>Ga0123519_10015163_pt1 | contig 10845 bp, 8 predicted proteins | sample YelNatPaOPRAMG02_FD_87396 | JGI IMG/M metagenome (GOLD analysis project Ga0123519, IMG submission 87396) | Hot spring microbial communities from Yellowstone National Park - Yellowstone National Park OP-RAMG-02 (version 2) | ecosystem: Environmental > Aquatic > Thermal springs > Hot (42-90C) ...
CCAACTTTTTCAGTTCGGAATTGTAAAGGTCTTCTGGGATTTGCTTTGGTTTCTCATTTTTGAAATACTCAAAAGTAGGAACTGTGCTATATTTGTTGTAGTATTTTACGAGAATTTTAGCGAAGACCTGCAAAACTGGATTGGAAAAGTATTCTGGCTTGAGATGAGTGATAAAAGATTTGCAAAATTCCAAATCTGTCATAAAAAGTTTCAGCACCTTGTATTCGTAACTCTTTTCTTGAAAATCAAATACATCAGGAGCCATTTTTCACTTTCCTCGCATACTCCTCTGACACAAACAATCCAACTACTCCTGGCAGAGACAGCACTGTCTCTTCTGTAATACCTAACTTTTTAGCAAGCACCTTTGTAGCATATTCATCCTGCCTTTTTTTAATCTCTCTCTCCAAAAGATACTGAGCAGTGTAATCAGCTGTATAGTACTCTGCAAAGCATCTGTCCCAAAAAGAACTATGAACTATGTGGTATAAACTTCTGGGAATTTTGTTAACTTTAAAGTAGTAGTTCAACAAATCCTTCCAACTCCTATTAAAAATTTTCAATACCAGCAAAAGTTTCATCCAATATGCCATATGCAGTTTTTCTCCACCATTTATTCTTACACCATATTTTGCGATTCTTCTGTAATATTCCTTCACAAAAGAATTGGTGTCCTCAAAAAACTCACTACTCAGCAGTTCCAGAATTTTATGAGGATTTTTGGAAAATACAAAATTCTTCAAATCCTTTTTAGTTCGCAAGGCACTGCGAACTAAAGGAATCCTTACCTTGCCCATTAGTTATCCCTCCGACTATTCTTGTGTCGAATCCTTCTGACTTAACCACCTTTAGTCTCTTCCTTGAATGCTTATACAAATACATTCCATCGTCATCGATAAAATCGTGTATTTCAACAACATTCACATCTTCCTTCTTTCTCAAGCCCCTGCCTATTCGCTGGAGGAGTTTTACTTTTGACTTACCTCCACCAGCCAGTATCATACACTTTATAGCACTCACATCAATTCCTTCATCAGCAATTGTAGAAGCTATCAAGACCTTTGTTTTTCCACTTTTGAAGCTATCCAAGAACTTTTTTCTTTCATATGCATTCATAGCTCCGTGAATAAAAGGAACATCAAGATTGTATTCGTTTTTGAACATAGTTCTTAAAAATTCTCCGTGGTCTATTCTCACGACCATAATAACTACTTGTTTCCCTCGATTCAAAGCGTCTATTGCTAATTCACAAATTTTTCTGTTTCGTGCTGCTCCTTTGATTACAAAATATTCATAATCAGAGTAATAGTCTCCTGTTGCTCCATCGTGTCTTATCAGGTGGAATGTTACTATCGGTTTGGCAGAAATACCAGTCGCTATCAATTGCTCATTCTTGATGCTATATATCACCCTACCTGTGTTAGCAACCAATCTTGCATCCTTCACCTCATCATCAGTAAAAGGAGTACCAGACATTCCATACCTATAAGAAGCCTCGCACTCTTGAGAAACCTTTACCCACTCATCAGAGTGAAGAACGTGGCACTCATCCAAAAACAAAACATCTACATTTTTCAAAATTTCCTCAATTTCTGGCGTTCTTTTTTTCGCATATGCCGTTTGTATTGTTGCAACAAATACTCTTGCATCCCTATCCATCTTGGGTATTTCAGGACTCCACAATTTAGCTATCTTTTCCCCTGGCAGTCGGATGCACAGTCTTTCGTGCGTCTGAAGCAGCAAATCTTTACGATGGACAAAATATAGAGCTTTCGCACTCTTAAGAACCTTGATTATCCCAGCAGCTATTTCAGTTTTGCCAGAATTGGTTGCCGAATGTATAATCCCTCTTTTTTCTTGAACAGCCTTTTTGATTGCTTCCAACTGATAATCTCGGAGTGTTATACCAGCCAGCATATCCTCTTTTATTTCAGACAAGTCGTATTCCAATGTCTCGGTTCTATCAACCAGAACATAGCTGGCTCCATTAACTTCCAAAAGTTTCATCACAGAGTGCAAAAATCCTGTTGGAAATCTGTCGTTAATTGAATCGTAAAATTTTATCCTCCCATCCCAAACACCACTGCGGTAGAGGTGTGAAAAGTAATAATCCTTCTTCCTTACAGCAAGCAAATCTACAATCTTAGAGCGCAAAGCAAAGCGCTCGGCTCTATTGTCCCACAATATATATGTCCAAACTGGACTAATCACTAGTTTCATCTGTTATTTCAATCCTGTTCCAATTGGTAAAACTACCATACAACAAATTAACTACGTCTTTAAAACAAAGCACCACGAACCTATTCACACCATTATCCCTGACCAGAGTAATAGCTGAACCAGTACTGGTCTCTACTCTCTCTATTCCATCTAACTCATAATTTCTAACAACTCCACAATACAGCCCATATGTGCCATCCACAGAACCAGTGAAAAAGACATTTCCATCCAAATCGTAATAAGTAAACTCTACATCCTTAATTTTGTTGCCATCATACTTTATATTTTTGCTTTTCCAAGTTCTACCAAAATCTTGAGATAATAACACCTTTCCATCATCTTCCAAAACTAATAATTCTCTTGAAGGAAGAATTCGTACCCACCTCCAGCCAGAAACACCCACAGTGTCCTTGGTTCCAGACAGCTTGGATACACTCGGCTTTTCTCCCAGAATTACTTCAAAAAACTCGCTATTGTCTTCACTTTTGGTATCATATTCGCTACCACCACTAACGAAAATGTAGCATTCCATATCCTCATTAGTGAAAACCCTGAATTTGGAACCTTGCTTCAGCTTTAGGATATTCACAGCACCACAATTCTCAACGGATGTAAAGTCATACAAGTTCAGCAATGTTCCGCTGCTCGTCCTCCAAAACTTTGTAGATTTCTTGGTGTAATCAAATTTTTCAAACTCTGGACTCAAAGCAACACACTTAATCCAACTGTCCTTATCATACAACACATACCACCTGCCATCTCGGAATTGTAAAAAATCATAATGCTCTGGTATTCCAGATAAAAAGTTCAAAACGATGCCTTTCTCCTTCCATCCATTTTCAAAATAAAAATAAGTTCTGAGCAATTTACACCTATCCCCGTCCCCAAGCAAAGCAAACACATTCCTACAAGTTCTGGAAATCCTAACTACAGGCAGAGTAGGAAGCAATATTGACCTGAACCAGAATGCTACTCCTTTTTTGCCAAGTCCTGGTATGCCTATCGTGTGTTCATCCAACCATATTTTAGCTCCTGTTGGCAAATATACATTAATTATGTTAGAGCCCCACTCACCATCCAGAGGAACAATCGTACCTTCTGGATACATTCCGTATGGCGCATTGGTCATAACAAAGTAGCTGTCTCCAGAAAAGTTGTATCTTTCTGTGCCATACCAAGTGTATTTACCTTTTTCCTTTTTCCCAATTTCCACCCAAGCGTGAGTAACTTTGCACTTCAACGCTGTTCCAGCAGAAAAATTAGGGATTGAAGTGATTTGCTTGCCATTTATGATTTGGACACCTTCCACCTTTAACCAAGCGTTCCCAAATCCATCGTTAGCAGTTATAGTTAGCTCCAGTGCTTCGTATTCTCCACTTTCTACAACAATCTTTTCTCCTTCTAACAAACCTTCTGCAACATTTTGAATACCAGCAGTAGCAACCAACAGATTCGAGTTCAGCTTGTCTCCTTCAATAACGCAATTCTCACCAACTACAAAGTTTAATTCCAAGCTCTGCTCCTTCTGCACCTTATCCCTATATTCTTTGGACAAATCATCCAACTTCATCCACTTATAGAAAGTTCTGACTTCCTTGTCGTCCAGGTAGTAAATAACCCAATAAACCAAGCCGAGTCCAGGAACTGGAACAGGAGCAGCTGGATAAAACATATTCATATTCATCCATTTCATTAGAACTCTTTCCTTATAGTATTTACCTATGTGTATGGTGAATGTTCCAGAAACCTCTTGCGCTCCTGAAATAGCAGCACTGGCAACCAATTGTGCAGAAATAACATAACGATATTGCCAGCGATTACAAGGCAGTTGATTCTGTGAAATAACTCCGTAAGGAACAGGGTCGGAGCCTTTCCAAACAATTTGCCAGCGAGTGTCTTTCCACTTTTCTGCCATTTTTGGAATTTTCAATCAAGAACTATGTTATAAGGATTGTTAGGGTCAGTAACAATTCTTTCTCTATTCAATTCAACAACATAGCCAGAAGCCACATAAACAGACACACCAGCTATGCTACCATCCCAATACAGCAAATTCAATATGTCTCGTATGTGTGTTCTTATGCATCTTTCAACACCGTTGGACAGCATACCAAAGCCAGCTCCCCACCTCGTCCTAATTTCTGAAATGTAATCATCCACTACCTGAACCAATTCTTCCAAATCATACTGCTCAACCAGTGTTCTGAATTCCTGCAATTGAGTAATTATGTAGTTGACAACTGTAGCACTTTGTGATGATATGAACTGATTTTCTGCGCTTATCACACTTTCTATCCAAGTTCTGAATTCTTCAATAAGCACATTATTCGTGTTTTCATCCAATCCTGTAGTTATCAAATTTTCTTCTATTTTTGTCATAAGCTCCTGCAACTTTTCAAAAATGTTAATCAACAGTTGTGAATAATGCTGGGAGTATTGGCTCTGCAAAGACCTCAAATGTCCCTCTATGTTGCTAACACACTTTTCCAACCGAAGCATTAACAAGTCATACTGCTCTTGGGTTATTTTCCCAGTTGCCAAATAATTGTTCAACAAGGTTACGCATCGCTGCTTGAAATTTACCAGAGACCACTGCTCTGTGGTTGAATGTAAAAATGTCTCTATAAATTCTCTAAAGCCATCAAACACCCCCAAAACGCACTCTATCAACGCCGAGAGCACCTCGTTCCATCCAGCACCTGAACTGTGATACAGTAATTTGTCCAAAAGTGTATTTATTTCTTCCAGCACTCGTTTCATCCCATCAGAGAGCGCTTTCTTCTTTTCCTCATCAGTTTGAGCACTGTTAAAATTGTCTATTATTTCAGAGTAAACATTTCGTAAGATTGTGGAAAAGTTATTCAAAACACTGTTGAAATCGGATTTAACCTGAACGCTTATATTTTCCAAAAGTTCTTGCATATAGGAACTAGTATGACTTTCCAACAATTTTTGTATGTCCTCATCCAACTCTTTTGTAATCTCTTCCATCCAACTTTCCACAGTCGTGCTGACCACTTCCTTCATCTGCTCCAGAGTGCTGACAATTTTGCTCTCATTCTCCGTGCCTACCCAGCTGATGAGCTCTGTAAAGGTGTTCTCAACAGTGTTCTCATACTCAAAACTTTTTCCATAAGTTATCAAGTACCCAATCATATATTTAGTTTCGCCTATTCCTTCAGAAAAGTCAGTAATTCTAACAGGCCAAGACCTGCCATCAAAAGCTTTTATGCTTTCGGAAAAGCCGTCGGAACGTGTTTTATCTCCTGTGGAATAACTGTAAAAATCCAGATTATTGCTGTTCTCATAAGCAGAAAACATTCCAACAAGGTCGTCTGGCACCGCTCTTGCCTCTAAAACATTACCATCTGTGAACTTCTTAAGATACATTATTTCTCCATCCTTCATTATCAAAAACCTGTTATTCCCTGTGTCTGAAATATAAAAAACTCCATTCCTATAATCTGCCCAAGTTGGACAAGTGAACAATCCAATTCCACTAGGCTCTCCTGGACTGCCATTGCCTGGTAGCTCCGAACCCAGTATTTTGGACAAATTCTTATCCTTGTCCAAAACAATTACATTGTTCTTGCCTCTATTAGTTATCGTGATGTTTTGTCCATCGTATTGCACGCTTGTTGGTTCGAAAAGGTCTTTGTCATAACTCCACACAATCCCACTGTTCCAATCAAATTCCAACACTCTTGAATGATGTTGATTAAACAAAACAGAAACACCTTCTACCCCAACACCGCTTTCGTCTACCACTCTGCCGGAAATCTTGTATTTAGGGATAGCAATAAAATCAATACCAGAAACATCTTGGTTGGAAATATCAACAGTCTTAACACAATCGTCAGCAAAAGTATAATTCACTCTTTGAATTTCCTCTACATCCAAGACACTCGGATAAACACTGTATGTTCCAACTGTAAGACCTTCTATTGCGTAAATCCCACTTTCATTAGTAGTTCCAAAATGACCACCAGCTTCGATTACCACACCAACAGCAGGTCTGTTGAATATGTCCAAAACTGTGCCTGTAATTTTGTAGGTCTTGGTGTAATCAGGTTTATTTCCCTCTGGATAATAATGGTATCCAACAAAATTCAAACCACTAACATCACTCAAAACATCAATTTTGTATCGCTTTGGCGAATAATCCCAATAGTTGGAGCTTACATACACAGTGTAGCCTGCACCTTGTGGAACCTGAATGGAATAGTTTGGGGACAATCCAGAATAAGCAATTTTGACTACATCATTTTTGAGTATTGAACGCTCGTCTTTGTATCCAACTGCATAAACTTTTTCATTCGGTATGGGATTATTATCCTTGTCCTTAACTGTCCCAGAAACTGTGTGTTTTGGTGGCAAATTAGCTGTGAACTCTATGTTCTCAATATTAAGATTATTCTTCGTAATTTCAACAAAGTAGGATTTTGGAGAATATTCATACTGTTTGGTTTGTGTAGTCAAGGCATAAACAGTATATTGACCAGGAACTTGATAAGGAAAAACAAAAGAGCCATCAGCAGTAGTGTGTGTAATTTTGGGTTGTATTTCCCATCGTGTTTCCAGCCAAGCATAATCGTGTTCGCCACCAATCAACTCAATAGATATTCCAGACAAATCCAAACCGCTACCAACTACTCTGCCAGAAATATAGCCACTGTATGCATCAAAAGTTATTCCACTAACATCAGAATTTTCGATTTCAAAAATCACCTCTTCTGGCTCTATAATCCAACCTCTATTGTGCCAGGTAGGATTGTCTCCAACTCGCTTGACAGGAGCGAGCACATATCTCGCTGGTGGCAGGCTCTCTATCACTAATTGTGTCCCTGAAGTATCAAACACTCCAACAGAATACCAACCATAATCCCCATATTTCTTTCCATTCAGCGTAATCTCTGATAAGCCTCCAAAAAGTTGGGGACTATCTGTTAAAAGTGCAAATTCATAACTGTCTTCTGCGGGATAAGCAGAATGAATGTTTATGCTCCCTGTGGCAGTGTAAGTTCTCAAAACATAAAAATCCTGACTACTCACATCGTCTTTGACCATAACTGTTCTTGAGGATGGAGAAAAATATCGTCTATACTGTTTGCCCCCAACCTCAAAAGTGCCAGAAGGAACTATTATGTATTCACCTGGAGGCAAACCGCTAATGGTGTATCCCCCTTGTGCATCAGTTGTAGCAGTTTTTCCATCCACATCAACACTTATCCCAGCAACTCCTCCAACATCATCGTAAACCCGTCCTGAAATTTTATAGGTTTTGCAGGTAAATGTCCAACTACTGTCTCCCTCAACTTTAGCAATCACATAAGTTGGATGGAAACTCATATTTTCTCTTTCTACCCAGATTTTATATGTGCCTCTAACAACTTTACAGCTCGCCCTGCCATTAGAAGTAGAATAGTAAGCAATCTCGCCAGTATCAGTATTTTGGACACAAGCCTGCACTGGAAAATCTATAAACTGGTTGTATTGCTGCAAAATGTTAACTGACAGGTTATATACTCTGTCTCCTATGAACACTACCTCCTCAACAGTTTGACCTTCTAATTGCACTATTCTGATTGTTGGGCGAAAAACATACTCACCACTACTGGCAGACAGGCTGATGTAGCTGCCAGTGTAATACTCTTCCACCTCCAAAACACCATTCTCATTCGTCTGCAAGTTATAAGGACTAATGTTTATTCCAGAAAGAGCATCTCCATACTCGGTAATGGTCAGTACTCTAATAAGTATTCTCTTCAAAATATCGCTTTTTGGTCTCGGAATAACCAGTTCTATACCAGACACATCATTATGTAGGATTTCCACTTCTGTCGTTATGCCAGAAACTGGATATGGAAGATTTTGAAGATTTACGGAGTGCTTGTCGTCCCAATACCAGCTGCTTTCATTCTTGTCTCCTAATTCCAACCCAGCAGTAATACAAACTTTTCCACAGGTGAACACCCTTTCAGTTGAGAACATTCCATCCGGATTAGTGTAAAGGTTCACAAACCTATTATCTGTATGTTCAGCCAGCAGCAACCCACTCCCAAAGTTTTGGACATCCTCCACAGTGTATTTCTGCATAACCTTGAGCTCTTCACCAGAAACAACATCATCCATAACTCTATGAACTGGCAAATAAACTTTTGAAGAATCTGGAGAAATTATGCAGTATCTGTCATCTTCCAACAGCACACCTACCTCTAACCCAGAAAGTATTTTAATTCTTTGAGCAAGAATGGAAGAATATTCTCCCTGTATCCGATTATCCGAAAATCTATAAACACGCACGCTGTTGGAAAATGCTACTCCGACAGAAGTGGTACTGGTGCCTTTGAATCCTATTATTTTGAAGTATAGCTGGCCTGTTATAGCAGGAACTACAAAAGGATATTCATTCAGCTCGCCTGGAATGTTGTCTGCAATCAACCGCCAAAATACATCATTCTCTGTTTTGTAATACAAAGCATAAAGAGAATACCTCTCGTCAGATGTCCATTTTACATTAACTACTTGTCCAACTGTCAATCTTTGACCAGCAGTGGGCTCTACTATCCTTATCATCAGTCATATTCCTCAATTTTATGCAACACTAAAAATTAATCTTAATAACATTAATTATGATACCATCCTGTGTTTTGTGGTCGTTAAGATTAGTTGCTATGTAATACCCAACCTCAAGGTGCTTTAAGTATACCATAGGAGAACCTTTTATTTTTTCTATGGCTTTGCCTAAATTGAAAGACACCTCAATACCCAAAATCTGCTCATCGTCTCCTAATCCACCAGCACAAAGTCCTGCTCTTAACCAATCGTGCTTGGTCTTGAAAAATTCCCATTTTGCACCTGCATAACTTTTGGATTTGTCCAAATCATAAAGATAAGTAATTCCAACATTCTGCTCATATGTCCACGCGAACAACTCTTTCAAAGGATTAGGAGCTGAGTTCTCCTTCTTGTCTTCTGCAAATAAACTCAAAACCATAAACAATCCAAAAATAATCAAAACTTTCTTCATCATCACTCACCTCCTTTTTGTCCATTTTTAATTTTCTCTTTCAAACTGCCAACAAAATCTATGACTTCGTAAACTCCATTCGCACCCTGACTGAGCAGTAATCCTGTAATGACCATATCCACAATAGCATTAATACTCATATGCAACTCCAAGTACGAAAGCACAAAATTGCATAGCATTAATCTGGAAGTGAAAGCGATAACTAATCCCAAAATTAGAGGAACGTAAAATTCCTTCGCTTTGTAACACGTAAAAGCCTTTTTCACAATCTCTGTAATCTGTGAAATGACAAAGCCCAAAAAGACATAGCCAACAAAAATTCCCATCTTCTCACCTCCTTTTTATTTGTAATATTTCATCAACTTTCTTGTTATTTCTGCTCCAAACTCTTCAGCAATCTTCGTTGGCTCAACCCTACCAACTAAATTAACAAGAAAAATAAAATTATCCGTTCCCCACACTCTTTCTCTCTCTGTTGGAGGAGTTTTCAGGAAATCGTAATAAAGCTTGCGAACCTCAACGTGGGGATGGAGCTTTTCAAGATTGTCCAAATCCCTTTCAGAAGGTATGCGAGTCGCTGCTCTGTGCATAACTTTACCCGTTTTGTTCCCTCTTTGTTTTACATTTCTGTAAACATCCATCAAATTCTGCCTCAAAACTTGTTTATCTCCTTCGATATTCTCTTCCATTCTTTGAATTATCCTACCTTCAGCATCCACTACATCTATAAACAAATATTTAAAATACGGCGGTGCTATAGTAATCAACATTTCTATCTGTCTCAAAGTTACATCCACAGAAAAGCGCAAAGCAATTTGTCCATCAGAATAAAATCTGTATATCAAAGGAAATTCAGGCAAAAACTCAAGAATGCTGTGGTCATCTTCTCCTATCTCTATAATCCTACCATCCTTCAAAATCCCTCCACCGCTGTATCTCTTGCCAGGAGTATAAGGTTTTGCTGTGTAGCCAGTTTCCTCCTCAAATTCTTTAATGTCCCAAAATTCTGCCTTGATTACCCTACTAGTGCTCTCAATCCACGCCACTGTTATTCTCCTCTGTCTATTTCAATCCAAAAATTATTATAAAAATCAACAATTTTCTGAGCTACGGAATAAATCTTACCCTGCCAGGAATTGAATAACTCTTTCACCTGCTCTGCTAACTGGTCATCCTCACGTGATGGAGTTAAAGAAACAAATCCTACAAAAAGCTTAATCAACTGTTCCACCATTCCAACAAATATTCCAAAGTTCTTTACCAAATACGCTGCCAACCAGAACACTCGTGTTAGGATAAACTTGATTACTCGAGCTTCTGTTGGGTGAGATTTTTGGAACTCTTTCCACTTTTTGCGTAGTATTTGTATCATAAGCCATCTACCTAATCCCATTTTCCACCTCCCATTAACCAAAATTGCTTTACAGAGTTCATATTAATGCTCCATCAAATACATATTTGGCGCCGTTGTGTACGTAACTCTTATGTAATCATTAAGGTTCAAAGTGAATTGCCCCTGTGTTAGCCCCACATTATACCAACTATTACCATCTCTACTAATCTCAATAGATGAAACATTACCACCACTCACAATC
>Ga0123519_10015167_pt1 | contig 10843 bp, 13 predicted proteins | sample YelNatPaOPRAMG02_FD_87396 | JGI IMG/M metagenome (GOLD analysis project Ga0123519, IMG submission 87396) | Hot spring microbial communities from Yellowstone National Park - Yellowstone National Park OP-RAMG-02 (version 2) | ecosystem: Environmental > Aquatic > Thermal springs > Hot (42-90C) ...
ACCCTTTGTGGGCAAGAACATACAACCGAAGAAGAGTGACATGTCTTGAGTGCGGTAAAAGACTGCCAGACATATCCCAAGAGGAATACAAGAAGGCGCTCAGAATAGCCATGTCATTCATAAATAACATCCTAGAGTCCGAGGAGGCGCGCTGAGATGACTCTGAATTTAACATTTAACGATAAAAAATGGTGCGATAATTGCAGGCATAAAACCGAATGTCAGAAGAGCGTAAACTTCAGTAAAATCTACGCTTTTGATTGCTTCCTTCTCGATACTATCGCCAGATATGAAACTCCTGCAGCATTTAAGCATCTCCGAAAATGGATAAAAGTCAAAAAGGAGGAGCGCTGATAATGACCAGATGGATTTGCTCAAAGTGCGGTAGGGAGATGAAATTTCTGAGACTGCGAAAGATAGAGGCGACGGATTTGTGGTTTCTTTGCTGGATTGGTATGCCTCTCGTAATCCTGGTTATTATAAGCAGACTGATAGGGAAGGAGGAAGAAGAATGAATCGAACAAAAATCGAATGGACTGATTGGTCATGGAACCCCATAACCGGTTGCTTGCACGGTTGCTGGTACTGCTATGCCCGAAGGATAGCAACAAGATTCCCCAAGAACTTCCCGAAGGGATTCAAGCCGACCTTTTGGCCCGAGCGCCTTAATGAGCCTTGGCAATTGAAGAAGCCGAGCAAAATATTCGTCTGCTCGATGTCCGATTTGTTCGCGCCCTGGACGCCAAAAGAGTGGAGGGATGCGGTTCTCAAGTCGATCATCGAGTGTCCCATAAAGCATACATTTCAGCTGTTGACGAAGAACCCGGAGAGAATAGAACCAATCAAATTCCCAGACAACGTCTGGGTCGGAACTACAGTTACCTGCACGGGAGGAGATTACGTGAACATCGAGAAGATAAAATACGTAAGGGCAGGGGTGAGATTCGTGAGCTTCGAGCCCCTGCTTGGCAAGCTGCCGGATATAGTAGATTTCAGGGGCATAGATTGGATCATCGTAGGAAAATTGACGGGGAGCAAAAAGATTCCCCTGGATGAAGAAAGCGTGCTGGATATCCTCACGAGGGCAGAGTGGCATGACATTCCAGTTTTCCTCAAGAATAACCTCGGACTGGATCATTTATCATTCACGCACCCAAGGCAGGAGTTCCCAAAGGAGGATTGAGTTAAGTGAAGAAGGCAAGAAAGAAAAAGCTGACTCTCTGGGTGCCTGAGGATCTGATTAATCAAGCCAAGAAGTTTGGACTCAACTTATCGCAAATTATGACGGCACAGCTCGAGGCAGAGATTGCAGAGCTGCTGAATGATGAGATTGAGCTGGCCTCGAGAAGAGCCGGAAATGATGGTTACCCTTTGGGTAACAATATTAAAAAGGAGGTGAGAAGTTGAGCCTGAAAATAAGACCTCACAAAGTCAAGGTTCTGGAGGAAGGCCCTCATAAGGGCAAGATCGTGGACCTGAAAGAAAGGGAGGTTCAGGGAAAAAGTGGCCCGGTGAAGTACCTCGACTGCTACATCCAGGAAGAAAAGACCGGCATTCAAATGAAGTACGGCTGTCCTCTGAACATCGGAGTGAGGCTTGGAAAGCCGAACTCGAAGCTTGCAAGGCTGCTCGTGAACTGCGGAATCGATATCAATAAGGATGAGGTGGATCTCTCGCAGCTTAAGGGAAGGACAGTGCAGTTCATGGTGCAGAATGAGGAGACGGACAGAGGCGTATTCTCCAGAATACTTGACGACACGGTAAAGAAGGCATGATCGCTTGAGCTTGAACTGCAGTTGCTGTCGTAACTACACAGTTCTTTATCTCCCATCTATTTTTTTATGGCTAAATTTTATAAGGAATGAGGACTTTTCCAAAGACATTATGAGCTGGAAGGAGAAAGCCGTTTCTTCGCGTTCTTTCACCACTCCTCATCCTCCTTCCAGCTCTCTCGTTTGGATTGCCTGCAGGAAGCACAGAATTTTTGATTCTTACTGCAGCTCGTGCATGAGCATTCTCAACAGAGTGCTGATGTGCGAGCACGTGCACATAAGATCCGGAAGAAAATCAGGATGCAGGTGCGGCTACCATGACTATTAAGCTCAGAAAGGGAAGGGGAAAGCCCGTTGAGAGGAGGGTATTTTACCTGACGGATGAAAGTGGTAAGATACAGTTCGAGTTCTGGACACCCGGTCTCGCTTTTACTGAAAAGCCAAAGACGAGAGCAAAGAATGCAGGAAGGTGGAAAACAATTTTATCTGTAAAGAACCTGCGCTTATTCCAAGATCTTGAAACTGGCAGGTTTGGCATCACGATCTTTCACGGCCTGCATCCGAGCACGAAGATGTTCGATGAGTGGGAGTGGATCAGGTTTCTCACTAGGTTATATATATATATATACCGGGTAAAAAGTGGGAAAATTCCCACAAAATTCCCACTGGAGGAAGTGAAGAAAGATGAGCAGTAGAGATTGCAGGGAATGCGGATACATTCGCTGCCTGGGAGTTCTGGGCTACGAGTTTTACTGCTGCCATCCTTTCAAGAAGGGAGTGATAAGAAACTTGAGCAGGGCAAGCAGGTGCGCCTTCTACGTCAAAAGCGTTCTTCCCAAAGATCCCAGAATAGTCATGTTTGCAAGGAGGGAGCTGCTTTGAATTTAGCAAAGGCAGTTGACAGGTACGTTCTCATTGCAGCTTTTGTCATCATCGTAAGCGGAATAATTGACGTGGCAGTTTACTACCTGGGAGGAGAAACCTACTACGTTCCCGCAAGCATTCTTGGATTATTTTTCTTCTTCTACGGAATCGGATTTTTAGCATACTTCTTTCTGTGGAGGAGCGCGAAGTGAAATGATCGGAGGTCAGGAAGCTCCTTCTCATGAGGAGATGTTTCAATACTTTAAGAGAAATTCTAGTGGAAAAACCTGGAGGGAGTGGTGGATGGAGCAGTGGCAGAAGCACATAGACTTCTACTTCTCAAAGGACTGGTACATCATTCCTCTATCAAACAAATCGAAGAGACCTGTTGCCGGAGTGTTCTGGAGCGAAAAAAGCCTGACAAAGCAGGAGGCTGAGGAGCACGTGAGGGAGGGAGGTAACCTCGGAGTTGTCGCGGGGAAGAGCGGTCTTGTGATTCTGGATTATGACTCTCATGAAATAAATCCTGAGCTTTTAGATCTCACGCTGACGTGCAGGAGTGCAAGGGGATACTTATTTTTCACCAGGGAGCCATTTTCCTCAAGTCTGTTTGAGAAGCTCAAAGCAAATTGGAGTCACTGGGACGTGCCCAGGGTAGACATTATGTATGCCGTCCTTCCTCTAAGCATCACCTGTACAGGAGAGCAGAAAAAGCATACATGCAAAAAGCACGACTACAGGATAAGGGAGTTCATCGACATGAGCAAAAAAATTTTATACTTCAGAGATTTTGTAAGAAAAGCTCTCGGGTGGTTTCAGTTTCACCCCCGGTATGAAAGGAGAATTGAGGAAATATGTACAGCTTAGAAGATGAGCACGACGAGCTGCTTGAAAGGGAGCTCAGTCCCAGGCTGCACAGATTCGTTGAGAGCTTCTATTTGCGCAGGCCTCGAAAGTTCTCGGAAGCAAAAATCGACAGGATCAAGTCTCTCGATGAGGAGGAGAGGGAGCACATAAAGCGCCACACGAGAGCAATGCTCCAGACGAAGCTTGCCATCACGCTTCCCAGGAGAGAAGAGGAAAGGGGAGCAAGAATAGAATATGCCAGGAGAAAGGCAGCAAAGGGAAAGCTGGTGCACGAGTTCGATCGCTACGGAAGGCAGCATCTGCGAGATCCCAGAACGGGCAAATTCGTGAGAATCTTCTAACCGTCCCCTTGACCCCTGCCGGAAAATGAGGCTTTGAGCGAAGCCCCTTTGAGCCTCATTTTCTTAGAAAGATTTATAAATTTTTATGCCATCCTGATGTCGGCGGAGGTTGATATGTGAAATGGCGAAGATGGCCGGAATTGCAGGGCTCGTGATAACTCTGGTTTTAGCTGCCGTCATAGCTGGTGCTCTGGTTCCAACTGCGATCCAGAACATCCACGGAGCCAATCAAACCGGATGGACGACTTCCGAGAAGGCTGTCTGGAGCGTTCTTGCCCTCGTAGTTATCATAGCCGTGGCCTATGCATTCTTCAAGTACGTGACGTGACATGCTTCAAAGTCGAAGTCAAAGTCAGGGACGAAGTCCCCTGAGGAGAACTCAGCGCTTTTTCCTCTGCCCGCTGATTCTCCTCACACTTCTTTTTTCTGCTTCTGCTTTCTTCCTTCCCGCCTCAGCCTATGCCGGAAACAATTTTGTTTTCAGCTTTGACTCCAATCAAACCGTCTACTCATTGCCGAATAACAGGGAATTTGAAATTTCCGGCGATCCGACATTCTACCAGTTCGGCGATGTTGGTTGTTTAAGGTTCGATGGATACAACGACATGGGGAAGGGAAAGTATGCCCCTTCAACAGACGTTAAAAATTTCACTCTCAAGCTGGCCTTCAGCTCATGGCAGGCAGAGCAGAGCAACGAAATAATTTTCATACTCAAGGATGCCGGAGATTACAGGATAATTGCAGTTGGTCTGACGGATGCGAATACCCAGAATCCAATGCTCTTTGTTACTCTGTACTGGAAGTGGGGAGTACACGAATATAGTGTTCAATTTAATTCAAGGATACAGCACTCTCAATGGTACTCTTTAATCGTTACGTTCAACTTCAATACCAAGAAGTACTACTCCTACCTGAATGGGGAGAGGTGGAGCATAGGAAACTTCACAATTCCGGAAGCCATGTTTGATGGTGGCTCTGAGTATGACCTCTGGGTTGCTTCCTACTGGAGGCTTACTTGGCAGTACTTCTACAACGGCTACATAGATTACGTGCAGTTCGACGATACCTATCTTCCTCCCTACACTGCAACTCAAAAGCTGCTCTGGTACCACTTCGATGGCTCCGGCTCTGAGACAACGGTAATAGATGAGTCGGGCAACGGAATGCACGGCTATCTGAATACTTCAATGGCCCAGTGGATTGAAGGAGGGAAGTATGGACACGCAGCAAGCGGAAGCGCTCAGAAATACGGTGAGTGGCTTATTCAGATTCCCAACGAAATTCCCTACGCGAATGACAAGTTCTCCTCGTCGTACTGGTTCAAGCTGACTGGAGCCATTCAGTACGGTGTGGCTGAGGGTGACCAGCTTGTAATTGCACATAACAAGGATTACATAACGTATCTGCAAAGGCCGTACAATAGAGATGCCATTGGATGGAAATTCATCACAAACTGTATAATAGGTGGGACAACCAGAAGTCTTACCAGTCCAAGTTACTACTACAGCAGCCTTGTAGACAAGTGGCTTTACCTCTACGTCAAGTATGATGGAGAAACTTACATATTCAGCGCTCAGTTCGAGAACAATACGGTGCTCTTCAACGTCTCGTTGAGCTGTTCAGGTACAATAACTCCTTTAGATCCCGGAAAATACAGCAAGTACGGATTCGGAGCTTATACCTACAGTGGCACCTACTTGGCTGACTACATCAGCATGGCCATCGATGAGTTCAAGCTCACGAGAGAAATTCTGGCTCCCTATCAGATGAACTACTCTCAGTGGTGGGGAACCTACAATCAGTCTAAGGCCCAGGGTGCTCTATCTGAGAACCTGTGGATAAGTGCCACTTTAGAGCCGAACTACCTGCTGTGCAATCCCACGGGAACAGCAGTTCTGGATGTAAATTCCTCTGGCCCATGGTACGTCAACATGACCGGCACGGCAAGCTTTTTCTTCGACATGAATCCTCCCGTAATAGCCATTCAGGATTTAGGTTATGCATCCTTCACGGGCCCAATAACAATTCAGTTCACAGCAAAGAATGGAACTTTAGCAGGAACTTACTCCGGACAGATAAAACTGATGTTGAGATCCAACGAGATTCTCTACCACGTTGAGCTACCATTTACGCTTGTTGTTCCATCGGAGGAAGAAACTCCTTACATCGACACCTCGTCAGACTGGACTATCTATGCCACACCTGAAGAGCTAACTCTCTCGTATCCTGATACCTTAACGGATTACACGATCATAGGAATCCACACGAAGATAAACGGGCTGGAAGTTGACTATAAGAGCCTGGGATTCAGGTACTCCAAATCCTCTGCTGTCGGCTACAACGCAACATTCGTGAAGTACTGGTGGACCGAGGAAATCAGCATTTTACAGGGGCAGAGTGGAGTGAGGACAAACGGATACAGGTTCCACTACGCAATAGATTCTACAGTCGTGCCATTCGGAAACTTCACCGTCTGGCACTACGTCGAGTTCATAAACAGGCTCAATCCGGCAGAGCACGAAGTTTTCAAGATCACGATTTACGTGCAGTCTGCAGGAGTAACTAAAATGATGTGGATTCAGGTTGAGCCCTCAAGCCTGCACGGAAATGCTTCTGAAGTTTACAGTGCGAAGCTGAGGATCTATGCAAACTACAGAACTCTCGCTGCGTGGAGAGTCGAGCAGGATGTTGAGAGCTGGGATACAAGATATATCCTGGTTACGGGAAATCCCTCGCAGGTATACACGAATGGAACTGTGGATCTGCAGGTCAAGATTCCTGATTCCGGTGGAACCTTCACCTGCACGATTGTTGCGCAGGATCTCTACGATGCTACAGTTCACGCTTCCTGCACTCTCACGGTGCAGGGAGAGATAAGGGGAGCCTTCACCTTCATCAACAAGCCCTCAACGATCTATCTTGATCCGTCAAAGGGAGTTTTGAAGTTCACCGCAACGGGACAGATAAACTCGATAACTGCATACACGTTCTGCCTGAACGTTCACAACAACTGCTCAGGCTTGATGCTGAGCTATCCGAACCCAGTTGGCTACGGTAAATTCCTGGAATTTAACATAGACTTTCAGGGAGATTCTTCACGTCTGGTAAATGGCTCCTACCTCATAGAGTTCATAGCCTATGCAAACGAGGACACGAGCAAGTACCAGAGCGCTGCGGTTCAGGTGGTAGTTACGGGAGCTGCAGGAAAGAAAGTAACTCCTACTCCGACACCAGAAAACATGACCACCATAAGTCCCACATTCGGAGTTACCGTTTATGGCATGGGAACCGGACTGCTGTACAGCACGGTGAGCTACTTTGCAGATATGCTGGGAATAGCAATGGGAGCGATGAGCTTCCTGTTCGGACTGATCCTCCTTCTTCTTGTGGTAATTGGAGTTGCAGTTTTAACAAAGGGAGCTCTGCCGCCAGGAGTTTACGTTTTGCTCATCTTTCCAGTCTGCTACCTGAATGCTCTGCTTGGATTATGGGACATCTGGGTAATCGTGATAATGGCAGTGTTCGGAATCGCGATACTGAGCTTCAAGGCCGTGCAGTTCTTCGGAGGCAAGAAGGAAGAGGAATGAGAACGGGGGTCAAGGGGGTTCTGCAAGAGCCCCTTGGGGGTCGAGGGGGTGTAACCCCCCGATGAACACGAATCAAATGGTCATCCTTCCCCTGATCTTCTTCTTTCTCGAGGGTATAGTATTCTTCAACCTGATTTCTCTCTCCTCCTCGCCCTGGATAAGGCTCATGACAACTCCGATGCCGACGTACGAGGAGAGCTCGTGGCTGGGAATCTTCGCGATTCCGGGCTGGATATTCAGAACGATCTACTGGGTGCTGTGCGAGATAGCAGGCGTGGTTGGCTTTCTCTTCTCCCTTCTCACGATCCCGATCTCGCTCATGATCTACTATCCCGTGCTGATTCCCATCCACGTTATCATGATAGTCATAATGGTATTCGGAATCATCATGAAGATAAGGGTCGCAGGCTCCGGAGTTGAAGGAGAATGATGAAGCTCTCCAGAACCTCCCTCTCTAGGATAGAGCGCTGGAAGCATGCACTCAGGTTCTTTCTTCTTATAGCTCTTTTTTTACCAGCAGTACTTCTGGTTCCATCCAACATAAAAGCTCAAACGGCAGATGAATTTCTTGATGAAAGCAGACCAATAGTTCAAATAAAAGGGAATCTGGAGGTTACCTGGTACCTGGTTTCACAGTGGCCGTATGTGGTAAACATCAGCGTAAGAAATCTTCTAAGAAGTACAAAACAAACCTTAAGTCTTGAGACAATTTTTTCTGACACTGATTTAGACTCTCTTGCTGTCAGAGGCTTCTATGAGTGGGAGAATAAAAGCTACATTGAGTACAAATATGTTTACGAAAACAGGACTTTAAATGCAGTACTCAGCTCAATTAAGAGTATCGTAAATATTTCTAAGCCTTTCTTGCTGTACCTTGGAAATCGATTCAATCCATTTTTTGCAAATGTAACCTGTCTGAATGGAACCGTCAGAACAATTGGCTGCATTAACTATACCCTCAGCGGAGACAGACTGAATGTCTGGTATCTGGATACAGTTCTGAGCAGAGTAGATGAGATAACAAGATACCACATGGTCTGGGAGGAGTGCAAGATGCAGTACTTCAATAGAACCGCAAGCGTCTACAGGCAGAGCATGGGAGAAATTAACATCGGAAAATCCGAGAGAAAGTGGTTCAGGATAGTTTTTAATCCAAAAATTGAAACGGTGGCTAAAGGCTACAAAACCACAGGAAAAATAGCCCTCAATTTAAGCAACTTAATTTTCGATCCCTGGTGGAATGCCTCATGGAGCTACAGAAAGAGCCACGTTATCAATAGTGCAGCTGGAGCAGGGACAAACTACCAGGTCAGAATAACTGTGCATTATGGAAGCGGAACGGATAGCGGAGCAAACGTCTATCTTAACTCCCACTGCAGAACTGATTTCGGGGATGTAAGGTTCGTCGATGACAATGATACAACTTCTCTCGATTACTGGATGGAGAGCAAGACGGATGGCGACAATGCTATTTTCTGGGTGGAGGTGGCAGACGACCTTTCATCTGCGAATGCCACGATTTACGTCTATTATGGGAATCCTTCTGCCACGACGACAAGCAATGGCCCTAACACATTCACGTTTTTTGATGATTTTTCGACAGACCCTTCAACTAGATGGACTGTTATTAAAGGAACTGCTGAATGGGATTCAACTAATTTGTGGTATTCAATAACGACAATAAATTATGGAGGTGATACGGAAGCTTACAGAGCGATTGCTACTTCGATGACTCCAATCACAGATATGGAAGTTTTGATGAAGGTAAATTTAGATGGCACCTATTATTTACAGGAAACTGGCCCTCTGGGGAGGATGATAGACAATGATAACGGATATGGTGCTAGAGACCAGTTAGATGGGATTTTTGCCTTAAGAAAACTTACTGGTGGGTCGTCATCTCACATTGGATGGGTTGGCGTGACGGTTAATGCTCATACATGGTATTGGATAAAATTACAGATTTTTGGAAGCACTATTAGAGGAAAAACATGGCAGGTAGGAACCGCAGAACCAGAGAATTGGACTAATTCAGTTACAGATACAACATACACTACTGCTGGTAAGATTGGAGTATGTCAGGATAGAGGGGGGCCTTCAAGATGTGATGATGTAAGAGTTCGTAAGTATGTTGACCCAGAGCCCTCCCATGGAAGCTGGGGAAGTGAAGAAAATGGCAGCAGTCCACCAGTACCAAAGTATCAGTTTACCTTCGATCACAAGGATTATGATGGCTTCTCAATAGACTCGATCATAACCTGGAAGCTCTACAACGGCTCCCAGCTCCTTAACTATGCAGAGGGAGAGTACACGCTGACAGGAGACCACAACTATACCTTAAAAACGATCTATCCTCCGATGCTCGTGAACGTTACGGAAATAGATTCCTCAATCTACGCAAACTCCACAATAACAATAAAGTGCGCGATGAGAAAGCACTACTCCGTAGCGAACGGCTACATTGCTTTAAACGTAACTCCAGCCTCCTGGCTGATTTACTCCGAGACTCCTACGAATTTGACATTTGTAATCTCAGGAAGCTCATCACCTGTACACATTCTGGTTGACGTGAAAGAAAATGCTACATATGTTCAGAAGAACGATGTCAACGTCACCGACTGGGTTTACCACCATGCTACCATGGATTACATAACTCTCAACTCGAGCAGCATGAGCAAGTGGGAGTACATATTTCCTGCAGATGTTCCGGCTCCAGCAGCAGCAGTTTACTATCCTCACTGGTGGATGGTTTACTCCATTGTGCTGACTTTCATTCTTCTCGGGCTGATAGGAGGGAGGTTCATTCCCTTGCTTGGATTCCTGTGCGGAATCGGTCTGGTGCTCTTTGCAGTTTTTCTGGTGAACCAGCCCTACGTGATAGCCTCCTCCTCTTTAGCTTCAGGAGGATGGAGCCACGATTATGCCATGATACCCTACACTCCGTACTTCCAGTTCATCCTGATGATGGTTGGCGTAATACTGATCTTCTCGTTTGCCGTGGAGATGAGAGAGCAATGAAGGAAGAGGTAAAGCTCTTCAGAATAGCCTTCACGGCATCCTTCGTCACGATAATCGTCTCGTCGTGGCTCACCGGGGGAATAACGGAGTCCGAGCTCAGGAATCCATCGCAGTACTCATCAAACTGGATAGTCTCATCCTGGGCAGAGCTCGGAGCTATCTTTTTCGGCCTGGGAAAAATCCTGAAGGAGTGGAAGAAAGAGATAAAAGAAAAGCTGATCCATCCACCTGCCTACGTCTCCAGCTACCCTGAAGAGCTGTTCTGCGCATTCTGCGGGAGAAAAGTGGGAAGGGAGGAAGTTAATAAGAATCAGTTCCATACTTGCGGAAAGAAAGTGAGAACCGCTCCGCATTTCATCCGCTCAACTACAAAGGAAAAAATATTAAAAGGAGA
>Ga0123519_10015183_pt1 | contig 10834 bp, 9 predicted proteins | sample YelNatPaOPRAMG02_FD_87396 | JGI IMG/M metagenome (GOLD analysis project Ga0123519, IMG submission 87396) | Hot spring microbial communities from Yellowstone National Park - Yellowstone National Park OP-RAMG-02 (version 2) | ecosystem: Environmental > Aquatic > Thermal springs > Hot (42-90C) ...
GCATCCCCGGCCATGGCCATGAAAAGCGCTACGGTCTTCGTCTGCCAGGCCTGCGGAACGCAGAGCCCCAAGTGGCTGGGGCGTTGCCCCGGGTGCGGCGAGTGGAACAGCCTGGTAGAAGAGGCCAGCGCGGAGCCAGTTCGCTCCGCGAGGAGCAAGCCCCAGGGGCAGGCCGTTCCCCTCACGGAGGTCCGCCCCGAGGAAGGCCGGAGGCTCGGCACGGGCTCTTTGGACCTGGACCGGGTGGTGGGCGGAGGCCTCTTCCCAGGGAGCGTAATTCTCCTGGCCGGCGATCCCGGCGTCGGCAAGTCCACCCTTCTCCTGCAGATCTTCGGCGAACTGGCGAAAGAAGGGGCCGTCCTGTACGCCAGCGGTGAGGAGTCGCTGGCTCAGGTGGCTGGGCGAGCCCACCGCCTTGGCATTTCCGGTGCGCGGCTCCACCTGATGGCGGAGACCTCCGTCGAAGCCGTCCTCGCCGAGGTGGAGCGGCTGGCGCCGGCGGTCCTGGCGGTGGATTCCATCCAAACCAGCTCGGTGGAGAGCCTGTCGGGAGGGGCCGGCTCCCTCGCCCAGGTTCGGGAGAGCTCGGCGAGATTCATTGATGCGGCCAAGCGGCGCGCCATGCCCGTCCTGCTGGTTGGACACATCACGAAGGAGGGCATGATCGCCGGACCCAAAGCCCTGGAGCACATGGTGGATACGGTCCTCTACCTGGAGGGAGAACGGTACCGGCACCTGCGCGCGCTCCGGGCCCACAAGAACCGCTACGGGGCCACCTCCGAGATGGCGCTCCTGGAGATGACGACGGAGGGTCTGAAGGCCGTGGAGAATCCCTCGGAGGCGCTACTGGCGGACCGCCCCGTGGGCGTTCCGGGTTCCGTCATCGGCGTCTCCCTCCAGGGCACCCGGCCGCTGCTCTTCGAGATCCAGGCGCTCACCTCGCCCTCGGCCTTCGGCCTGGCGAAGAGGATGAGCCTGGGGCTGGATCGCAACCGGGTTCAACTCCTCTCGGCGGTCCTCGAACGCTCGATGCACATTACTTTGGGAGACCGGGACCTCTTCGTCAACGTGGTGGGAGGCGTGGAGGTGGAGGAGCCTGCGCTGGACCTGCCGCTCTGCCTCGCGGTCGCTTCGGCCTACCGCGGCGAGGCCCTATCGTCGGACCTGGCGGCCTTCGGCGAGGTTGGGCTGGCGGGGGAGGTGAGGGGCGTCGGGTCACCCCAGCCCCGGATCGCCGAAGCGGCCGCGCTCGGCTTTCGGCGCTGCGTGCTGCCGGCCTCCGACGCCAGGCGCCTGGAGCCGGCATCGGGCCCAATGGCCCTTACGCCGGTGGCAACCCTGTCCGAGGCCATCGAACATCTCTTCCCGTAGCTTTTTGGGGGATCAGAACGGTTCCGAATGGACCGTCAAAGCACCGGAGGGATGACCCGGTTCCCCTCCGGTGCCCTGTAAGGCGGTTACTTGGCGGGCGCGGCGGGAGCCTGGTGGGCGGGTTCCATAGGGGGCGTTGTCTCCCCTACGGGGGGATGACCAGGCGGTAGGGCGGTTCCGGAATTCATTTCTCCGGCGTGGCCCTCGCCTCCCTGGGGCCGAGAGGCGGTGACGGTCCAGCTCCCATTTTGGCGGGAGAGGTCGTAGAGGTAAACCATGGGGGGCATTTGGCCCTCCTTGAGGCCGTAAGAAACCGTGCAGGTGGCCTTGTCACCCTCCACCTTGATGTCGCCGACGGTCACCGTCATCTTGTCGGTATTCACGTGGCGGACGGTCTGAATGTAGGTCATAACGGCCTTCTGCATTTCCGCTTGTAGGGGCGATGCGGCGGGCTGTGCCGCCGGCGGCGCCTGCTCCTGGCCGGAGGGCGCGGCCTGCGGCGCTGGCTTGTTTTCCGCGGCGCTCCCTGCGGGAGCGGGCGCCTTCTGGCAGGCCGCCGCGATGACAAGAACCAGAGGAAGGATGAGGGTCACGGTTCGAACCACGCTGCTCTTCATGGGCCATTTCTCCACGGAGGAAAAGGGTCTGGTCTGGAACACCTGCAACCTTTGCTTGGCCCGGTCACGCCTGCGGCCAAGGCCATGGGGTTGGGCACGGCCACCTCCGCGCCCTCGTCTCCCAACGCAGTGTAGCCCAAAGCCATTCCTGGCTCCAAGGCGACCTGCCGCTGTAAATCGCAGGAGGGATGAAACCTTGGCGGAGGCTCTTCCGTTCAAGGAAACGGAGGGGATGGCGGAGGTGCTCCCATGAGACGGATAGCGGTTGGAATAGCGGTGCTCTCGGCCATGTGCGTGCTGGCTGGGTGCGCCCAACGGATCCTGGGTTCTTCCGCACAGGAGCGCATCGAGAAGACCGTCCCCATGCCGGCGGGGGGAACCTTTACCCTCGACAACATCAATGGCTCCATCAACCTTACCGTGGGGAAACCGGGGGAGGTGCACCTGGTGGCTCTCAAGCGGGTGCGGGCCCTCAGCCAGGAGGAGGCGAAGGAGGGGCTGGTCAAGCTGGGGGTGGAGGTCACCGACACCGGCAAGGGGATCAGCGTGGAGACGCGCTACCCCAAGATCGCCGGCTTCTTGGCGGGGGTTGGCTTCAGCGGGGAGGTGACCTTTGACGTGGCCGTTCCCGAGGGAACCGAGGCCAAGCTCACCACGGTCAACGGCGCCATCACGGCGGATGTCCCGGCTTCGGCCATCCATTGCGAGACCACCAACGGCAAGGTCAACGCGCTCTCCTGTAGCCGCATCGACGCCGCCGCCGTGAATGGGACCATTCGCTTCAAGGCCCAGAACGCCGGGGAGGTGAGGACAACCAACGGGAACATCGAGGGCCAGATCCTCTCGCACTCCCCCGGGAAAACCCGCCTAGAGACGGTCAATGGAAGCATCACCCTTGCCCTCTCGCCCGATGCGGCGCTTCACCTTTCCGCCGAGAACGTCAGCGGCGTCGTTTCGACCGAGATCCCGGGACTCAGCCAAACCAAGCACGAACTGTTCGGTGACCTCAACGGCGGGGGGCAGACGGTGAGGGTGGAGACCGTGAACGGCTCCATCCGCATCCGCCTCATCCGCTGACCCCCCTCTTCGCCTTCACCCTCAGCCCTTCAGGTCCGGCCCCTGGAAGAAGACGGCGCTCGCGCCCGTTCGTGCCAAAGGGTGTGGAGGGTACCCCATCCGTCTTGGCAGGGCCGCATCTTCGTGATAGAAAGAAAGTTTCGGAGGATGCGCGAGTTCATGGAGCTGATCCGAATCAAGGGCGCCCGGGAACACAACCTCAAGAACCTGGACGTCACCATTCCCAAAAACAAGCTCGTGGTCATCACGGGCCTTTCGGGATCCGGCAAATCCTCGCTGGCCTTCGACACGCTCTACGCCGAGGGGCAGCGCCGCTACGTGGAGTCCCTCTCCGCCTATGCGCGGCAGTTCCTCGATCTTATGGAGAAGCCCGACGTGGATTCCATCGAGGGGCTCTCGCCGGCCATCTCCATCGAGCAGCGATCCACCTCCCACAATCCACGTTCGACGGTGGGGACCGTAACGGAGATCTACGACTATCTCCGCGTGCTTTTCGCCAGGGTGGGCAAGCCCTTCTGCCCCCAGTGCGGCCGGCCCATCGAGAGCCAGACCGTGCAGCAGATGGTGGACCAGATCCTCTCCCTTCCGGAGGGCGAGCGGATCTATGTCCTGGCGCCGGTGATCAGGGGGCGCAAGGGCGAGTACAGGAAGCTGCTGGCCGGGCTCCTCAAGGAAGGCTTCGTCCGCGCCCGGGTGGACGGGAAGGTGCTGGACCTTCAGGAGGACCTGGATCTGGAGCGCTACCGCGCCCATACCATCGAGATTCTGGTGGACCGGCTGGTGGTCAAGCCGGGGGTGCAGGGACGCCTGACCGAATCGGTGGAATTGGCCCTGCAGAAGGGGGAGGGACTGGTGGTGGTGCACAAACTCTCCGACGAGAGCGACCTGCTCTTCTCGGAGCGGCTCTCCTGTCCCGCCTGCGGCACCTCCCTTCCCGAGCTGGAGCCGCGGCTCTTCTCCTTCAACAGCCCGCACGGGGCCTGCGCCGAGTGTTCGGGGCTGGGTGTCAAGATGGAGTTGGATCCGGCCAAAATCGTGCCCAATCCTAACCTCTCCCTCGCTCAAGGAGCGCTCGCACCCTGGCCCCTGGAGGGCGGCTTCTGGTATCGCGAGATGATCGAAGGGGTGGGCAGGGACATGGGCTTCTCCCTGAAAAGTCCGTGGTGCAAGCTCCCCGAAGAGGCTCGCCAGGTCATCCTTTACGGCAGCAACGGCCGCAAGATCGCCTACGACGTGCAGCGCGACCGAAACCGTTACCAGTTCGAGCACGCCTTCGAAGGGGTTATCCCCAACCTCCTGCGGAGATACCGGGAGACCAAGTCCGACGCCTCGCGGGAGGAGATCGAAGCCTACATGTCCACCTCGCCCTGCCCCGCCTGCGGCGGGAGGCGGCTGAAACCGGAAGCCCTCGCGGTCAAGGTGGGGGGGTACACCATCGCGGCGCTCACCGATCTCTCCGTGCGAGAGGCGCGGAGGGCCCTGTTTGAGCTGGAGCTGTCGCCCCGTGACCAGGAGATCGCCAGGATGGTGCTGAAGGAGATCCGCAGCCGGCTCTCTTTCCTGGACAACGTGGGCCTTGGCTATCTGACGCTCTCGCGGACGGCCACCACCCTTTCGGGCGGAGAGAGCCAACGGATCCGCCTCGCCACGCAAGTGGGCAGCCAGTTGACGGGGGTGCTCTACGTCCTGGACGAGCCTTCCATCGGTCTGCACCAGAGGGACAACAGACGCCTGCTGGACACGCTCATGGCCATGCGCGACCTGGGTAACACGGTCGTGGTGGTGGAGCACGACGAAGAGACCATCCGCGCGGCGGACCACGTGGTGGACTTGGGTCCCGGCGCCGGGATCCACGGGGGGGAGGTGGTAGCCGAGGGCGGGATCGAGGCTCTCTGCAGCGCACCGAGATCCATAACGGGGGCCTACATCGCCGGCCGGAGGAGCATCCCCGTACCCGCCGCAAGAAGGAAACCCAGCGCATGGCTCAAGGTGCTCGGAGCCCGCGAGCACAACCTGAAGGAGCTCGACGTGGGCATTCCCCTCGGAGTGTTCACGGTGGTGGCCGGTGTCTCGGGTTCGGGAAAGTCCACCCTCGTGCACGATATCCTCTACAAGGGGCTGATGCAGCGGATCTACCACAGCATAGACGTACCCGGCAGCCACCGCTCCATCGAAGGATGGGAGAGGGTGGACAAGGTCATCGAGATCGACCAGTCACCCATCGGGCGCACGCCGAGGTCCAACCCAGCCACCTACACCGGGCTCTTTACGCCCATTCGCGACCTCTTCGCGCAGGTGCCCGAGGGTCGCGCGCGGGGGTACAAGCCGGGCCGGTTCTCCTTCAACGTCAAGGGCGGCCGGTGCGAGGCTTGCCAGGGGGACGGGGTCCTCAAGATCGAGATGCACTTTCTGCCGGATGTCTACGTCACCTGTGATGCCTGCAAGGGCATGCGTTACAACCGCGAGACGCTGGAGGTTCGGTACAAGGGAAAGAGCATCGCCGAAGTGCTGGACATGACCGTGAGCGAGGCCCTCGACTTCTTCGACAAGATCCCCTTGGTCAAGAAGAAGCTCCAGACCTTGGCCGATGTGGGGCTGGGGTACCTGCACCTGGGCCAACAGGCCACCACCCTCTCGGGGGGCGAGGCCCAGCGCATCAAACTGGCGCGCGAGCTCAGCCGGCGGGCCACGGGGAACACGCTCTACGTGCTGGACGAACCCACCACGGGCCTCCACTTCGAGGACGTGCGCCATCTGCTCAACGTTTTGCAGCGGCTGGTGGAGGCGGGGAACACGGTGGTGGTGATCGAGCATAATCTGGACGTGATCAAGAGCGCCGACGTGGTGCTCGAACTAGGCCCCGAAGGCGGGGAGGAGGGCGGCCGCCTGGTCGCCAGCGGGACGCCGGAAGAGGTGGCGAACGTGCCATCGTCGCCCACCGGACAGTTCCTGAAACGAATTCTGTTTGGGGGATCCGATGAAAAATTGGCTCGAGCCTTACCGGATTAAGATGGTGGAGGCGATCCGCCTGCCTCCACGGGAGGAGCGCGAGCGCATCCTGAGGGAGGCCGGCTACAACCTCTTCATGGTGCGGGCCGAGGATGTCTTCATCGACCTCCTGACCGATTCGGGGACGGGGGCCATGAGCGACAAACAGTGGTCGGCCCTCATGCGCGGCGACGAGTCTTACGCCCAGGCCCGTTCCTGGTTCCGTTTCTACGAGGCGGTGCGGGGATTCACGGGGATGGAGCACGTGCTCCCCACGCACCAGGGCCGGGCCGCCGAGAACCTGCTCTTCTCACAGATCGCCCGGCCCGGCTTCACCATCCCCAACAACAGCCATTTCGACACGACGAGGGCCAACATTGAGTTCTTCGGAGCCGAGGCGGTGGACTTGGTGATTCCCGAGGGCAGGGACATTCACCTCGACTACCCCTTCAAGGGGAACATGGACCTGGACCGCCTCGAAACCCTCTTGAAGGAGAAGGGGAGCAAGTCCGTCCCCCTGTGCATGATCACCATCACGAACAACACGGGTGGAGGCCAGCCCGTCTCCCTGGCCAACATCCGGGCCACGGGGGAGCTCTGCCGGCGGTACGGCGTCCGCTCTTCCTGGACTGCTGCCGCTTCGCGGAGAACGCCTACTTCATCAAGCGGCGGGAGCCCGAATGCGCGCATATGAGCATCCGCGAGATCGTGGCGGCCATGTTCGCCTGCGCTGACGGGGCCACCATGAGCGCCAAGAAGGATGGCCTCGGGAACATCGGGGGCTTCCTCGCGCTTCGGGATGGAGAGCTCGCCGCGCGGCTCAAGTCGGTGCTGATCCTCAAGGAGGGGTTCCCCACCTACGGAGGCCTCGCCGGAAGGGATCTGGAGGCCCTCTCCCAGGGGTTCGAGGAGGTCCAGGAGGAGGACTACCTGGAGGCTAGGGTCGGCCAGATCGCGCGGTTCGGCGAGGCCCTCAAGGCCCAGGGCGTGCCCATCCTGGAGCCCACGGGGGGGCACGCCGTCTACCTGGACGCCCGCGGGATCCTGCCACACGTTCCAGCCCATGCATTTCCCGCCCAGAGCCTGACCGCAGAACTTTACTTGGAGGGCGGCGTGCGCGGTGTGGAGATCGGCTCGCTCATGTTCGGGAAGACGGGGAAGGACGGCCGGTTCCTCCCCGCCGCCCTGGAGCTGGTGCGGCTCGCCGTGCCCAGGAGGGTCTACACCGACAACCACCTGGGGTACGTGGCCGACGTGGCCGGGGAGATCGTCCGGAAGGCGTCCAGATGCAAGGGTTTCCGCATCGTGGAGGAGGCCCCCTTCCTCCGGCATTTCACGGCAAGGCTCGAACCGCTGGCCTGAAAAACTTGAGAAGCGGGGGCCTCTTTGCGTATCGTAGTGCTTGTGAAGGATGCTTGGCTGCCATGATCACCGGATTCAACCAAGATGTGGTGCACAAGGGCAAGGTCTATCACGTCCAGACCGAGGACCGCGGGCTGGACAATCCGGTGATCGAGACCCTCATCTACGCCGGGGGAGAGATCCTCGCCTCCAAAAAGACCTCCTACAAAGAGCTGGTGGAGCAGGGGTTTGAGGAGGCCAAGCTGGCCGCCCTGCTCGAGCAGCAACACCGGCGCATCGTCGTGGATATCAAGCTGGGCAAGTATTCCAAGGAGCCCGTGGAGACCTTCGGACAGGGGCTCGTCTCCTCGAAGAGCCTGGATGAGGTCATCCTCGAGTACCTGACGAGCGAGAGCGAGGGGGAGAAACTGATGGCGGAAATCCTGGACCAGTCCCCCTACGTGTCCGGCGAACGGGGTTGGGTACATCTGAAGGTCCAGACCGACATCACGCGGACTCCCCTGCCGGGGGCGGCGGTATCGGTCCGCCTGGCGGCGAGCGATGGGCACAGCTTGGAGTTATACCGTGGAAGCACGGGGTCCGACGGGCTGTGCAACGCCTCCTTTCTCCTCCCGCCCGTGGAGGGCAACGCGGTGGTCGTGATCCAGGTGACCCACGCGCAGGGCAGCTTCCAGACCAAGACCCTCGTCACCAAGAGAGGCCCGCGATGACCCTCACGCTGAACGGTTCCTCCATGACCCTCGAAGAGGGTCTCACGGTGGCGGCGCTTCTTCAGCGGCTGCAGTTGCCTCGGGAGCGCGTTGCCATCGAACGAAACGGCTCCATCCTTCCCAAAGCCGCCTACGAGGAGACCCGCCTGGCCGAGGGAGACAGGCTGGAGATCGTGCAATTCGTGGGCGGCGGCTAGAAGGTGGTGCCCGGTCTCACGCTTTCCCTCAACGGCACGAAAGCGACTCAAATCGTCCGGAGTACTCCCTCTGCATCCTGTCGGCCAAGGGGGTGAGTGGAGTGCTCTCGCATACCCCCATGGGGGTGCCGGCTGGATGGCAGGCCTGGAGTGCATAGTGCCTGACGCCTAAGGCGGCCAGCTCCTCTGCGATCCGTATGACGGCCTCCTCGGTCAAAAAGCGGTGACCGACCGTCGTGCGGATTTCGTACGGAAGTCCGCTCTCCAGCAACAAGCGCAGGCTGTCCGTGGCCAGAGAGCCGGAGCCGGGTGTCCGCGTGACGGCATCATAGCCGTCGAAAGGGGCTTTCCTGTCCATGCCTACCCAGTCCAGGAGCGGCAAGACCTCCGCCAGTCGGCGGGGGAACGGGCCCGCCGTATGGAGCCCTACCCGGTAGCCCATGGCCTTGACCTGCCGCATTGCTTCCACCAGCCCTTCGTGTAAGGTGGGTTCGCCCCCGCTGAAAACCACCGCGTCGAGCAAGCCGCGCCGGCGGCGCAAAAAAGCCATGACTTCGTTCCACGGGAGAGAGCTCTCTCCCCGTTCGGCCAGGAGATGGGGATTGTGGCAATAGGGACACCGCCACGGGCATCCCTGGCAGAAGAGAACCGCCGAGAGAGCTCCTGGGTAATCAATGGATGTGAGCGGCGTCATCCCCGCGATGGGAACGGGCCCCATGGTCTGCCGCGGCGTTTTCGGTGAAAGATCTTCGTTCATAGAACTCCCCCTTTTTACCGCGATTGAATGAGGAAACCGGCCGGTGGTATCCCATCACCCGGGTCCAGATTTCGCAGGGTTGGCGTTCGGCATCGCTCAACGGGAAGTCTCCACCGGCTTTTTTCGTGGAAGCGTCGTCGTTCTTCATGAGCATCCTCCTAAACGGTTCGCTGAAGCGCTCTTGGCCGCCTCGGCTGCTTTCCGGGAGAGAATCTCTTGATCACACCGGGGGCAGAAGGCGTGTTCCCCCGGCAAATAACCGTGCTTCGGGCAAATGGAGAAGGTCGGGGTCACCGTGAGATAGGGAATGGCGAAGTTCTCCAATGAGCGGCGCACGAGGTCGCGGCACGCCTTCCAGCTCGATAGGCGTTCGGCCATATACAGGTGGAGCACGGTGCCGCCCGTGTACTTGCGCTGGAGGCCCTCCTGTCGCTCCAGCGCCTCGAAGGGATCGTCGGTGAACCCCACTGGGAGTTGGGTGGAATTGGTGTAGTAAGGCCGGTCGGGGGTACCGGCCTGAAGGATTCCAGGATAACGCCTGCGGTCCTCTCTGGCGAAGCGGTAGGTCGCCCCCTCCGCCGGAGTGGCTTCGAGATTGAAGAGATGCCCCGTCTCTTCCTGAAACTGCACCATCCTGATGCGGATATGATCGAGTAGTCGTTCGGCAAGAGCGTACCCTGCCTCGGTGGCAATCGTTTCGCGACCATCCGTGAAATTGCGGATCATTTCGTTCACTCCGTTGACCCCCAGGGTGGAGAAGTGATTTCGGAGGGTTCCCAAGTAGCGCTTCGTATAAGGGTAGAGGCCGCCCTCTATGTGGCGTTCTATGACCTTCCGTTTCGTCTCTAGGCAGCCCTTCCCCAATTCCAGGAGGCCGTCCAGCCTTTGCAGGAGCCCCGCCTCGTCGCCCTTGAAAAGGTACCCGAGGCGCGCGCAGTTGATCGTGACCACGCCGATGGAGCCCGTCTGCTCGGCCGAGCCGAACAGGCCGTTCCCGCGCTTCAGGAGTTCCCTCAAATCGAGTTGAAGGCGGCAGCACATGGATCGAACCATGTGGGGTGAAAGGTCCGACTTGATGAAATTCTGAAAGTAGGGAAGCCCGTACTTCGCGGTCATTTCGAAGAGCAGGGCGGCGTTTTCCGACTCCCACGGGAAGTCTCGCGTCATGTTGTACGTGGGAATGGGGAATGTGAAGACTCTCCCCTTGGCGTCGCCAGCGGTCATCACCTCGATGTAGGCGCGGTTGATTAAGTCCATTTCGGCTTGAAGATCGCCGTAGCGGAATGGCATCTCCTCCCCGCCGATCACGGGAACCTGGTTCTTCAGGTCATCCGGACAGGTCCAGTCGAAGGTGAGGTTCGTGAACGGCGTCTGGGTTCCCCAGCGCGAGGGCACATTGAGGTTGTAGATCAGCTCCTGGATACACTGACGGACCTCGGGGTAGGCGAGGCGGTCCTTTCGAATGAAGGGCGCCAAGTAGGTGTCGAAGGAGGAGAAGGCCTGTGCTCCAGCCCACTCATTCTGAAGGGTGCCTAGAAAGTTCACGATTTGGCCGGTGGCGCTCGAAAGGTGGCGGGGAGGCGAAGCTTCCACCTTGCCCGGAACACCGTTGAGCCCCTCCCTCAGAAGGGTTCTCAGGGACCATCCCGCGCAATAACCGGAGAGCATGTCCAGGTCGTGGATATGGAAGTCGGCGTTCCTGTGGGCTTCGCCCGCCTCTGGGGGGTAAACGTGATTGAGCCAGTAGTTCGCCAC
>Ga0123519_10015186_pt1 | contig 10833 bp, 7 predicted proteins | sample YelNatPaOPRAMG02_FD_87396 | JGI IMG/M metagenome (GOLD analysis project Ga0123519, IMG submission 87396) | Hot spring microbial communities from Yellowstone National Park - Yellowstone National Park OP-RAMG-02 (version 2) | ecosystem: Environmental > Aquatic > Thermal springs > Hot (42-90C) ...
GGTATGGAGGACGCCGCCTGCATCCGTGGCCAGCTCGCTCCGCTTTCCAACTTCCCTTACCCGAACGGTGAACAGTTACCTTCACCCTGGAAGCAGGTGCATCGGCCTGCCTGTCGGGCAGCCTCTGTGTCCAGGAGCAACAGGCAGTGAACGCCCCATTCTCTTCCCGCCACGCAGGAAGAGGTGCATTGAGAACGGACAGGGCAGGTTGGGAAAGATAAGGCAGTCGGGGAAAAAACCAAGAGCGCCCTGACCTGTCGGGGCGCTCTCTGTGTCCTTCGTGGTGAAACGAGCGGCTACTTACCCGCCAGATCGGCCAGCCGTTTCAGCGTCGCCTCCAGTGCTTTCTGGGCCTCGCCGTATTTCGCCCAGTCACCGGCTTTCAGAGCATCTTGCGCCTGCTGGTACTGCTGATTCGCCTGCCGGATCAGGGCGGCAACATCGCCGGAGACGGGCGCCGTTGGCTGCGTTGTCGTTCCTGCCGGCTGTGTGCCGCCCGGCGAGGCCGTGCCGCCATACAGTCGGTTCACGGCCACGGCCAGCGTCTCCTCCATGGCAATGCCGGTAGACGTGGCAACGATCACCCGCTTGAGCTGGGGGATCTGGCTCTGGCTGGCCAGCAGGTACAAGGGCTCCACATACAAGAACGATTTCTCGATGGGGATGATCAACAGGTTGCCGCGGATCACCTTCGAGCCGCTTTGATTCCACAGCGTCAACTGGGCAGAGATCGTCGTATCCTGGCTGATGCGCGCCTCCACCTGCTGCGGGCCGTAGACCAGATAATCCTTGGGCATCTGGTAAAGGATACGCTTGCCATAGTCCTCACCGTCACTCTTGGCACCCAACCAGGCCACCATATTCTGCTTGTTATTGGGCGTGAAGGGCAAGAGGAGGATGAACTCTTCCTGTGTCTCGCCGGGCAGACGCATAATGGCATAGTACGGCTCCATTGCCTGCTCGGTGTCACTGTAGATCTCACGCGGCATCGCCCACTGGTCTTCCTTGTTGTAGAAGGCCCGTGGATCCTGCATGTGATACGTGCGCAGCACATCGGCCTGGACAAGGAAGATGTCCTCCGGATAGCGCACGTGCGCTCGCAACGAGGCCGGCATCTGGCTGATCGGTGTGAACAGCGTCGGGAAGATGCCCTGCCAGGCCCGCACCAGTGGATCCTGATCGTCGGCAATATAGAAGGTTGTCGTGCCATCATAGGCGTCAATGGCCACTTTCACCGAGTTGCGGATGTAGTTATATCCACCCTGGTGCGGCTGGCTGAAGGGGTAGCGATCGGTTGTCAGATAAGCATCCTGTAGCCAGTACAGCTTGCCATCGGCGATGACAATGTACGGATCATGGTCGAGCATAAGGAAGGGGGCAAGCATGCGGATGCGATCCTGGATATTGCGATACATTAGCACCTTGCTGTCGGGTCGAATGGCGTTGCTTAAGAGAATATTGGTATCACCAAAGCGCAGGGCGAAGAGCAGGCGATTGATGTAGGAGCCAACGTTCACTCCATCGGCGCCGCTATAGGTCGTTTCGGCGTTCTGGTCGCCGAGAGGATAGTCGAATTCGGGGATGCGCGTCTTGACAATGACATCGCCATCCATTCGTTCCCCAAAGTAGATGCCGGGACGGTCAATCTTGATGCTGCCCACCGGTGGGATATTCTTGACAATAAAATCTGGCGAGCCGTCAGGCAGTGTCTCGTTGACGGGGCTCATGGCCACGCCATAGCCGTGGGTGTAGACCAGCTTCAGGTTGATCCAGGTTTTGGCCGGCGCCGGCAGGCGCGATTGCGTCAGCTCCCGCGCCGAGAGCATCACCTGGCGGTACCGGCCGTCAATCGTATAGCGGTCAATGTCTATATCGCGGAAATCGTAGTAGGGGCGAATGCTCTGCAACTGGTCGTAGGTATCGAGCAGAGGGCGATAATCCCAAATGCGAATATTCGCCACCGTGTCGGCATTGTGGGCAATGTCCTCGGCGCTGGGCGAGCCGATGCCGGGAAAGGTTTGTTCCTGGATGGTATCGAGGCCAAAGGCCTTGCGGGTCGCTGCGATATTGTAGGCAATGTATGGCGCCTCTTTGGTCAGCTCGTTTGGTTTCACCTCGAAGCTCTGAATGAAGGTCGGATAGACCTGGGCGAGCAGCAGGGTGACCACCACCCACACGCCCGCCGTTATAGCCAGGGCGCGGGTGGCGCGCACGACCACGTTGGCAAGCAGCACAACGGCCGCCAGCACGGTGATAATGGTGAGAATGTTGTAGGCCGGCCACTGGGCATGCACGTCGGTGTAGCTGGCGCCGTAGACGACACCACGTGTGGAGTAGACCAGGTTGTAGATACTAAGCTGGTAATTCCAGGCAAAGAGCAGCAGGAAAAGCGCGCCCAGGCCCGAGAGATGGGCTTTCACCCCAGGCGTCAGGCGGAACTGGCCGAGGGCCAATGCGTAGACGATGCCGACCGCAGCGGCGATGATCACCACGCTGACCGATAGCCAGCCTTGCGCCAGGCTGTAGACCGGCAGGCTAAAGACATAGAAAGACACCTCGCGGTTGAACACCGGGTCGGTCAGGCCGAAAGGCGTGGCGTTGAAGTAGCGCAGGATTGTCTCCCAGTCGGCCTGGACAATCAGGCCCATGAAGATGGCCAGCACAATGCCGACCACCGTTGCCAGTGACAGAACAGCACGTGATCTGGCCGCGCCCAGTGGCGACAGACGGCGAGCGATCAGGATGTTGATCATGTACAGGAGAAAGAAAACACTGGCGGCTACCACGAAAATGCCCAGGCGCGCCAGGATGCGTGTCGTAAAGACACTGCCCTGACCCAGGCTGCTGAACCATAGCCAGTCGGTGTAGAAGGCCGGCAACGCCTGTAGCAGAAAGATCAGCAGCACGATGATGGCTGCTCCGATCAATATCGGCAGCCGGCCACGCATATTCCTCATTTCTCGCTCGACATCGAAGTTCGGCATGTCGAAGTCAATGTCACCGGGGCGACTCCGCCGCGGGCGATAGAAGTAACCCATAGTCGCATACCTCCTGCCTTTCTATACGTACCAGGATCAAACTGGTTGCAACTCATCGGACGCCACGACACCTGCCGGTCGTCTGGACACCTCTACATGTTTGCACTCACGCCGGCACATCTCAAAACCACCCGAATATGGTATAATTCCAGTGGTGTGGTAACCGTTGACCGTCGCGGAGCAACAGGCAGTCCCGCGAGAGTCTTGTGACCGGGACGGTGAACCGGTTACCTCGCCGACTTCATCCCCGAGCGCCCGATATTGTCGCTCACTGATCGTGAATGCACCTGCGGAGAATATGTCGTTGACACAGATAACAGTCTTGACGGTCAACTGGGCCGGATCCTACGGTGGGGCAGAGAAGTATCAACACACCATGATCGAGGGGTTTGACCAGAGTCGGTACCGTTTCATCTTTGCCTCTCCGCCAGGCGAATGGCCGCAGCGTCTACGCGCAGCCGGTTATCGCCAGTTCGATGTTCCTCTCCGCCCGGGGCTGGACATCACATCGGTTCTGCTCCTACGCCGGATCATCGAGCAGGAAAAGGTCGCCATCGTTCACGCCTTGCAGTCACGATCCTTGCTTCAGGCCGGTCTGGCGGCACGACTCTGTGGCCGGGTCGGCGTTGTCCAGACCGAGTACAACATCACCATGAACTGGTATCGCAGCGGACAGTATCCCTGGTACGTCCGCCTGATCAACAATCCGGCCCGTCGTCTGGTTGTGCACGTTCTGGCCGACCACATCATCTCCTTAGGGCAGAGTGGTAAGGACTATTACACGCAGATTCTCCATGTACCCGATCACAAAGTATCGGTCATCCCTGGTCCCCATCCGTTGCCACCCGAGCGGCCGGCCCCTGCCAATCCCCAGCCGATCATTGGCACTGCTGCCGAGTTGACGGAACGGAAGGGGCTCACCTACCTGATTGACGCTGCGCCGATTGTTTTGGCCAGGTATCCCGGCGCCCAATTCTTGATCATGGGACGTGGACACCTGGAGCAGAGGCTCAAGCAGCAGATCGCCGAACATCATCTGGAACAGAGCATTCATATGCCCGGCTTTGTTCCCGATGCGGCGGAACGCATGGCCGGATGGGATGTCTTTGTCCTGCCTTCCCTATCCGACCTGTACCCGCGAGCAATCCTCGAAGCCATGGCCCAAGGGCTGCCGGTCGTCGCTACCCAGGTTGATGGGGCGCGCGAAATGATCGTCCACGGCGAAACCGGTTTCCTTGTCCCGCCGGGCGATGCTGAAGCACTGGGGCAGGCAATTCTGCGTGTGCTCGATGACCGCTCACTCGCTCACCAGATGGGGCAGCGGGCGCGGCAACGGATCGCCGAGGTGCACAACGTTGCCGGTGTTGTCCAGCAGATCGAAGCAGTCTACCGGCAAGTCCTGGCGAAATACCATAGAGAGACGAACGATGCCGGAGGCTAACCGTGCGTGAAGCGGCCAGCGGACGGCAGGTGGCCCGCACGGCGAGCCTCCTTACCATGCTTGCCCTCGCCGGCAAGCCTGTCAATTTCCTTAAAGATATTGTCGTTGCTGCCCTCTTTGGCACAACGGCTGCCAAGGATGCCTATCTGGTCGCTTTCGCCTTGCCCGATCTGATCAGCGGGCTGGCGATCGAGGGGTTGAGCGGCGTCTTGGTTCCGATCTTCACCGAGTATGCCAGCAAAGGCGACGAAGAGCATGCCTGGCGGGTGGCATCGAGTATTGCCAATGCCATCGTCGTCCTTCTGTCTATCATGACACTTGTGGTGCTCGTGGCAGCACCTCTCCTGGTGTCCCTCTTGGCCCCTGCTTTTCCACCCGATACCCACGCCCTGGCCGTACGACTGGCGCGGTTGATGGCCGTGAGCATGATCTTCATGGGCATGCAGGGGCTGGTGGCCAGCGTGCTCAATGCACATCAGCGTTTCGCCGCTCCGGCTCTGGTGCCGCTGGCTTTCAACAGCGCCATGATCGCTGTGGTCGTGCTCACGTCGCACACCCTGGGTATTGACGGCCTGGCCCTGGCGACAATTGCCGGCGCGCTATGCATGGTGTTGGTGCAACTGCCGCGCTTACCCTGGCAGCGCCTCCGCTACTATGCCGTCATTGATCTGCGCGATGAAGGGACGCGACGGTTCACACGCCTGGCCGGGCCGCTGATCCTGGGGACGCTGGTCTTGAGCTCAACCGGCATTATCAACCGCATCTTCGGCAGCTTCTTGCCGGCCGGCAGCCTGGCTGCCCTGGATTTTGCCTTGCGCACGACAGGCATAGCATACGTCGTTGCCCCGGCATTGGCAACGGTGCTGTTGCCTACACTGTCGCGTCAAGCCAGCCTGGGGCAGTGGGCCGATTTCCAGGCGCGGCTCATGTTGGGTGTCAAAATACTGCTTCTGGTCAACCTACCGGCCACCGCAGGTTTGATTCTGCTTAGCCAGCCGATCGTGCGCCTGCTATTTCAGCGCGGCATCTTCGACCAACACTCCACGGCCGTTACCTCGGCGGCGTTGGCCTGGTACTCGCTTGGCCTGGTCAGTTACGGCCTTTACTATCTCTTGATCAACACCTTTTATGCCCTGCAGAATACGATGATCCGTATCCAGGCTGGGCTCGTCTTGGTGGCGACGTATATCGTTGGTAATCTGGTTTTGGTCAACATCATGGGGGCAAATGGCATAGCCTTGTCCTACGGCCTGGCGCATACGGCCGCCTGCATTCTGCTGCTGTTTCGCCTGGGCCGACGATTGGCCTGGCACGTGGAACGAGCGGTGGCAGGGTTCGCCGGGCGCGTGTTGATGGCAACGCTGTTCATGAGTACCGTCGTCGGCCTTCTTCACTCGAGCATCGGACCTGACACGTGGCAGGGAACGTTCGTCAACGTCGCCGCGGCGACGCTGGCGACGGGTGGGGCAGGAATCGCAGCCTATGGCACGGCATTATGGCTATTGGGAGTTGACGAGATACGCCATTTACGCTCGTTTCTGTAGCAACCTGCCCTTCGTTCTACCTGCTCCCTGATGCCGTATTGTTCATATTTCGTAATGCTTCGGCGGCAGCCATCTGCTCGGCCTCGCGCTTGCTGCGCCCGCTACCGCGCCCCAACACCTGATCGCCGGCGCTGACTTCGACCACAAACTGCGGCTCATGATCCGGCCCGCTTGTCTCCACAACACGATAGACGGGGGTAATGCCGAGCAACCCTTGCACCACTTCTTGCAGCATGCTCTTGTCGTCGCGATCCAGGCGTCGGCGTACAACCTCTTCTAGAACGGGGCCAAACTGCGTCACAATAAAGTGGCGGGTCACCTCAAGTCCCCGGTCAATCAGCATGGCACCGATAAGCGCTTCATAGGCGCTGGCCAGAATCGCCGTTCGCGCCCGGCCACCACCGGCCTCTTCGCCCCGGCTCATCAGCAGATAATCGCCCAGATGCAGCTCACCCGCCAGGCGAGCCAACGTCGGCGCTTTGACGACGGCAGCGCGCAGCGAGGTCAGCTCACCCTCGCTCATCTCTGGGTAACGGTGATAGATGTGCTCAGCGATAACCAGCCCCAATACGGCGTCGCCCAGGAACTCTAGCCGCTCGTTGGACGGCAGCGCGCTATCAGGATGCTCGTGCAGATAGGAGCGATGGATCAGGGCCTGGGTGAGCAAGCCGCGGTCGCCGAATCGCACACCAATTGCTTCTTCCAGAGAATCAGGACTCTGCGGGTAGGCTGACGCACTCATGTGTGTTCCCACCACTTCAGAGATATTTCTCCACACCTTCAATCCGCCAGTCGCGCTGTGCCGTATTCGGGTGCGGGCGGAAGGGACGCCGGCATTCGGCAATGCTTTGCCCCACCACAGTGATCTTTGCCAGGTCACCCACTCCCAGGCCCTTGAGCTTGCAGTAGTATAGGTATCCCACGTCGTCTATGTCGTAGCCCATCAACGCCGCAGCGACGGTGTCGGCAGCCAGAAAGTCTGTACTGGCGACGGCGCAGCGCAAATCCACCGGATCGCCGCTGGTTGGGCCGTCGCCTTCCATGCCCACAAAGCCGTCAATCACGGCCAGGTGTGGATAGACGAGCGGCGCCAAACGACAGAGATTCAGGTTGATCAGCGGATAGCCCATGTGCATGGCATTCTTGTCGCTGCGCATAACACGCTGCACCACCATGTTTCTGATCGGCCTCAGGGCAGGATCATTCTTGATGGCACTGGGGACGAGCCGGTTCAGCGTACCCATGATCTGCATTGCCGGACCTGTGCCGCCTTCGTCGCGCTGATCGCGAATCAGACTACCCATGACCATATTCTTGAGCGAGAGGGTGATGAACACCGATTCGTGGGTCTTGGGTGGCCCAACCGAGATGCGCAAATCGCTTTCGACAACGAGCCTGGACAGCCGCAGGGGCATGTCTCTGAAACTGTGATCGTAAACTGGCGCTTCGATCCACGGGCCACGGTTCAGATCTACCAGTTCAACCTTGTAATCCCTGGCCAGATCGGTATAGCCGAGGAAGCGGAAGGCATCAAAGGTATCGCCGATGGCAGAACCCTCGGCGATGGTGATGACGGTGTTTGTGCGCGGGCGCAGGAAATCCAGCACCGCGCGCACGGCATCTACATGGGTCATTGCCAGCGGCCTGTGTGTGACGACGAAGTTCGGCTTGATTAAGATGCGCTCTTTGCCGCGCAGATCAATGTGGTCGGCGATCAGGTCGAGGGCTTTTGCCACATTGCCGTAGCGGTCATCGCCTTTGACCAAGGCGACGGTTGCCGATCCTGCTCTATTGTCTCTATGAACGTCCATGCCTGTTCTCTCTTTCTGCCACGACATAGCGATGATGCGCCCAGATGGCCTTAACCTGCCAGGGCAGGGGCGCATGTTCAAGGAATGCGTAACGCATCACCTTATCGCGCAATGCGGGGTTCTTGCCCGTATAGTAATCCATGGTGCTCCACTGCCAGGACGATCCTTGAAAACGGTCCTGCACGCTCTTGCTCTTGATGCCCAGCCGTTGCAGGAACTCTGCGGCCGGCATAACCGTATCGGGCCAGGGTGGAATATCCACAACCCCATCACGTACCAGGCGCAGTCCTGCTGCCCGCAGCAGGCGCTTGATCCGCCCGAGATCACCCCATCGTTCGTCAACCGTGGTAAAGAACGATTTATCCACAACGTACTTACGCAAGAGATAGCCCACCTGCCAGCGATTGGGCATAGCGATGAAGACGATTCGGCGTGTCACCCGCGCCATCTCCGCTAGTAAAGCCTCTGCCTGCGGCCCAACGTGCCACAGCGCGGCGTGATTCCACACCAAATCGAACGAGGCATCGGCGAACGGCAAATGGGCCAGACTTGCCTGCTGCACTAGATGGGGTTCTAGACCGAGTTCAGCCCACACCCGCTCGATGTCTCGCAAACGCTCGCTGTCGCTATCCACAAGCCACACAGAGCAGCCCGACCGCGCCAGGCCCACCGAGTTGATGCCAGAGACGCCGGCCATGCCGTAGATGGGCACTTCGAGCACGCTGGTGACGCCATAGCGGGCGCGCAGGTCATCGAGCAGGTCGTTGAGAACAAAGCGCTCGTAAACCAGCCCCAAGCCTTCATTGTAATCTGTCATCCAGCGCTTCCAGGCTGGAGCCGCTGAAGCTGAAGTTGGTAGCTCCGTCATCCTCGACCCTATCCGCTCTACTCACTGATAACGGCAATGCGCGCAGTCAAGAGCGGCAGGCGGCCAAAGAACGGCCGCTCTACTGCGATCTCCGGCGGACGAGCCAGCGAAAAGCGTCGTGCAATCTCCTGGCCGGCCATTTCGACCGTTTTGCCGGCTGCCAGCCGCTGTACGTCTTGCCGGTCAATCGCCGCCTGGCTGCGGGCTGTAGCCGTGATCTGCAATGTCAGCACGCCGTCACTGTAGCGCACGCTGCCAGGCGTTCCGATAGTGATACTGTCTGGTAGGATGATGAAGCCGGGCGGCACCCGGTCGCGCAGGCGCGCCAACACCAATGTCTTCAGATCATCGCCATCCAAGACAAGGCCGCTTACGGTCGCCCGCACCTTACCCGTCAGATATGTACCTTCGGCGTCGAGTGGCTTGTCAAATGATGACTCGTTGACGGCTATGGTCAGGGTTTCGGCGGGTAAAATATCACCAGGCTGAATCGCCTTTAATAGTTCGCTGTAGCTATTGGCCTGTATCTTCTTCAGAATGACATCACGCAGAGTAGCGCGATCCTGTAAGGTGACGAAGGACACCTGTTTTTCGCTGCCGTCTTTTGTGTCTTCATCGTTGAGAACACTCACCTGAAAGGCAAGCGTGCCCTCGACGACATTGATTGTGCCGGCTTTGACATTGCCGTTTGGGCCTGGATCAATGGCCTTGATAGGCACGCGCACGGTGGCAAAGGCGCCGGCGGGCAAAGAGGCTTCCTCTTCGGTGCGGAAGCGCACACTCTGACCGGTGGACGTGCGCACGACTGTCCCCTTGGGGATGGTGATTGCGCCGAGGCTGCGGCTGGCGAAAACGACGGTCCCGGTCGCAGCGGCGTCAGGCACACGTTTTTGGCCGGTTGTTTCCACCTGACCGGTATCCTCGATGAGCACTTGCACAGACCTGGCCGGCAGTTGCCCCTTGTCGGCGTCGAGCACCCGAATCTGCGGTCCGCCCGTTATGTTGATCGTGGTCGTCAGCATTTCGGTGGCCGGCACCAGGCGGATGACGGCCGATGGCATGACCAATCCGGCGGCCAGGGAGATGGTCACCGCGCCAACCATCACCAAGACGATCGCTACGAGCCAGAAACCTGCGCCGACAAGGCGACGATAGATGGGAACAGGCGGCAATCGTGGTGCGGCAGCCAGAAGATTGGCGTCAATCCCCCCTCTCTTGCGTGGAGGTATTTTATCAATATCATGATAGACGGCGAAACCGTAGCGACGGCACATATCCTCCGTGGCGCGATCCCTTGTAACAATGATGATCGTGATGCCCATCTGGGCAGAGTAACGTTGCACAAGCCTGACGCCCACCACCTGCCGCAAGACGGCAACGTTATCTGGTATGACCAGAATAAGGGGATCGGCCTGGGCGCGTCGCAGACGCTCGCGCAGGCTGGCAATATCATCATCGGCCGTCAAGTAGACAATGTGATCAACACTCACGCTAATCCCATCCCATGTAAGACCTGTTGCAGCGCCCGCTGTTGTGGGCTGGTCGTCGCCCGTCGCGCCGATGCCACTGCCCAGGCAGCCAGGGACACCGGAACGACAAAGCTCTCATTATTGGTTTGATGTGTCCGGTCGGCAATCACGGCAAGCTGGCGTGGCTGTATGGTGGTTATCTGGGGCTGACGGGCAAAGGGTAGGACGCGCAGCCAGGGGTGAGCACGCGCCGCCCTTACCAGATCGGGCAGGGCAGCACCGCCACCGCCGAGAAACAGGTGGGCAGGCAGCGCCTCATCGCCGGCCATCTCCTGCAACAGGGCTTGCAGCCCATCGAGCCAGGTCTGAATGTCTTCGCCAAGGGCGGCGCCGAGTTCGGCCGTGCGCGTTGCATCCAGACGCCCGCCGGCGTAGCTGCGCTTTATTTCCTCGGCGGCAGCCAGCGGCACGCCGAGTGTGCGGCCAATCCGCCGGGCAAACGACACGCCTCCCATCGGCAGAGTGTAGAGGGCTTCTATGCCACCATGACGCACAAGGGCAATATCGGTACAATCGCCGCCCACGTCAACAATGATGGCATCGCCATGCCCCACAATGTAGGGCGTCCGCACCAGGGCACCGACTCCGCTCAAAATCGCCAC
>Ga0123519_10015191_pt1 | contig 10831 bp, 10 predicted proteins | sample YelNatPaOPRAMG02_FD_87396 | JGI IMG/M metagenome (GOLD analysis project Ga0123519, IMG submission 87396) | Hot spring microbial communities from Yellowstone National Park - Yellowstone National Park OP-RAMG-02 (version 2) | ecosystem: Environmental > Aquatic > Thermal springs > Hot (42-90C) ...
AAAGGGCCTGAAGACGGCTTCGAAAGGCCCTGGCCGAACGAGATCCGCATGAGTGAAGAGATCAAGCGCCTTGTTGACGGCAAGTGGGCAACCTATGGCCTCTAGCAGGGTGCGCCTGCTCCTTGAGAACATCAAGGCCGAGCACACTATCTTCGCTCTGCCATTCGCCTATATGGGCATGGTCCTGGCTGCCAGGGGCCTGCCCACTCTGGCGCAATTCCTGTGGATCAGCCTGGCGATGGTCAGCGCCCGGACGCTGGCCATGTCAGCCAACCGGGTCATTGACGCCGAGATAGATGCCCGCAACGAGCGCACCCGCAACCGGCCGCTCAGCCGAGGGGATCTGGCCTACTGGCAGGTGTACCTGGTCATACTGGTGGCCCTGGTTCTGTACCTCCTCTCAGCCTGGCGGCTGAACCGGCTGACGCTGGAACTGGCGCCGCTGGCTCTGGTGTTCATGGTTGGGTACTCTTATACCAAGCGCTTCACGTGGGCCTCCCATTGGGTCCTGGGCATCACCGATGGCGCCGCAGCAGCCGGCGGCTGGATAGCGGTGCTGGGGCGCTTCGAGCCTGCGACTTGGCTGCTGTGGCTCGCAGTCACGATGTGGATCGCCGGCTTCGACCTCATCTATGCCTGTCAGGATGTCGCCTTCGATCGTGCCGAAGGTCTGCATTCCGTCCCGGCGGATTTCGGCGTCCCCGTGGCCCTGCGGCTGGCCCGCCTGTGCCACGCAGTGACTCTCGCTGCCCTGCTGGCGCTCGGGCTCAGCATGCATCTGAGCCTGGCGTACTGGTTGGGCTGGTTGGGGGCGGCAGGATTGCTCATATATGAGCATTCCTTGGTTAGCCCATCAGATCTGTCGCGCCTTGATGTCGCGTTCTTTAATGTGAACGGCTATCTGAGTGTCTTGGTGTTCATCGCTACCTTTGTAAGCCTGCTCTGGAGGAGATGAGGATGCTTCCAAGGCTGGCCGCGCCCAAACACTCATTTGTGGGAGGCGTGCTCCTACTAGGCCTGCTTGCGGCTCTGGTCAGCGGCTGCGCCCCTGTCCACAAGGCCGTGCCCAGCCCTGCGCCCACTTCGCTCGCCACTGCTGCCCCGGGCGCTCTACGGATTGGCGTGCTGCCGATCACCGACACCGTCCCTTTCTACGTGGCTGAGGCCCAGGGGTACTACCAGCAGCAGGGCCTGAAGGTGGAACTGGTGCCGGCATCAAGTGCTGCTGAGCGCGACCAGCTTATGATTGCCGGCCGGATTGACGGCGAAGTGAGCGACCTGATCGCTGTCGCTCTTTTCGACGCCGATCAGCCGCGCCTGACGATCGTGCGCAAGGCGCGCCAGGCCATCGCCGGGTCTCCGCAGCTATACATCCTTGCTCCTAAGGCCAGCACGATCAGGAGCGTCTCTGAACTGGCCGGCGTAGAGGTGGCGGTGTCGCAGAACTCGCTCATCCAATACGTCACCGAGCGCCTGCTCCAGTTGGAGGGCGTGCCCAAGGATCAGATAAGAACAACCAACGTGCCACAGATAGCCGTGCGCTTGCAGTTGTTGGAACAAGGGCAGGTGAAAGCGGCCACATTGCCCGATCCACTCGGCTCGCTGGCGCTGATGGAGGGCGCGCGCCTGCTCATTGACGACAGCAAACATCCGGAGATCAGCCAGAGCGTCATTGCCTTCAGCAGCCAGGTGGTCCGCGAGCGGCCTCAGGACGTGCGCGCCTTTCTGGCCGCCTATGAAAAGGCCCTGCAGGACATCCGCTCCCACCCCGAGCAGTTCCACGACCTTCTTGTCGAGAAGGGCCGCGTGCCGGACGCTCTGAAGGGCCATTACACCTTCCCGGTGTTTCCGGACCCGTCGGTGCCAAGCCGGTCACAGTGGGAGGACGCCACCGACTGGCTTGTGTCGAAAGGTCTACTGCGAGCGCCGGTAGCCTATGAGACGGCCGTAGATGACCAGTTTGTCCGCTAGAGAGAGCGGTCGTACCGGGCGATGATCGAAGTCAGCAACCTTGTGTTTGCCTACCCAGGGCAGTCTACCCCCGTGTTCGACGGTTTCTCCTGGCGGGTGGAGCGGGGCGAGGCCTGGACTGTCATCGGTCCGTCCGGATGTGGGAAGACGACGCTGCTCTATCTTCTCGCCGGCCTCAGGCGGCCGGATTCCGGGCGAATATCCGTGGGTGGTGCCGACGTCGCCGGGCGCGGGCCGTGTGCCGATGCTGCTCTGGTCCTGCAGGACTACGGGCTGCTGCCCTGGGCGACGGTGTGGGATAATGCCCGGCTCGGGCTGCGCGTGCGCCGGCCGTACGGGCGCGCCGGAGACGGCCTCGGGGCGCAAGCGCAGTTCTGGCTTGAGCGCCTGGGCATCGCTGAGCTGCGGAGCAAGTACCCCAGCCAGCTCTCCGGTGGCCAGCGCCAGCGCGTGGCCCTGGCGCGGGCTCTGGCCATGGATCCGGCCGTGCTCTTGCTGGACGAGCCCTTCTCAGCTGTTGACGCCCTGGCGCGCGAGGATCTTGAGCGCCTGGTGATGCGCCTCTGGGCGGACACAGGCGTAACCACCGTGCTTGTAACCCACAGCATCGAGGAAGCCGTGTTGCTAGGTCAGCGCATCCTCGTTCTGAACCGGCCGCCGAACCGGAGCGTCACCATTGTCGAGAATCACATGGCTGGCGACATTTCGTTTCGAGCCCATAGCGAATTCGTCGCCAAGTGCCTGGAACTGCGCGAGCAACTCTCGGACGTATTGCAGCCGTGAGAAGAAGCGACACTGCCATCGCCAGCCTTGCCCTGCTGATCGTGTGGCAAGCGGCAGCCCTGCTGCTGCATAACCCTATTCTGCCCGGGCCGCTGCAGGTGCTGCTGGCGGTGGTGAGGCTGGCGCCCGGTGCCTTGGGACGCCACTTCGTCGCCAGCGCCGCTCGGGTGCTGTTGAGCACCGCAATCGCCGTCGGCCTGGCGACGCCGCTCGGCCTCGCCGCCGGGCAGAGCGCCGGCCTGAACCGCCTCATCTCACCCATCGTCTACGTGCTCTATCCCATCCCCAAGATCGTCTTCCTGCCCATTATCGTGCTGCTGCTGGGGATTGGTGATCTGCCCAAAGTGGTGATTATCACGCTGATCCTGTTCTTCCAGGTCCTGGTCGTTGTGCGGGATCAGGCAGCGAGCATCCGGCCTGAACTGCTGCTCTCTGTGCGTTCGTTAGGCGCAGGGCGGCTGGCCATGCTTCGCTTCGTCTACCTGCCTGCCACCTTGCCCGCAGTGCTCACCTCGCTGCGCCTGAGCGTGGGAACGGCTGTAGCGGTGCTATTCTTCGCCGAATCGTTCGCCACTACATCCGGACTGGGCTACTACATCTTCGTCGAGACCTGGACCCGCCTGGCCTACGTAGATATGTATGCCGGCGTCGTGGCCATGAGCGTGCTTGGCCTGGGTCTGTATTTCGCCATAGATGGCTTGGAGCGACTGTTGTGCCCCTATCTCTTCCTGGAGTGAGGCCGTGAACATGTCCGGAGGCCCGGGCAAGGCGACCTTTGTCAATGCCACCTTCGCCAGCATCGCGCGTCGGTACGACCTCATGAACCGGATCATGTCGGCCGGGCAGGATCAATTGTGGCGGCGGCGAGCGCTGGCACTGCTTGGCAGCCCACCTGGCAGCCTGATACTCGATGTGGGGACGGGCACGGGGGATTTCCTGCCGCTTCTTGTGGGCGCCGGCTACCGGGCCATCGGCGTGGATTTCTGTTTCGCCATGCTCCAGGCTGGCCAGGGCAAACTGTCCGCCTCGGATTCGATGGTGGCCGTAACAGCAGGTGATGCGCGCCACCTCCCGTTTGCCGACGGCCAGTTCGACGGCGTGATCAATGCCTTTCTACTGCGCAACGTCGAGGACCTGCCCGGTGTACTGGCAGAGTTGCGCCGCGTCGTCCGGCGTGGTGGCCGCCTTGTCTGCCTGGAGATCACTTGGCCGACGTTGCCTGTGTTTCGCCAGGCGTTTTCCCTCTACTTCGGGCGGGTTGTGCCCCTGGTTGGCGGCCTGGTCACCGGTGAGCCTGATGCCTACGCCTACCTACCGCGGTCAGTGGCAGCGTTTGTCAGCGCCCCACGCCTGGCTGAGCTCCTGCTCGAAAGCGGTTGGCGTGATGTGACCTATCGCCAGTTGGCCCTGGGCACCATTGCCATACACTCGGCCACCAAGTAGGCAAAGCTTGCTGGCGGGCCCGGTTTGACTGGCCGTATGCCTGCCATATACTCAGGCGGTAGTGTGGGTGCCGGCGACAGCACTGCTAAAGCGGAGGTTTCAGCGTGAAGAAGATCATAAATGATCCCTGGCAGTTCGTTGACGAAGTCATTGAGGGCATTCTCAAAGCCTATCCCTGGCACCTGAAGCGAGCAGAGGGCACGGACCGCGGCTTGGTTCGTGCCGATGCGCCCGTGAGTGGGAAGGTTGCTATCGCCACCGGTGGCGGGTCGGGCCACATTCCTGTATTTCTGGGCTACGTGGGGCCAGGGCTGTGTGACGGTGTCTGCATTGGCAACGTCTTTTCCTCGCCTTCTTCAGAGGCCATGCTTGCGGTGACCAAGGCCATTGATGGTGGCAAGGGTGTGCTCTACCTGTACGGCAACTACGGCGGCGATGTCATGAACTTCGACATGGCGGCCGAGATGGCTGACATGGAAGGCATTCCGGTCAAGACAGTGCTGGCCCATGATGACGTGGCTTCGGCGCCACCCGACCAGGCCAGCCGGCGCAGAGCTGTCGCTGGATTGTACTTCGCCTACAAGGTGGCTGGCGCCTGCGCCGCCGAGGGTGCTGATCTCGACACGGTCGCCGCGGCGGCGCAGAAAGCTGCTGATCGCACTCGCAGCATGGGCGTTGCCCTGTCGCCCTGCACAGTGCCGGCAGCCGGCAAACCCACCTTTACCTTGGGCGAAAACGAGATGGAACTGGGGATGGGCATCCACGGCGAGCCCGGCATCAAGCGCTCCGAGATCAAGACCGCCGACGAGATCGCCGCTCTCATGGTCGAGGCGATCGTCAACGACCTGCCCTTCCGGAGCGGCGACGAGGTGGCGATCCTGGTGAACGGCCTGGGAGCGACGCCGCCCGAGGAGCTATTTGTCCTCTATCGCAAGGCCCACGACCTGCTGAAGGCAAAGGGGATTAGCATCCACCGGGCGCTGGTCGGAGAGTACGCGACCTCGCTCGAGATGGCCGGCGCTTCAATCAGCCTGTTGCAGCTGGACGATGATCTCAAGCGCTGGGTGGATGCGCCCATGTTCTCGCCCTTCCTGTTGCAGCAGCGCTTCGGCCAGTAGAGGTGGCGCCGATGCAAAAGCTAGGTGTGGAGGATGTGAGATCGGCGCTGGCCAAGGTCGCCGCCGACGTTCCGGCCTATGCTGAGGAACTGCGGGAATTGGATGCGGCAACCGGCGACGGTGACCTGGGTATCACGATGACCATCGGCTGGAAGGCGGTGAGCGAGGCCTTGCCGACGCTGGGGCAGGGTGGCGCGGATATCGGCACCTTGCTCGCCCAGGCGGGGATGGCTTTCAACCGCGCCGCCGCCTCGACCTTCGGCGCCTTACTGGCCACCGCCTTTATGCGTGCCGGCAAGGAACTCCGCGGCTTGGGTGAAGTCGGGCTGACGGAACTGATCCGTGGCTTTGAGGCGGCTCTCCTGGGCATCAAGGAGCGGGGAAAGGCTGAGGTTGGCGATCGCACCATGCTCGACGCCTTGGCGCCTGCAGTCTCCGCCATGAAAGAGGCAGAAAGAGAAGGCCAGGACCTGCCGCAGGCTATGCGTATGGCGGCTGACGCCGCCCTGAAGGGAGCCCAAGGCACGGTCGGCAAGGTGCCCCGCTTCGGGCGGGCGGCCTGGGTGGGCCAGCGCGCTGCTGAGGTGCAGGACCCGGGGGCCACTGCGGTGGCACTGATGCTGCGTTCGCTCGCGGAGTTTGTCCAGAGCTAGGCTGCGTAACAGGCGCGGCGATCAGAGGGGGAGCAGCCTGGCGCTGCTCCCCGCTCATTTCTCAAGAGGTGATGAAGCATGGCGGTTACAATCGTCGGTTTGGGGCCGGGTCCGGTCGAGCAAATGAGCCTGGGCGCCTGGCGCACGCTCGAGAGTGCGAGTGAGGTCTGGGTGCGCACCTCGCGGCACCCTACGGTGAATGGCCTGCCCCGGCAGGTCCGCGTGCGTTCCTTCGACGATGTCTACGAGCTTCACGACACCTTCGAGGAGGTCTACGCCGACATTGCCGCGCGGGTTGTCGAGCTAGGCGCTCAGCCTGGCGGCGTGATCTACGCCGTGCCTGGGCATCCGCTCGTGGGCGAATCGAGCGTGCGACAGGTGATCGCCTTAGCGAGAGAGGCCGGGCAGCCTGTGCAGGTCGTTCCCAGCGAGTCGTTCATCTCTCCCATACTTGTCGCCTTAGGCCTGGACGGGTTGGACCTACAGATAGCCGACGCTGTCGAGATCGCGCAGCACTGGCACCCATCCTTGCGTGTGGATGGGCCGGCGTTGCTGGGCCAGCTGTACGACCGCGGTACAGCTGCGGGCGTGAAACAAGCCCTGCTCAACGCCTATCCGCCTGAGCACGAGGTGATCATCGTCCGCGCCGCTGGCACGGCCGAACAAGAGCTGCGCAGGCTGCCGCTCTATGAGCTTGACCGCCAGCAAGTGATTGACCATCTCACGTCTCTGTATCTGCCGCCGTTGCCCCAGCCGAGCAGCCTGGAGAGCTTTCAGGATACCATCGCCCGCCTGCGGGCCCCGAACGGTTGCCCGTGGGATCGAGAACAGACGCATCGCTCGCTGCGGGAGACGCTGCTCGAGGAGAGCTACGAAGTCCTGAGCGCTCTGGACGACGAGGATATGACCAAGCTTCGGGAGGAACTGGGCGACCTGCTGATGCAGATCTGCATGCATTCGCAGATGGCCAGTGAGGAGGGCTTTTTCACGATTTACGACGTGATCGCTGCCATTGACCAGAAGATCAAAAGGCGGCATCCACACGTATTCGGCGAGACACGGGTGAATGATGCCGACGAGGTGTTGCGCAACTGGGAGAGCATCAAGCGGCAGGAGCGGGGCGAAAGCGATAGCCGCTCCATGCTGGCCGGTGTGCCGGCCGGGCTACCGGCCCTGGCTCAGGCGGCCTCTTACCAGAAGCGCGTGGCCCGCGTCGGTTTCGACTGGAAGGACGTCGCTGACGTATGGGCTAAGGTGGACGAGGAACTGAGGGAGCTACGAGCAGCCCCTGTTGAGCAGCGCGAGTCCGAGCTGGGAGATCTGCTCTTCTCCGTGGTGAACCTGAGCCGCCACCTGAGGCTGGACGCCGAGTCGGCCTTGAGGGAGACCAACGCTCGTTTCCGGCGGCGCTTCGAGCGCATGCAGGAGCTGGCAGCCGAGCGTGGCCTTGACCTGACGGCAATGCCGCTGGAGGAGCAGGACAAGCTGTGGGAAGAGGCAAAAGGGGAGGAGGGCGGCTGAGCCAGCATCCTGGCTTGAGGGCACGGCCTCAGTGATCCAGCTCGGCGGCTAGCTCCCGATAGTAAGTATAGTTCTCCCAGCTGACGTCGCTGGGCACGCCATGGTCGCATTCCGGTATATAGCGGCCCCGCTTGACCATTGGCGGCAGTACATAAGTGAGAAAGCCTCGAATCGCCTCCTTGCCCGCAGCGAGCACACGCTTGTCTATGCCGCCGATTATGACGAGCTCTGGGTAAGCCTGCCCTATCTGCACCACATCGTTACCGGCTGCCACCTCGAAGGGGTTCATCACGTCCATCCCCGCCTTCAGGTAGAGCGGAATGGCAGGGACGGCATAGCCGTCGGTGTCAACCTGGAAGTAGACATGCCCTGCCTGGCGCGCACGGGCATTCGTCACCAGTTGCTGGTAGTACGGCAGAAGAAAGCGCTCGAACATGGCCGGCGAGATGAGCAGGCCATGGTTGTAGCAGATATCCTCGTCCAGGTAGATCTCGTCAATCGCGATCTGGCCCTGCACTTTGGCGATGGTGGCGTCGGCGACGACCAGCCACTGGTCCATCATGTCGAGGATCAGCTCGGGATCGTCGTGGAACTTGTAGAGCAGGTCCTCGGGGCCGATGAGCGAGCGCAGGTACATGTAGCCACCGATGACCGACTGCCGGATCAGCATGCCTTGAGCCCGTGCCCGAGAAGCAGCGTCCATCGCGTCAGCGAAGCTGGCCCAGCGCTCGGGGGTGGTGATGTCCAGGCGCGGCAGAACATCTTCTTCCCAATCCCGCCGGCTGGAGACCGCGTGCTTGAGGTAGTCGGGCATGAACCCGTGCCGGCGGCCGAGGAACACTTTCAGGAGGCGCCCGGCCTGATCCTGGATTATCTCGTAATCGCCCTGGCGCTCGACGACCTTGCGCTCGTACTCCGGGAACAGCGGCGGTTCACAGCCGCCAAGGGGCACGCGCACGTGGTGAATGGCAGGTTCATCGAAATGGAGCAACTGGCGCAACGCCGGCGAGGCCTGGGGACTCATCTCCTCGTGGCGAGCCAGTTCCTCCTCGCTGGGCTCATGGTCAAGGCCAAGAATGTCGCGCCAGCTGAGTCGCAGGCCTTCGCTGCGCCAGCGACGGACCGCCTCCATCCATACTGAGAACTCGGTACGCACCAGGTGATCCACGGGCTGGCCAAGGTAGGTGGCCCGGAGCCTCTCTGTGCTCGACATCGCTACAGGCATCGCGGCCAAGGTGCCTCCTGACAGCCTCTGCAATGAGCGCGCGCGGCCGTCCGCGGCTAACGCCAGGCCAGGCGTACCTGGTCCCAGCTGCGTGGCAAGGTGCCCAACTTCCAGACCAACTGCGGTGCACCGCCATCGGCGCTCACTACCCAGATGCCCCAACTGCCGCCATAGCTCGAAATGAAGGCGATGTACTTGCCGTCTGGGGACCAGGCTGGCGAGATGTCCTGTGGGCCATCAGTCAGGCGAGTGAGCTTGCCGTCGCTCAGGTCCTTAATCCAGATGTTCCAATTGCCGGAGCGCGGGGAAGTGAAGGCTAGCTTGCTGGAGTCCGGCGACCAAGCGGGCATGTCGTCCTGTGGGTTGTCCGTGGCCGGGCCGATCAGAGCGCCATCGGCTCGCGCCAGATAGATGCCACAGTTGTTGCCCGACTGATCGCAGCCGCGGTAAGCGATGACTCCGTTGGGCGCCCAGGCGGGCGATCTGCCATAGGCCAGAAAAGTTGCCGCTTTGCCGGAGGCCCAGTTATCAGCCACGTAGACTCGCCACTTGCGGTCGCTTTCGCGCGTGGAGGCGAAGGCCAAGCGCCCATTGCCGGCCTCCCAGGTCGGCCATGAATCTTCGGCGTAATGTGTTACACGGGCGGCAAAGCTGCCATCAGGCAGAGCCATGCTGATGCCAAGCCGGCTCGGGATCAGGTCGCGATAGGCAATGCTGCCGTCGTCGCGGATGGCGGGCTGGTCGGCATCAGCGATGAGCAATGTCGGCTTCTGGCCCTGGCCGGAGGATAGGGTGTAGATGCCGATGCTGCCGTCGCTCCCGGCCATGGCAAAATAGAGCCTCCCGCCGCCTGGAAGCGCCACTAGCCCCGGTGTGGCTGGCGGCAGCGTGCCGATGGCGCCAGCGACCCCACTGGCGCCCGGCGTCGGCGTGACGTAAGGAGCCCGGCAGTACTCGTCCGCCAGGGCTTTCTTGGTCTCGACCGTTTGGCTGGCCTTGAGCGACAACGAAAGCCGGTACTGCTCGGCGGCGGGGCACCACTGTCCATCCGCGGACAGTTCGTCGGCGTAACGCATGTGCGCGGTTGCCAGGCTATCGCGCACATCCGCGTAGTCGGGCGCGCTGCGGTAAAGCTGTGTGAGAGACTCGATGGTGGCCGGCCAGTCCAACCCCCAATCGGCCATCGCGGCGACATAAGAGTTGGCCAGCGAGATCTGGCGCTCGAGGTCGGCGTTTCCCGGCATGTACGCCTGGGCTTGCTTGAACCACTCGAGCGCGGCCACCAGGTCATTGTTCTTCACTGCCAGCAGGCCAGCGCTGTACATGCTCTGGCCTAGCAAGGCTTTGACCTGTTCCGGTTTGTAAGTGGGTGCCAGCTTTTGCAGGTCCTGCAGCGTGGCGATGGCGTCGCTCCAGGCCTCCTTCTCCATCTGGTCCTGGGCTCGTGCCAGCAAGTTAGCGGCGATGTCCTCGCGCGCCTGAGAGGTGGGCGTGGGCTGACTCAGCAGGGCCTGGCGGGCCTTGGCCAGCTGCGCGGCAGTGTCGCGGTAACCGGGCTGCAGCCGCTCGACCTGCTCAAAGGCAGCCACGGCGAGCGCGTAATCGCCTGCCAGAAGCGAGTTCATGCCACGCTGGTAAAGAGCATCGGCCTCCTTCGCCCTTTGAGCCCTGCGCTCCCTCAGGCCGCTGTACACTCCCAGAGCGCCGGCCAGAGTCAGAAAGGCCAGGAATCCGAGGATAATGGCGACTGTCCTCGGCCAGCGGCGCCTGGGCTTCGCCGGGCGCGGAGGAGAAGTGCTGGCCGCGTCCGCTGCTGCTTCCAGCGGAGCGAGTTCGGGGATGTCGTCGCTGTTGCCGCAGCGCGGGCAGGGCTGGCCAGGCTGCTCCAGCGGTGCACCGCACACCTCACAGCGGGCCTCTTTGGCACCAGCGTCCTGGCTCAAGCGAGGTCCTCCCCGAGGCAATGGCTGGCCGCACGATGAAGCGCCGGGTAACCATCGTCCCTGTCGGCCGGACCGGGGACGGCCGCCTCGTCCGGTTTGTCCGAGATGCCGATCACGGTTGCGCCCAAGGCCTGCAGATGGCGCGTCAGCTGGACAACCTCCCAGGTGAGCACG
>Ga0123519_10015198_pt1 | contig 10827 bp, 8 predicted proteins | sample YelNatPaOPRAMG02_FD_87396 | JGI IMG/M metagenome (GOLD analysis project Ga0123519, IMG submission 87396) | Hot spring microbial communities from Yellowstone National Park - Yellowstone National Park OP-RAMG-02 (version 2) | ecosystem: Environmental > Aquatic > Thermal springs > Hot (42-90C) ...
ATGCACACCCACATGAGCCTGTTTGAGGGCGACGTCAATGCGTTTCACAGTCCCGACGATCCGCTGCAACTGTCCGACGTGGCCAAGTCGTTTATCGCCGGGATCTTAGAGCACGCCTGCGAAATCAGCGCGGTCACCAACCAATGGGTCAACTCCTATAAACGGCTGGTGTCCGGCGGCGAGGCTCCCACCGCCGCGTCATGGGGCGCTGCCAACCGGTCGGCGCTGGTGCGGATACCCATGTACAGTCCGCACAAGACCTCGTCGCGGCGCATCGAAATCCGCAGCCCCGACTCTGCCTGCAACCCCTACCTGACGTTCGCGGTACTACTGGCCGCCGGGCTGCGCGGAGTGCAGAAGGGTTACGCGTTGGGCCCGCAGGCCGAAGACAACGTGTGGGACCTCACTCCCGAGGAGCGCCGGGCGATGGGCTACAAGGAGCTGCCCACCAACTTAGACGGCGCGCTGCGCGCCATGGAGAACTCCGAGCTAGTTGCAGAAGCGTTGGGGGAGCACGTTTTTGACTTCTTCATACGCAACAAGCGCAGGGAGTGGGCGAACTACCGAAGTCATGTCACTCCTTACGAACTCAAGACGTATCTTTCCCTGTAGCCGCATCCGGTAGCCGGCGGATCCCGGTGCCAGCTGCGCTACCGTCGTGGGCGTGAGCCATCCCGTCACGCGGCGCCCGAAGCTGCCCGGCGTGGGACGGCTCGGGCTGGTCGACCCACGGGCAAGCGCCTACCTGGCGCAGCTCGGCTGGGACACCGACGCTCACGTCGACCTGTTGTGGTCGTTGTCGCGGGCACCGGATGCCGACGTCGCGCTGAAGGCCCTGGTCCGACTGGCCGAAGCCCTCGGCGCCGGGTGGGACGAGCTGCACGCCGGGTTGCTGACCGACACCGGCTTGCGAGGCCGGCTGCTGGCGGTGCTGGGATCCTCGCTGACCCTGGGCGATCATCTGGTCGCCCACCCGCAGTCATGGCGGCTGCTGCAGGGCAGCGAAGGCAAAGTGACCCTCCCGTCGGCCGAGCAACTGCGCCGCACGTTTATCGACTGTGTCAGCGAAATGTCGACCTCGCCAGATGTGGAGCGGCTGCGCGCACTTTACCGGGACCAACTGCTGGTGTTGGCCGCTCTCGACCTGGCGCCGGCCGTCGAGGACGAGCCGGTGCTGCCGTTCACCGCGGTCGGCGCTCACCTGGCCGATATCGCCGATGCCGCGCTGGCTGCGGCGCTGGCCGCCGCTGAAAAGACCGTGTGTGGCAGTGACACACCGCCTCGGCTGGCCGTCATCGCCATGGGCAAATGCGGGGCCCGGGAATTGAACTACGCCAGCGATGTCGATGTCATCTTCGTCGGTGATTGCGCCGATCCGACGACCACCCGGGTCGCCGGCGAGCTGATGCGGCTGGCCTCGGAGGCCTTCTTCGAGGTGGACGCCGCGCTGCGTCCGGAGGGCGGGCACGGTGCGCTGGTGCGCACCGTTGCGTCGCATCTCGCTTATTACCAGCGCTGGGCCAAAACCTGGGAGTTTCAGGCGCTTCTTAAGGCACGGCCCGCGGCCGGTGATCCCGAGCTGGGTGAGCAGTACATGACTGCGTTGACGCCCCTGGTATGGACTGCCTGCGAGCGCGAAGACTTCGTCGCCGAGGTCCAGGCGATGCGGCGGCGGGTGGTGGCGCTGGTGCCGGCCGACGTCCGCAGCCGCGAGATCAAGCTCGGCACCGGCGGGCTGCGCGACGTGGAGTTCGCAGTGCAGCTGCTGCAGCTGGTGCACGGCCGCCGTGACGAGTCGCTGCGCGTGGCGTCGACGGTGGATGCGCTGGCCGCGCTGGGCAGCGGTGGCTACATCGGGCGCGACGATGCCGCGAACCTGACTGCCTCCTACGAGTTCCTGCGGTTGCTCGAGCACCGCTTGCAGCTGCAGCGGCTCAAGCGCACGCATCTGTTGCCGGCGCCCGAGGACGACGAAGCGCTGCGCTGGCTGGCACGTGCAGCCCACATCGTTCCCGACGGCCGTCACGACGCGCTCGGCGTGCTACGTAAGGAACTCAAACGGCACAATCTGCGGGTGTCCCGGCTGCACGCCAAGCTGTTCTACCAACCGCTGCTGGAATCGATGGGACCGCCGGGGCTGGAGTTCTCGCACGGGATGACCCCGGCCGCGGCGCAACGACAGCTGGCTGCGCTGGGCTACGAAAGGCCGCAAAGTGCACTGGCCCACCTGAGCGCATTGATCAATCAAGGCGGGCGTCGCGGGCGGGTGCAGGCGGTGCTGCTGCCCAAACTGCTGGACTGGCTCTCCGATACCCCCGACCCGGACAACGGGCTGCTGGCCTACCGGCGGCTCAGCGAGGCGATGACCACGCAACGGTGGTATCTGTCCACGCTGCGCGACAGCAGTGCGGTGGCCAAGCGCCTCATGCGGGTGCTGGGCACCTCGCGGTACGTGCCCGAGCTGCTGATGCGGGCACCCGAGGTCATCCAGCAGTACGGTGACGGGCCGTCGGGACCCAAACTGCTCGACGTCGACCCCGACGCGGTGGCCGGCGCACTGGTGGCGTCGGCGGGCCGGCACGCCGATCCGGCTCGGGCGATCGCCGCCGCGCGCAGCCTGCGCCGCCGCGAACTGGCCCGGGTCGGCTCCGCCGACCTGCTCGGAATGCTCGAGGTCACCGCGGTGTGCAAGGCGCTGACCTCGGTGTGGGTGGCGGTGCTGCAGGCTGCGCTGAATGCGGTCATCCGGGCCAACCTGCCCGACTCGGGGCCGGCGCCGGCCCGCATTGCGGTGATCGGGATGGGCCGGCTCGGCGGCGGCGAATTGAGCTACGGGTCCGACGCCGACGTGATGTTCGTCTGCGAGCCGGCTCACGGCGTGGTGGATTCCGATGCGGTGCGCTGGTCGACCTCTGTTGCCGAGCAGCTGCGCGCGCTGCTGGGCACGCCCAGTGTCGACCCCCCGTTAGAGGTCGACGCCAACTTGCGCCCGGAAGGCCGCAACGGCCCGCTGGTGCGGACGTTGGCGTCCTACACCGCCTACTACGCGAAGTGGGCGCATCCCTGGGAGATCCAGGCGCTGCTGCGTGCGCACGCGGTGGCCGGCGACGCGGATCTGGGCCGGCGGTTCCTGCTCATGGCCGACCAGACGCGCTATCCCGCCGCCGGGGTGTCGGCGCAGGCGGTGCGCGAAATTCGGCGGCTGAAGGCACGCGTCGACGCCGAGCGGCTGCCGCGCGGCGCCGACCCCAACACCCACACCAAACTGGGACGGGGCGGACTGGCCGACATCGAATGGACCGTGCAGCTGCTGCAGTTGCAGCACGCGCACGCGATTCCGGCGCTGCACAACACCTCGACACTGGAAACCCTGGACGCCATCGCTGCGGCCGGCTTGATGCCCGCCGACGAGGTGGATCTGCTGCGGCAGGCCTGGTTGACGGCGACCCGGGCCCGCAACGCGCTGGTGCTGGTGCGTGGCAAGCCGACCGATCAGCTACCCGGACCGGGCCGGGCGCTCAATGCTGTCGCCGTCGCGGCGGGTTGGCCGAACGGCGACGGGGGCGCATTCCTGGATAACTATCTGCGCGTCACCCGGCGTGCAAAAGTGGTGGTGCGCAGAGTTTTCGGCGGTTAAGCAACCCCCGGATCGTTGCACTGCGCGGCCCGGTGTTAGTAAGGACGCACGGGTCGGTGGCCGGCCCGGCCGGCTGCGAGTGTCGGGAGGTGGGTTCGGGTGGACACCACCCATGAGGTCATGAGCGCCGCCGAGCATGACCGGCTGATGGCGCTCTACGACCCGTTGACCGACGCCGTCCGCGACCTCATCGACGCAACCATCCGGACCGAGGCCGACGAGAAGGCCCTACGCGAGGCGCGCCGCGTCATCGAAGCGGTGACCGAGACCCTGCGCAGCCGTCAACTCGACCAACCCCAAGGCGTGCGCTACGTGGTCGACGGCCGGCCGCTGGCCTGGGGCAATGCCGTGATCGGCCGGCGCAACCCGATCTCGCCACCACTGGTCATTCACCACGAGGCCAACCGATGCTTCAGCGAGTTCAGCCTGGGTGCGGCCTACGAGGGCCCCCCGGGATTGGTGCACGGTGGGGTCTGTGCGCTGGTGCTCGACCACATCCTGGGCGAGGCGGCCAGCGAAGGCCTGACCAAGCCGCTGTTCACCGGGACCATCACCGTGAAATATCTGCGTGGCACGCCACTGGGCAGACTTCGTGCCGAAGCCGCTATCGAGCGCACCGAAGAGGTCAAAACGTTCGTCCGTGGGCGTCTTTGCGACTCCGAAGGCGTCACCGTCGAAGCGGAGGGTATCTTCGTTCGACCGGCATGGGCACGGGCGGCCGGATGAAGTTCTATGTCAGCAGCGCCTATCTGAACACCCGTGAAATCGTCGAGATCGCCAGGGCCGCTGATGAACTCGGCTACGATGGGATCGGGATACCAGACCACGTCGTCAATCTGGAAACGCTGAGCACCCCGTATCCGTACACCAAGGACGGTCAGCGCAGGTGGCAACCGTTCACCGAGTGGCCCGACCCGTGGGTGCTAGTCGGCGCGCTGGCGCAGGTGACGACCCGGCTGCGGTTTGTCACCACCGTCTATATCCCCGCCATGCGCAACCCTTACGCAGTGGCGAAAGCCATTGGCACCGCCGCCTACCTCGCCGAAGGCCGAGTGGAGCTGGGGGTGGGTGTCGGCTGGTGTGCGGACGAGTTCGCCCTGATGGAACAGCGCTTCGACAACCGCGGTAAGCGCACCGATGAGATGCTTGAGCTGCTGGCCGCACTGTGGTCGCCGGGCTGGACCGAGTTCAACGGCCGGTTCTACCGAACGCCGCGGCTGGAGATGGCCCCGACCCCGCCGCGGGTACCGGTCTATGTGGGTGGGCTCAGCGAGACCGCGTTGCGCCGCGCCGCCTGCCACGATGGTTGGATCGGCGACCTGATCACCACCGAGCTGGCCGTCCGGGCGATTGCCCGACTGCGTTCCTTGCGCGCCGAAAATGGTTTGACCATGGATGATTTCACGGTCCTGACCCCGCTCACCGATGCGTTTACGATCGCCGACTACCAGCGCGCCGCCGATGCGGGTATCACCGGGATCCTGACGATGCCCTGGATGTTCTACGCCGGGCCCACCGCCGCGCTGGGCGAAAAGGTGGACGGATTGCGGCGATTCCGCAAGGACCTGGCGCTCGACAAGTGAGACGGTGGGTCGCCTACCATCAGCTCATGCGCGGCGCCAAAATCTTGATCACCGGTCCCACTGGTCAGGTCGCCACTCCGGTCGCCCGAGCTCTGGCAGTCGACAACGAGGTCTGGGGTATCGCCCGGTTCACCGACGCGGCGGCGCGTGACGGACTCGAACAGGCGGGAGTTCGGTGCGCGACCGTCAACCTGGCCGAGGGCGATTTCGCCGGCCTGCCGTCCGACTTCGACTATGTCGTGAACTTGGCAGTGGCCAAGAGCGGCAGCTGGGACAAGGACCTCCGGGCCAACGCGGAGTCGGTCGGCTTACTCATGGCCCACTGTCGCGGGGCAAAAGCCGTGCTGCACTGCTCGTCGGCGGCCGTCTACGACCCGCCCGACGACGAACCACGGAACGAAAGTGCCGCTCTGGGCGACAACCACAAGTTTTTGTTTCCCACCTATTCGATCTCCAAGATCGCCGGCGAAGTCGTCGCCCGGTCGATGGCGCGGGTCCTCGGCGTGCCCACCACCATCGCTCGCCTCAACGTCCCCTACGGTGACAATGGCGGCTGGCCTTACTACCACATGGAGATGATGCTGGCCGGGATACCGATTCCGGTCCCGCCCGGCGGGCCGGCCCGCTACAACCCGATCCACGAGGACGACGTCATCGCAACGATCCCGAAACTGCTTGAGGTGGCGTCGGTACCGGCGACCACGGTCAATTGGTGCGGCGAGGAGACCGTCAGCCTGCAGCAGTGGTGCACTTACCTGGGCTCGCTGGTCGGCAAGGATCCGATCTTTGAGCAGAACGAGCGCGCGCTGCGCGGTAATCCCACAGACGTGACCCGGATGCGCGGGCTGGTCGGCGGCACCACGGTCGACTGGCGCGAGGGGATGCGCCGGATGGCGGCCAAGTTCCACCCGGACCTGGTGGGCGCGTGATCGAGCGCGCCGTGCATCTGCGTGAAACCGTTCCCTCACGTACCCGGATGGCTTAACGTTGCCGGCGTGGAGTCACACGCAAACCCCGAACTCGTGCCGGTCGAGGCACTGCGCTCAGGTGACCCCGTCACCGACGTCCACGGTGGTGGTCAGCACTACATAGTTCTCGAGTCCAAAGCGATCGGCGAGGGCTGCGTTGTCCTCGAGCTGGAGTCGAAAGCCAACGACCGGCTTCAGGTGATCGAGAGGTCCTTTCCCGCCGGCTACCACATGGGAAGGTCGACGCGGCACATGCTGTGAGCGCCGGAATCAGACCGTTTCGCATCGAGGTCCCGGATGCGGTGCTCGACGACCTGCGGGCGCGCTTGGCGCGCACCCGCTGGCCCGAAGCCGAGTGCGTCGATGACTGGAGCCAGGGCATGCCGCTGGCCTACACCCGTGAGCTGGCCACGTATTGGGCCGAGCGCTACGACTGGCGGACCCGGGAAGCCGCGCTGAACCGGTTCGATCAGTTCATCACCGAAATCGACGGCCTCGATATCCATTTCATTCACCAACGATCCCCGCACGCCGAGGCGCTCCCGCTGCTGATCACGCACGGCTGGCCGGGCTCGGTCGTGGAGTTCCACAAGGTGATCGAACCCCTGGTCAATCCGACATCGCCCGAGGACGCGTTTCATGTCGTCTGCCCCTCGTTGCCCGGCTACGGGTTTTCCGGCAAACCCACTCGGACTGGTTGGGGAGTGGAAAAAATCGCGCAGGCGTGGGAAACGCTGATGGGCCGCCTCGGGTACGACCGCTACGGCGCGCAGGGCGGCGACTGGGGAGCGGCCGTCACGACTCATCTCGGTCGCAACCGCGGCCACTGCATCGCCATCCACCTGAACATGCCGATCGCCCGGCCGCCGACGGATTCCACCACCGATCTCACCGAGGACGAGCAACGGGCTCTGGCGGCCATGGCGCAACACCGCCGTTGGGGAACCGGATACTCCAAGCAGCAGTCCACCCGGCCTCAGACCCTTGGCTACGGACTCGTCGATTCGCCGGTCGGACAACTGGCGTGGATCGTCGAAAAGTTCTGGGCGTGGATGGACTGCGACGGTCATCCAGAAAACGTGCTTTCTCGCGACGAACTTCTCGACAACGTGATGGTGTACTGGGTGAGCGGCACCGGGGCCTCGTCGGCTCGCCTGTACTGGGAGAGCTTCGACAGCTTCGCCGAGCCCGGCCGGGTTGAGATCCCCACCGGAGTGGCTGCATTCCCGAAGGAAATCCTGCCCGCACCGCGGCGCTGGTGCGAGAACGCCTACCACATCACGCACTGGACGACGATGCCGCGCGGTGGACACTTCGCCGCATTCGAGCAGCCGGCGCTTTTCGTCGACGACGTCCGCGCGTTCTTCGCGACGGTACGCTGACGTCGACCGCCTGCACACCGCGGAGGTTGCCGCGCGGTGCGCACGGGGTTGAGTGGTCCGGGCGGTCGTCCTAAGGTCTGGCTAGGGAACGGTCCGGAGGGTAGGTGCAGTCGATGGCAGCGCCGGTTGATCGATTAATGACCCTGCACGACGTGCCGCACGCCCGGCTACGGTCGGCCCCCAGGGATGTCCACGCGCTGTTGTGGCCGGGAGCGGCGAACTCTGCGCTGAGCCGCCTGGGCGAGCGGGTTGTCCTGGCGGCGCCGCTGCTACCGCCGTTGTTGTTCACCAGTTCGGTTGCCGACGCCAGGGCGTTACTGGTCGACGCCGACGACGCCTTCTCGTTCGGGCAGGTCCTGCGCCGCCTGACCGCCCATGACGTGATCTTCGGCACGGACACGTTGAGTTTCCTCGAAGGTGCCGAGCATCGGGCCGAGCGCAAGGCGGTGTCGCCGCCGTACCACGGGCGGGCTTTGAAGTCCTACGAGGACGCGATCGCCGCCGTGATGCGCAGGCACCTCGCCCACTGGCCGGTGGGTTCGCCGATCAGCTTCTTGAAGATCGGCTACCAACTGTCGCTCGCGGTGATGATGTCCGTGGTCTTCGGTGACACCGAGCCCGGCGCGACTGCCGAGCTCGAACGTGCGCTGCACGGTTGGTTCGGGGCCTTGGAAAGCCCCGGCTTTCAGGGCCTCAGCGCCCTGGGTGTGTTCACCGGCGGGCGCGCGCTTCCCTATTTGCCGCTGCGGCGACACGAAAACGCGGTCGATGCAATCCTTCTCAAGGAGATTGCCAACCGCCGGGCCGGACACGGGTATTCCGATCGTGGTCTGATCGAGCATGTGATGCAGACGAACGCCGAAAGCGATCATCCCAAGGACGACACCGTGTTGGCGCGGGAGCTGCGCGGAACGGTTCTTGCGGGATATGAGACCACGGCGGTGACGTTGTCGTGGATCGCTGAGTTCGTCAGCCATTCGCCGCGGGTCTTGAGCGAATTGCAACGCAGCGTCGACGCCGGCGACGACTCGTATCTGGACGCCGTCATCTACGAGGTGATGCGCCTGCGGCCGGCCGTTCCCGGAACCGCACGACGAGTGTTGCGCGACACGGTTTTCAACGGCATACAGCTCCCCCGGGGCACGATCGTCGTGATCCCCTTCCTGGCTGTGCACGAACGACCCGACATCTACTACGACCCGCTGACATTCCGGCCGGAGAGATTCCTGGACGAACCCCCGGGAACATACACGTGGCTGCCGTTCGGCGCCGGCGCTCATCGTTGCCTGGGCGCGAAGCTGGCCACCTTCGAGGCGCGTGTGCTGTTTCGCACTCTGCTGCAACACCGATCGTTGACCGCGTTGCCGGGCCCGCCGGCTCGGGCACATCCGATTCGCCCGATGTTGATGCCCGTCAACCGAGCCAGGGTGGTCCTTGCGCACCGGTAAGCTTCGGCGTTCGGCGAGGTCCTTCCGGTGGGCACCGGTCCGTTGAGGCCCGCGCCGCACAGCCGAACACATGGCCCCAGACGGTAAAGTCAACGAGCACGCCAAAGCATGTGGACACCGTCGCGCCAAGCGGTGGGGCTACGGAGGCTCACACGTCGTAGTACAGCGCGAACTCGTAGGGATGCGGGCGGATGTTGATCGGCTCGATCTCGTTCTCGCGCTTGTAGGCAATCCATGTCTCGATCAGGTCGGGCGTGAAAACACCCCCCTCGGTGAGGTATTCGTGATCTTCCTCGAGGCGGTCGATCACCGTGGCCAGCGAGGTCGGCGCCTGCGGGATGTTGGCGGCCTCATCGGGCGGCAGCTCGTAGAGATCCTTGTCGACCGGCGCGTCTGGCTCGATCTTTTTCTTGATCCCGTCGAGACCGGCCATCAGCATCGCCGAGAACGCCAGGTAGGGGTTGCCCGACGAGTCGGGGCAGCGGAACTCCAGCCGCTTGGCCTTCGGATTGTTGCCGGTGATCGGGATGCGCACGCACGCCGAGCGATTGCGCTGGCTGTACACCAGATTGATCGGCGCCTCGAACCCGGGCACCAGCCGCTTGTAGGAGTTGACCGTCGGGTTGGTGAACGCCAGCAGCGACGGCGCGTGGTGCAAGATCCCGCCGATGTAGTGACGCGCGGTGTCGGACAAGCCGGCGTAGCCGACCTCGTCGTAGAACAGCGGGCCGCCGTCTTTCCACAGCGATTGGTGGGTGTGCATACCCGAGCCGTTGTCACCGAACAGCGGCTTGGGCATGAACGTGACGGTCTTGCCGTTTTGCCACGCGGTGTTCTTGACGATGTACTTGAATAACATCAGGTCGTCGGCGGCGTGCAGCAGCGTGTTGAATTTGTAGTTGATCTCGGCCTGCCCGCCAGTGCCGACCTCGTGGTGGCCCTTTTCCAGGGTGAACCCGGCATCGATCAGATTGGTCAGCATCTTGTCGCGCAGGTCGACGTACTGGTCGTTGGGTGCCACCGGGAAGTAACCGCCCTTGGGCCGAACCTTATAGCCACGGTTCGGGCTGCCGTCGGCCTCGGTTTTGACGCCGGTGTTCCACCATCCAGAGATCGCGTCGACCTCGTAGAACGCGGTGTTGGTCGCCGAATTGAACGACACCGAGTCGAAGATGTAGAACTCGGCCTCGGCGCCGAAGTAGGCGGTGTCCGCGATACCGGTGCTGATCAGGTAGTTCTCCGCTTTGCGGGCGATGTTGCGCGGGTCGCGCGAGTACGCCTCGCGGGTGAAGGGATCATGGACGAAGAAGTTCAGGTTGAGCGTCTTGGCTTGGCGGAATGGGTCGATCTGGACGGTCTGCGGGTCGGGCAGCAGGATCATGTCGGACTCGTGGATCGACTGGAACCCGCGGATCGACGACCCGTCGAAAGCCAGCCCGTCGGTGAACACGCTCTCGTCGAAGGCTGACGCCGGGATGGTGAAATGCTGCATGACCCCCGGCAGATCGCAAAACCGGACGTCGACGTACTGGACTTTCTCATCCTTGATCAGCTTGATGATGTCGTCGGCCGTCTTCTCGGACACCGAAGCGCTCTCCTTTGCTGCGGGCATTGGTGCGACTGCGGTCATAGAAGCGCTCTCCTTAACTGGCCGTGACGGCGGGCCTGACCAGACGCTAGGGAGACGATGTTGCCCGGCGGTCAACCCCGTGTTGCGCTGACGTTACGCGAGCTGGTGAGCCACCATCGAATCCGGGTACCGTTACGACTGAAGTTGGCCGTTGTTGGCAGCGCGTCGACGCGTCCTAG
>Ga0123519_10015203_pt1 | contig 10825 bp, 9 predicted proteins | sample YelNatPaOPRAMG02_FD_87396 | JGI IMG/M metagenome (GOLD analysis project Ga0123519, IMG submission 87396) | Hot spring microbial communities from Yellowstone National Park - Yellowstone National Park OP-RAMG-02 (version 2) | ecosystem: Environmental > Aquatic > Thermal springs > Hot (42-90C) ...
ACAGGGAGGGAACATGGGCAGAGTCTTCAGGTTCTTGACCGGCTTCCTGGCTGGCATGGCGTTTGGCGCTCTTCTGGCCCTGATGTGGGCCCCCAGCACCGGACCGGACCTGCGGGCCCGGGTGCAGGAACGGGTCCTCCTGGCCCTGGAGGAGGGCCGGCGAGCCGCCCAGGCGCGCCGGGCGGAACTCCTCAGCCGTCTGGAAGAGGCCCGGCGCGGCGGATGAACTTCCCGGCAGGCTACCCCTCCGCCAGCAGCCGCTGGAGGAGCGGGGGCAGTTCCGGCACCACGTCCAGTTCCTTGCCCCGGGACACGACGGCCTTGCGCGCCAGGGCCAGGGTCTGCTGGGGGTTTTCCCCCGGCATGACCACCATGCGGTTGACGAGCACGCCCCCGAGGACCAGGGGGATGTAGGCGAACTCCACCCCCAGCGGGCCCGGCTCGGCCATGCGCTTCCCCAGGAGTTCCGTCACCGCCTGCTGTTCCTCCAGGGTCCACGGGTCCTCGCCCAGGGCGCTGCGCAGGAGGCCGAAGGCCAGCGCCGCCCCCAGCCGCACCAGCCTCGGGAAGCCCGCCTGGCAGAGGAGCCGTTTGGGCTCCATGGTGGACGCGCCCTCGGCCCGCGCCGCCTGCACCAGGGGGACGAGGAGCCCGTCCTGGCGTTCCGGGCGGCTGAGGAAGTGCTGCACCGTGAGGGTGAGGGCCTTGGCCACCATCAGGGCCTCGCCGATGCGCAGCGGGAGGCTGGTGGCCTCAAAGCGGCGTCTGACCTCATCCAGCAGGAGGGGGAAGATGGCCTGCGGGGCCAGTTCCGTCACTAGGTAGGGGCGGCGGCTGTTGACCTCCTGCTGGGCCGCAGCCTGGGCCTCCCAGTCTTCAGCCGTCCAGTACGTGGCGAAGATGGGGGTGAGGTCTGCCGGGGGCCGCCCTTCGGCGGGCGGCTCGTCCAGCACCTCCAGGTTCTCCCGGAACTTCTGACGCGCCTCGGTATAGTAATCCACCCCGATGGTCTGGGCCAGGCCCAGGCCCTCCACGAAGGGGAAGGCCTCGGCATCCACCTGGCCCACCTTCTTGCTGGGGCGCGCCCGTTCTCCCCGCGGCGCAGACGTCGCCCGCAGGACGACCTCCAGGGGATGGCGCCCCGGGGGTGTCTCTGGGTGCACGTAGATGGGCAGGCGCAGTTCGCCCACCTCCAGGCGTTCCAGGGGGACTTCCGTATCCTTCTGGGCCTGGAAGAACGGTTCCTGGGCGCCCTTGGCCCGGCCGTGGGGGAGTTCCAGGTGCACTGTGAGGGTGATGGGGACGTTCCATTCGCTCTGCATGGGGATGAGGAGCCAGGCGACATCCCCCGGGAGGACCGGCTGTGGCGTCATCCTCCAGACGAACTGGACTCCCCACGCCTCCCAGCGGCGCCCGCCGCCCACGTAATCGCCCAGGACGTCCGGGTATTCCTGGTAGGCCACAGCCCGCCTCCTTTCTCGGTTCTACGGGATCCAGGCCAGTTGCTCCTGCATCCAGTCCGAATATTCCCCTGGGACCAGGGTCACGAGGTGCACGTCCGCACCCGGCTCCAGCGGCAGCGCGTAGACGCCCCACGCGCCGGTGCGGTGCGAGAGGAAGGCGATCCACTTTCCGTCGGGGGACCAGGTGGGCACGCCATCGTGCTCGGGGCCGTTGGTCAGCCGGCGCAGGCCCAGGCCGTCGGCCCCCACCACGTACAGTTCCCAGTTCCCGTCCCGGTTGGACATGAAGGCGATCCATTTCCCGTCGGGGGACCAGGCGGGGGCAGTGGCGCTGGGGTCGGCCACGAGGAGGGACTGGGCCGCCCCCTGCTCATCGGTCACGTAGAGGCCCCAGACCTCGCACGTCGGGCCGCAGCCGCGGAAGACGAGGCGGCCGTCGGCCCGGGACCAATCTGGGGCCTCGCCGAAGACGAGTTCCTGGGCCTCCTCGCGGCCTTCCACCCACGTCACGTAGACCCGCCACTTGCGGTCGCCGTGGCGGTTGGACCCGAACGCCAGCCGCTTGCCATCGGGCGACCAGGTGGGCTGGACATCCTCCAGGTAGGTGGTGCGCATGGGTTTCTGGCGTTCCCCGCCTGCCAGGGGGGCGATGAGGATGCCTAGCCGGTTCCGCTCCCACGAGTGGAAGGCCAGCCACTGGCCGTCGGGGCTCACGGCCGGCTGGCTGGCCTCCTGGGCCACTACCTCTGGCTCGCCGCCCTCCGCCGGGACGATGAGGATCTCGTGCATGTCGCGGACCGGATCGTAGCGGCTGAAGAGGATCCGCCCGGTGGGGAGAGGCCCGGCGGCCTTGAGGGTCGCTTCGGGGCTGGCCTCGGGGGTGGGAGCAGGCAGAGGGGCCTGCGTTCCCGTGGGGCGAGGCGTGGACGTCGGCCGTGCGCAGGCGGCCTTCGCCTCCTCCGCCTTCTGCTGCACCGCCTCATCGGGGCGCAGGCGGAGCGCCCGGGCGTACCGCTCCGCCGCCAGGCACCACCCTCCCTGCTGGCGGTAGGCGTCGCCCGCGGCCACCAGGGCCCGCACGAGGCGCGGCTCCACGTCCCGGTAGGTGGGGTCCAGTTCCCACAGGCCTTCCAGGAGGCGGACGGCCTCTTCCCAATCGCGCCCCCACGCGCTCAGCGCGGCAGCGTACAGGGTGAGCCGGTCCTGCGCGGCCTTGACCCCCGGGTCGTCCGGCCGCAGGGCGAGGGCCTTCCCGTAGAAGGCCAGGGCTTCCTCATCGCGGCCGGCCTTCTCCAGTTCCTGGGCCGCGCTCAGGTAGGTGTTGTAGAGGAGTTCCGAAAGCAGGTCGGGCTGGAAGTCGGGGTCCAGGCTGCGGACGGTCTCCAGGCGGCGGGCCGCTTCCTCCCACTGCCCGGCGGCGTAGAGGGCCTGGGCTTCCGCAAGAAGGGCGGCCACGGCCTGGGTCCGCGCCTCGGAGGTGGCCGTGGGCTGCACGGCGAGCCTCCCGAGGACCTCGCTCAACTGCTGGCGGGCCTCGTCCAGGCCGGGGTTGAGGCGGAGCGCCTCTTCAAACTCCACGCGGGCCAGTTCCCACTCGCCGGCCTGGCGGTGCTCCAGGCCGCGCTGGTAGTGCTCCTGCGCCGCCTCCTGCATGGCAAGGGCCCGATCGCGGGCCCCGTGGTACGCCCCCAAGGCCGCCGCCCCCAGGACCATGCTGAGGGAGCAGAACACGAGGCCCAGGGCCAGGATGACCCAGCGCCAGGTCCCCTGGCGGGGTTCACCGCCGAGGTCCTGGCGGGGCCTCGGCCTAGGGCCGGCCACAGGGTGTTCGGGCGGCATCCTCCGCTCGGTCACGGGTTCCCCTTTCCTCCTTGCCCCAACCTCTGCCACGCATAAGTGTACAAGGTCTTGCCGTTTTCGTCCAGTAGGCGCACCTCCCCTGGACCCCGGGCTGCCACGCCCTCCAGGGGTACCCGCAGGGGCGCTTCGGGCGAGAAGGCGACCTCCCGGCGCAGGAGGACCTCACCCCCTGGCCCCACGAGGAGGAGCGTTCCGCGCCCCGGCCGCGTGGCCTGGAGCGCCAGCGCCGGCCCTGCCTCTCCCTGGGCCAGGCCCAGGGCCGCGTGCCGGCCAGCGTGGAGGAGGAGACCCAGGCCGGCCACGGGGTACCACACCTCCTCCCAGGCCACCTCTTGCCCTCCTTCCAGAGCCACGCGGTCGTCAAAGGTGGGGGCCAGGCCGCCGTGCAGTTCCACGTAGGCGGAGCCGTCGTCGGTCCAGGCCTCGGGCCCTGGCGAGCCCGGCCCGTAGCCGAAGGCGAACCCCTTCAGCCCCGGCACCACCTCCGCGGGGAAGAGGCGCACCACCCCTTCGTCCGCGGCCGGGTCGTACACGGCGGCGAAGCCTTCCTGGGCCCGGGGATGGGCGAAGAAGCCGAACCACCCCTCCCAGGCCCCCAGGCGGTCCAGGGAGATGCCGTTCCAGACCGGCCAGGAGGCCACCTGCCCAGCCCTCGGCAGCCGGGGGTCCCCGGTAGAGTGGACCCGCACCTCGTGGGCCGGGAAGAGGAAGCGCAGGTCCTCCGAAGGACGGTTCCCCGGGCCAGGGGCGAGCATGGCGTTGGTCCAGTAGGCGAGGGCGAAAGGCCGGTCCGTCGTGTTGCGGATGCGGAAGGCCAGGTGGAGGGTGGCCTCTTCCGCCGGCAGGCGGACCGTGACCTCCACGGCGAGGGGCGGGCCTTCGGGGCTCCGCAGGACCACGGAGACCGCATCCCGTTCCTGCTGGGCCTCGGCCTGCCACGCCTCCGCCCAGAGGTAGCCGTGCTCCGGCACGGGGAAGCACCATTCCATGCCCCCGGCCGCCAGCCACCAGCCCTGCTCCAGCGGCCCCCAGTGGGTGGGCTTCAGGACCGCGTTGCGGTAGAGTTCGTTGTGGCCGGTGGGTTTGTAGGTCAGTTCGGCCACCCGGCCGCCCAGGGCTGGCACCACGGCAACGCGCAGCCACCGGTTCTCCAGGACGAGGCTGGGGAAGGCTGTGGGCAGGGGCTGGGGCCCCGCTGCGCCGTAGGCCTCCCAGTCCAAGCGCAGGAAGGAGAAGCCCGGCGCCTCTTCCGAGGGCACCCTCTGGGTGTGGGGGGCGAAGGGGTAGGCCATCGCCTCCCAGGTCCCCTCCCGCAGGGAGAGGACCGGGGCGGTCGGCGTGGGCCTGGGCGGTGGGGTGCGGGTGGGCGAGGGGGCCGAGGTGGGGGAGGGCGGAGCCGTCGGAGAGGGGCTCGACGTGATGGTGGCCTGGGCCATGGGCTGGGGCCGCGTGGCCGTCGCCGCGGGCCGGGCAAGCGCAGCCGTGGCCGTGGGCTGTACGGCGGTGGGCGTGACCCCTTGGACCAGCGTGGGGGTCGGTTGTGGCTTCACGGCCGGCCCCCCCTTGCACGCGGCGAGCACCACCAGGCCCATCACCAACACCGCCCTCCGGAGGAAGTCCATGCGCCGGTGCCTCCCGCTCCCATCCTCGCCGTCCCCTCCATTTTCGCCTTTTTGCGCGATTTCGGCAAGTCGGGGGCGAGGTCGGGCCGAAACCCAGGGCAATCCGTGGAGCGCCTCGGCGGACTTTACCCCACTGCCTGTGGCGGCATTCCCCTGCCTCTTTGCGGGCGGAAGGGGGATGGCCGGTGGCCAGGGGTGGAAGGGGGCCTGCCGGCTCCTCTTGCTGGACCACAGTGAAAATTCCGTTTTCGGCCATGCGGGTCACGGTTGCAGCCTCGTAGGGGCGCACGGCCGTGCGCCCCTACTCAGATTGCATATTGTCAAGAACAGCCGTGGCGTAGTACTGTGGCGGGGCGCAACGTTTGGTGCTACAATGCGTATAGCAAGTGGGAAAGGGGCCGAGGCGGCACAAACCCTATGGAGACGCAGGCCGCGCAGCAGGAGCAAGAGTGGATCGCCCAGGCCCGCCAGGGAGACCTGGGGGCCTTCGCCCACCTGGTCCAGGCGTACCAGCGGCCGGTGTACAACCTGGCCTACCGCATGCTGGGGAACGTCCAGGACGCGGAGGACGCGGCGCAGGAGACCTTCCTGCGGGCTTTCCAGCACCTGCAGACCTACGACCCGCGCCGCAAGTTCGCAACTTGGATCCTGAGCATCGCCTCCCACCACTGCGTGGACCGGCTGCGCCGGCAGCGCCGCCCGTGCGCTTCCCTGGACGAAGCGATGGAGCAGGGCCTCCCTCCAGCACCAGAAGGCGACCCGGAGGAAACCGCCGCTGCCAGAGAGGCCAGCGACGAGGTACAGCGGCTTCTCCTCCTCCTGGGGCCGCGGGACAGGTTGACAGTGGTCCTCTACTACTGGTACGGCATGAGCCACAGCGAGATCGCCGAAGCCACAGCCTCTTCGGTGAGCGCGGTGAAGTCTCGCCTGCACCGGGCTCGCCTGGCCCTGGCCAAGGCGCTCCAGGAGCAGAGGGAGGCGGAGGCACGCAGACTTCCAGGGAGCAGGTCGCCCCAGGAGGTGGAAGGCTTGTGAGCCACTGCGGAAACGCCCACCAATGGATGTCAGCATCGCTGGACCGCGGGCTGGGTCCCGAGGAAGCGCGTGCCCTGCAGGCGCACCTCCGGGCCTGCCCCCGCTGCCGGGCCACCTGGGCCGCCCTCCAGGAGGTGGACCACCTCTTGTCCACACACCCCACGGTCCCGGTCCCGGCAGGGTTTGCCGGGCGGACCTTGGCCCGCCTGGAGGCGCGGGGGGCGGCCGTGGCGGCGCGGCAGGGCCGGGGAAGCGTCCCCTGGCCCGCGGCCGGCTTCGCACTGGCGGCCCTCTCCCTCTTCCTCTGGTGGATCGCTCTGCTGGGCCTTCCTGCCCTCCTCTCCCAGGCCGCCCCGGCCATATGGTCTGGGTTGCGCCTCCTCGGAGAGGCCCTGGCGATGCTGGCGCGGTCTCTGATCCACCTGTTGGACCTGCTGGTGCCCTTCTGCAGGGGCATGGCCTTGGCTGCGGGCGCCCTGGCCCTGGCCTGCTCCCTGGCGGCCGTGGGCGGCAGCCTGCGGAAGGCCCGCGTGCGTGTCTGAGGCACGAGGATAGAAACCTACCTACGGAGGTGATCGCATGCGCAAAAGAGGTTGGCAGCTGATCTTGGCCCTGGCCCTGGTGCTCCTGGTGGCCATCCCTGCCTGGGCCGACGACGGACGCCAGGGCATCGTGCGCTTCGGGGAAGACCTGGTGGTCCGCCCCGGCGAGCGCGTGCGGGGCGATGCCGTCGTCTTCGGGGCGAACGCCCTGGTGCAGTCCGGCGGCCTGATCGCTGGAGACCTGGCTGTGATGGGGGGCTCGGCCACCATCCAGGGCGAGGTGCTGGGCGACGTGGCTGCCTTCGGCGGCAACGTGGACCTGCAGGAAGGGTGCCTCGTTTCCGGGGACGTGGTCAGTTTCGGCGGGGCAGTGCACCAGGCTTCGGGCGCCCGGGTCCAGGGGCAGGTCCTCTCTGGCTTCCGGTGGCCCGGATGGCAGGGGATGTCCTGGCCGTGGCGGGGTCTCTTTGGGGAGCCGGAGGGCCCCGTGCAGGGACGCTTCCCCTTCTGGACGGAAGCCGCTCTGGCTGGCCTGATCGGCTTGGTGCGGGGGGTGATCGGCGCCCTCATCAGCGCCCTGCTCCTGGCGGGCCTGGCCATCCTGACCATGCTCTTCCTGCCCCGCCACACCCGGCAGGTGGCCGCCTGTGTGGAGACGGCCTGGCCTGCCAGCCTGGGCGTGGGCATCCTGGCCGTCGTCGCCGCTGTGGCCGCGGCGGTTGTGCTCATCCTCACCCTGTGCCTGGCCCCCATCGGCCTCTTGCTCCTCGTGGCGACGGCAGCGGCCTGGCTCTGGGGCCTCATCGCCATCGGGGTCCTCATCGGGGAGCGGCTCTTCCAAGCCCTCAACGTGGCCGACGTCTCCCCCCTCTGGGAGGCCGCCGCGGGAGTCGCCCTCCTCGTCCTGGTGACCAACGTCCCCTGCATCGGCTGGGCGCTGGGCCTCGCCGCGGGGCTGATCGGCCTCGGCGCGGTGACGCTCACCCGGCTCGGCACGCGCCCCTACCAGCCCAGCGCGGGGACCCCGGAAGGCCCTCCCCCACCGCCGCTCCCAGAAGGGCCGCAGGAGCCGCCGCCCGCCATCCTTCCCGAAGGGTAGTCCTCTTGGGGGCCCACGGAAGCGTGGGCCCCTTTGCTTCTTCTGGAGCGAGCCTTGCCTGGGTAGGGGCGATCCACGCATCGCCCCTCCGGGGCCTGGCGGCCTGCGCCGCCGTCCCATCCCCTTGCGATTTCAGATGTTTGCGTGGCACTTGACGGATTGGCTAGAAGATGTTATAATAACCTTGCAACCTGATGACCACGTTGGGCGGAGTTGTGTCCCGCGTCTTGTCCCCCCACGGCATGTGCACATCGTGATGGCAGCCGTCCAAGCTGCAAGGACGACGTAGGCCGCATTCCGCCAGGGAAAGCCCGTAGGACTCCACCTCACAGGCATGGCGTTTGACCAGAGAGCCGGGATGGGCGCCCCAGGTCCGACCAAGCCATCCAGCCGCATGGAGAGGGGTTGGCATCTCAAGCAGATGCCAGGTTCTGCGCGCGCTTGAGCGCGCCTCTGACCCGTTGGCGCCCTGCGCCTCTGCCATAATTTAAGGGGAAGCCTCTCTGTGCCCTTGGGAGAGGCGCTCCAGATCGGGCCCCAGCGGGCTCCTAACAAGAAGGATTTTCCAATAGCCAGGGAACATAGCAAGAGGGAGAGGAAGCCTTGAATATTGCAGAACTGGAACCATTGACCTTGACTCAACTCCGGGAAATGGCCCGGGAGATGGAGATCACCGGCTACACGCGGCTCAAGAAGCACGAACTCATCATGCGGCTCCTCCAGGCCGACGCCGAGCGACAGGGGTTCATCTTCGGCGGCGGCGTCCTGGAGATCATGCCCGATGGGATCGGCTTCCTGCGCTCCGACCACCTCCTGCCAGGTCCCGAGGACGTCTACGTCTCCCAGTCCCAGATCCGACGTTTCGGGATGCGCACCGGCGACTGGGTGGTGGGGCAGGTGCGTCCCCCCAAGGATACGGAGAAGTACTACGGCCTCCTGCGGGTGGACGCCATCAACGGCGTGGACCCAGAGGTGGCCAAGCGCCGGCCCCACTTTGACTCGCTGACCCCCATCTTCCCCAACCAGCAGATCGTCCTGGAGACCGAGCCGCACATCCTGTCCACCCGCCTGATAGACATCATCGCGCCCATCGGCCGGGGCCAGCGCGGCCTGATCGTCTCGCCCCCCAAGGCCGGCAAGACCACCATCCTCAAGCAGATCGCCAACGGCATCACCACCAACTACCCCGACATCCACCTGATGGTGGTCCTCATCGGCGAGCGGCCCGAGGAAGTGACCGACATGGACCGCTCCGTGGAAGCCGATGTGGTGGCCTCCACCTTTGACGACCCGGTGGAGAACCACGTGCGGGTGGCGGAGATGGCCCTGGAGCGGGCCAAGCGGCTGGTGGAGGGCCGGCGCGATGTGGTCATCCTGCTGGACTCCATCACCCGGCTCGCCCGCGCCTACAACCTGGTGGTGCCGCCCAGTGGCCGGACCCTCTCCGGTGGCCTGGACCCGGCCGCCCTCTACCCGCCCAAGCGCTTCTTCGGCGCGGCGCGGAACGTGGAAGAAGGGGGCAGCCTGACCATCATCGCCACCTGCCTCGTGGATACCGGCAGCCGCATGGACGACGTCATCTACGAGGAGTTCAAGGGCACCGGCAACATGGAACTCCACCTGAACCGCAAACTGGCCGAACGGCGCATCTTCCCGGCCCTGGACATTGAGCGCTCCGGGACCCGGCGCGAGGAACTCCTCCTGGACGAGGACACCCTGCAGCGGTCCTGGCTCCTGCGCCGCATGGTGGATGCCATCGGAGGCGGGCCAGAGGCCACCCAGGCCGTCCTGGAACGGCTGCGGCGCACCCGCGACAACAAGGAGTTCCTGAGCACCCTCAACAAGGACATCCTCTAAGGGGGCATGCCCATGTCCCGGCGCCGCTCGGGGAGCCTGGCTCCCCTCGCCTCCCGTCCCGGATGGCTCAGCCTCGGCTCCCCCAGCCGCCGCCGGGCACGCCGTTCCCTCCTGGGCCTCTTCGCCCTGTCCGTCTTCGTTGGGCTGTTGGCTGGAACCGCCTTCTGGCTGGATAGACACCCCCTGCCCCTGTGGGACCTCGTCCTCGCCGCGCCCCGCGCGGGCGCTCCCACGGCGGAACCGCCCCCCCTTCCCGCGCCGGCCTACAAGGCCCCGCCTTCCGGGATGCTCATCCGGGCAGCCCTGGCCCAGACGGAGATCCCGGAGCGGCCGCGCCTGGAGATCATCACCTACACCGTCCAGCCGGGGGATACGGTCCATGCCATCGCCAAGAAGTTCGGCATCTCGCCCGAGACCGTGGTCTGGGCCAACGGGGACCTGGAACTGCACCCCGACATCCTCAAGATTGGGCAGGAACTCGTGATCCTGCCCGTCACAGGGGAGTATTACCAGGTGCAGGAAGGGGATACGCTGGAAGCCGTGGCCAAGGAGTTCAAGGCGGACCCCCAGGCCATTGCCACGTACCACCTCAACCACCTAAGCCCGCCCTACACCCTCACCCCGGGGCAGATGCTGGTCATCCCCGGCGGCGAGAAGCCCTACGTGCCGCGGCGCGTGCATCAGTACACGGGCCCCATCCCCGCCGATGCCTCCAAGGGCACGGGGGCCTTCGGGTGGCCAGTCTCTGGGCGCATCACCCAGATCTTCTGGAACCTGCACCGGGCGGTGGATATCGGCGCGCCTGCGGGCACGCCCGTGGTGGCCGCGGACTCTGGCTTCGTGGTCTACGCGGGGTGGGATGACTCCGGCTACGGGAACCTGATCATCCTTGACCACGGCAACGGCTACGTGACCTTGTACGCGCACCTCGCAGAGATGTTCGTGAGCGTTGGCCAATCCGTGGCCAAGGGGACGCGCATCGGGTCGGTGGGCTCCACCGGCAACTCCACCGGGCCGCACCTGCACTTTGAGATCCGCTACCACGATGTGCAGCGCAACCCCCTCGGGTTCCTGCCCGTGAGGTGAGCGCCGCCCTCCGAAGGCCCCCCAACGACATCCACGGATGGCCCCGCCGTTTTCAGCCACCGATTCAAATCGGGGCTCAAGCACAGGGCTTTTCATTGTTTTTACAAAGGTGCCAACAGGCAACGGAGGAGGCGCCCCGAGGGCACGGAGAAAGCCCGCCAGGCATCGGGGACGTACCGGTACCCCAACCCACGGATCAGGTTCAAGGCCCCATCCCGCAGGGCGGCCAGGGCAGGCCCTATCTTCCGCCCAGGGCTGCCC
>Ga0123519_10015210_pt1 | contig 10822 bp, 8 predicted proteins | sample YelNatPaOPRAMG02_FD_87396 | JGI IMG/M metagenome (GOLD analysis project Ga0123519, IMG submission 87396) | Hot spring microbial communities from Yellowstone National Park - Yellowstone National Park OP-RAMG-02 (version 2) | ecosystem: Environmental > Aquatic > Thermal springs > Hot (42-90C) ...
AAGATCCTGTTAATCTAAACTTCTGGCCTTTTTTCTTCCGTTTGGGTTTTTATGCAATGGGAATGGAAAGGTTTATGACAGCATTTTATGATATGCCTAAACTAATTCACGAGATGTTTTGTTATTGGGCTGATTTTTGTTTGGGAGTTATAAAGCCATACTTATCAAAGTTAAGAATTGATATTGTGACTATAAATGAGGATTTAGCTTATAGAGGGGGTCCGCATATTTCTCCTGAAATATATGAAAAATTCAGGCTTCCTTACCAGAATCAGGTAATAAATGAACTTAAAAAATATGATATTCCAGTAATTTGCCAATGGACGGCGGGAGATATTGATGTATTAATACCAATTTTTCTTGATAATGGGATAAACTGTATTTCTACGGTTGAAAGATGCAGTGAAAAAATAAATCCAATAAAACTTAGGAAGAAATATGTAAAGGATTTGCTTATGATGGGAGCTATTCCAAAAAAAAGTATTGTAGACGGTCCTGCTGCTATAGATAAAACAATTGAAGAACTTATGCCTCTTATTATGGAAGGTGGTTTTATGCCAGCTTTAGATGACATGGTATCATCTGAAGTTCCTTTTAGTCATTACCGTTATTATGTAGAAAAGATATATTCAATTAATTTATAGAATTAGAGGCAGGACTATTAAATAACCTGTGAAAGAAAAAAAGAAATTAGTATGATTAATATTCATTTCTAAGGAGTAAATTAATATGAAAAATAATGTTAATAGAAATATAAATACACTAAAAATTACTGATCTACTTTGTGAATATATTTCAGAACCATTAGGTATAGATACAGAAACACCAAGATTTTCATGGAGAGTACAAAATGATTGCCGTAATAATTACCAGACTGCCTATCAGATACTTGTTTCAAGTGTTAAAGAGAATCTAACTAAGAATAAAGGAGATATGTGGGACAGCGGAAAAATCAAATCAAGTCAATCTGTAAATATTAAATATAATGGGGGAAAACTTAAAAGTGATAAGACGTATTATTGGAAAGTTAAAATATGGGATTCTAGTTATAACCAAAGCATTTACAGCAGTATTTCAAAATTTGAAACTGGTCTTTTAAATCAAGAAGATTGGAAAGGAGAATGGCTTACTACATCAAGACAATTTGATACTCGAGTGCCAATTTTTAGAAAAGAATTTACTTTAAATAAAAATGTTATAAGAGCTCGAATATATATTTCTGGTTTGGGTTATTATGAATTAACTATAAATGGTAAAAAAGTTGGAGATAATGTTCTGGATCCGGGGTGGACAGATTACAGCAAAAGAATTCTATATTCAACATATAATGTTGAAGAATTTATTAGAAAAGGCCCTAATGTTTTAGGTGTAATGCTGGGAAATGGCTGGTTTGTTTCCCCATATGGGTGGGAAGATTTGCCAGGGCATCATCCACAATTTATATTACAGATGAATATAGAATATTCTGATGGAACAAAAGAAAGTATCGTAAGTAAGCATGATTCTGACTGGTTAGTAAGTTTTGGACCAATTATTTCAAATGGAATTTATTCTGGAGAAGAATATGATGCAAGATTGGAGAAGCCTGGTTGGGATACTCCGGAATATAATTTATCAGATGATAAAGAGTGGTTTTATCCATTAACTGCTGAACCGCCTGGCGGGATAATGGTTTCACAAACATTTGAACCAATAAAAGTACTAAAGGATATAAAACCAGTTAATGTTAAAGAACCGGAAAAGGGGATATTTGTATATGATTTAGGTCAGAATATTGCGGGCTGGTGCAGATTGAAAGTTAAAGGTCCCAGAGGAACTGAAGTTAAGCTTAAATATGCAGAGATTTTATATGAGAATGGAAAAGTTAACCAAGAGAATTTAATCAGAGCAAAGGCAACTGATATATATATATTAAAGGGAATGGATATTGAATATTACGAACCAAGGTTTACCTATCATGGATTTCGCTATATTCAGGTTGAAGGGTTTCCTGGAAAGCCTGATATAGATAGTATAACTGGCAAGCTGGTAGCATCATCTGTAGAAAGAATTGGAAAATTTGAGTGCAGTAATGAATTACTAAATAATATATATAATAATATAATCTGGACATTGATTGATAACAGGCATAGTGTCCCTACCGATTGTCCTCAAAGAGATGAAAGGCAAGGCTGGTTAAATGATGCAACAACCAGAGCAGAAGGAGAATTATATAGTTTTGACATGTCACGTTTTTATCCAAAATGGCTAAATGATATAAGAGATGCGCAAGGGATAAATACGGGTTCTATAACAGAAACAGCTCCATACATTTATGGTGCCAGAATTGCTGACCCTGTTTGCAGCAGTTTTGTAATAATTCCCTGGTTAATTTTTTTACATTATGGAGATAAAAGAGTTTTAGAGGAAAATTATGAATCAATAAAAAAATGGTTGAATTATTTGAAATCGCAATCAAGAAATTATATTTTACATTTTGGTCATATTGGTGATTGGGTTCCACCAAAAGGTGAAGCAATTTTAGGGTCTTATGGTAACAATGCTATTTCTGCTAAAACTCCATGTGAGTTTATTGCAACTGGGTACTACTATTATGATGCATTAATATTATCTAAGATGGCGGAAGTTTTAGGAAAAAGAGAAGAATCAAAAAAATATTTTTATTTAGCCAAAAAAATAAAGAATGCCTTCAATAAAAAATACTTTAATCCTAAGACTGGCAATTACGCTTCAGGTAATCAGGCATCAAATATTTTTGCACTATTTTTAGATATTGTTCCGATGGGATATAGGCAAAAAGTAATAGAAAATATAATCTATGATTTAGAGAAACATAATTACCATCTGACAACAGGAAATCAGTGCACAAAATATTTGCTAGAAGTTTTAACTGACTTTGGCTATCAAGATATTTCATATAAAATTGCTACGCAAAAAACTTATCCAAGTTGGGGATATATGATTGAAAATGGAGCTACTACCATATGGGAAAGGTGGGAGCTTTTAACTGGTGCAGGTATGAATTCTCATAACCATCCAATGTTAGGGTCAATAAGTCCATGGTTTTATAGAGGGTTAGCTGGAATTGATTCAGCTTGGAATAAGGATTGCAAATATCTATTTAATATAAAACCTCATGTGGTAGAAGATTTAAAATATGTAAAAGCTTCAATAAAAACTTTGATAGGTACTGTAAGTTCAAATTGGAAATTGAATAATGACAGATTTTTATTGGAGGTTGAAATACCGTTTAATAGCAGTGCTAAGATATTTTTACCAAAATTATTTTCAGGTTCAGGAAATATTTTAATTAAAGAAAGTGGGGAAATTCTATGGGACAAAGGAACTTATGTTAAATCTATAGAAGGTATAAATAATTGCAGAGAAGAAACTGATTATATCGTTTTTGAAGTTGGTTGCGGTTCTTATTTATTCGAGTTATTAAAGAAATAATATAAAACAATATTAAGGATATGTATTCAATATATTATAGTAGTCTAAATTAATTGGTTTACGTAGAAGTAGTTAAAGGTAGGAGAATTGTCTTCTATTTAAATTTATTTAGGTAATGTTTTATAGCAATTATTATCAGTTATAAATTAATAACTTATTATATGAGGTAATTAAAATGAAAATATATATTTCCGCTGATATGGAAGGTGTATGTGGAATTACAAACATTAAGCAAGTGCTAGGTGATAGTCGTGAATACGAGGAAGCTAGAAAGCTTATGACCAATGAAGTAAATGCTGCAATTGAGGGAGCTTTGGATGGCGGAGCTGTAGATATTACTATAAATGATTCACATGGTTACATGAGAAATATAGTATTCGATGATTTGAATCCTCAAGCAAAGCTTATCTCAGGCTTTCCCAAGCAGATGATCATGATGGAAGGTATTAACGAAACATATGATGGAGCAGTTTTCATAGGCTATCATGCTATGGCAGGAACTAAAGGGGTGCTTGCGCATACTATAAGTCGGAACATCTTCTCGTCTATAGAAATCAATGGTGTTAAAATGGGGGAGTTTGGTTTAAATGCTGCACTGGCAGGACATTTCAATGTACCAATCCTTATGGTGTCAGGAGACGATGTTTTACAGGAGGAGGTGGTTAAGCTCGTCCCAGAGGCGGAATATGCCCAGGTGAAAAAGGCGGTGAGCACAAGTGCAGCCGAATATATATCTCCCATCAAAGCACAGAGTATAATCCGAGAAAAAATGAGGTTGGCCCTGAAGAACTTAAATAAATATAAAGCTTTTAAACCGTCATATCCGGTGAATCTTGAAATTATTCTGGCAAATCCTTTGATTACAGACATTGTACAAGCGATTCCAGGAGTAAAAAGAGTTTCTGCCAATACAATTGCCTATGTTGCTAAAGATTTTATTGAAACAATGAAAGTTATTTTTATTATTATTACGACAGGATCTTATGCTTTATAAATCAATCAAGGATGATCTTAGGTGGTATTATCCAAAAAGATTCTTATAAAGCACAGAAAATAATGTTCACAGAAGTTATGAACTGGGGAAAGTGTTTATCTTTAAGAACAACCAGGATGGTATGAAAAAGCAGTGAACATAAAAAGGTGAAAAGATATTACCGATCAAAAAAAAATAAGGGAGATAGAGATATGAAAAATATTAAACCAAAAGATAGAGTAAATAGGATAATTGATCATAAAGAGGCAGATAGGGTTCCTCTGGATATCTGGGCAGAAGAGGAAGTAAAGGAAAAACTAATAAAATATTTTGGTTTTAGCGAATGGGAACAAGTATTGAGACTATTTAATATTGATATAAGATGGCCTATACCATGGCTGGACTACCTGCCTGTAAAGTATTCAATAGATAAAAAGTTTTATATTGATTCCTGGGGTTTTGAACGTTGGGTGGGAAACGAAGTTGTAAGAAATCATCCACTTGCAAACATTGAATCGATTGACGATGTAGATAAATTTAATTTTCCTGATCCTAATAAGTTTAATTATGATAATTATGCAAAAGAATGTGAAAAATATTCTGATTATTTTGTTTGCGGTGGCTCATGGAGTTGTTTCTTTAACACGGCAAATCATTTAGTTGGAATGGAGAATCTTTTAGTCAAAATGATAGATATTCCTGAAGTTATATTATATTTATTTGAAAAAATAACTGACTTTTATCTGGAAGTATCAAAGAAAATGTTTGAAAAAGCTAATAAATGGATTGATATTTTTTTTATGGGTGATGATTTTGGGACACAACAATCATTATTGATTAGTAAGCCCATGTTTCAATATTTTATGAAGCCGAATTTGGAAAGATTATTCAAGCAAGCTAAAAATTATGGCAAGAAAGTTATGCTCCACAGTGATGGGAACATTTATGATATAATTCCAGATTTAATTGAAATTGGTTTAGATGTTCTAAATCCAATTCAACCTCGCATAGAAGATATGGATATATTTAAATTAAAAAAAGAATTCGGGAAAAAAATTTCTTTTCACGGAGGAATTGATTCACAAAATATTTTACCATTGGGAAGTGAAAATGATGTCAAAAATGAAGTAATCAAAAAAATAGCAGGTGTTGCTCCAGGAGGGGGTTTTATACTTAGTTCCAGTCATAACATCCAAAATGATGTTCCGATTGAAAATATAATTACAATGTATAATACAGCCTATAATTATGGATTCTATGGTTATTTAGGGAAACTGAGAAAATAATACTGTAAAAACAATATAATTAATTCTTTTTTATTCAGTTTTAGGAAAAAATTAAAGATTAAGTTTGGTGATTTTTAGTACTAAGTTTTATGATTATTTGATAAGTAAAACAGACTGTTTTAAGCATGTAGAAAATTTACAGTAGAAAGTTTGCATTTTAATGGTAGCAATATAATTTAGAAAAAAGGGAAAAAATTGGATATGGATGCAAGAGAAAGATTTCTTCTGAATATGAATTTTAAAAAAAGTGATAGGCCATTTAGGTGGGAAGCACCGGCTTTTTGGCCAACAACCATAAAAAATTGGAAAAATCAAGGATTGCCTGAGTGGGTTACTGAAGAAAATATTGGTGAATATTTTAAAATGGATCCTATCAAATTTATTCCAGTAAAAAGTGGTTGGACTGGAACACCATTTTATCCTTATTTTAAAGAAAAAATAATTGCTGAAGATAAAAACAATATAATAAAGCTTGAAAAAGACGGAATAATTAAAAAACAAAGAAAAACAAATTTTGATACTTCTATGCCGCAATTTATTAAATTCCCAGTAAAGGATTTAGATGATTTTAATAAAATAAAATTTCGTCTGGATCCAACTTCAAGAGAGAGATTACCTAAAAACTGGAAAAAATTGATTGTTGAATATAATAAAAGGGACTATCCTCTGGGTATGTTTATTTGCGGGAGTTTTGGTCATCCTAGGAATCTTTTAGGGGATGTAAATCTAATGTATGCGCTCTATGATAATCTAAGTTTAATAAAGGCAATAATGGATAATTGGTTAGAGTTATATGAGGGTTATATAGATATTGTGTGTCAAGATGTGATACCAGATTTTGTGATGATTTGGGAAGATATGGCATATAGAAATGGCCCATTAATATCGCCTGAGCATTTCAAAAAATATATGTTTCCTTACTTAAGAAAATTAATAGAATTTATAAGAAATAAGGGAATAAAAGTAGTGATATTGGATTCCGATGGAGACATAAAAAAGCTCATTCCAATATTTATTGACGCTGGGGTTAATGCATTATTTCCGTTTGAAGTACAATCGGGTATGGATATAGTTGAAATAAGAAAGCAATATGGAGAAAAATTTGCCATAATTGGTGGTATTGATAAAAAATTATTGCTTGATAAAAAGGCAATTACAGAAGAAATAGATAGGAAATTACCATATATGTTAAGTAGAGGGGGATATATTCCATCGTTGGATCATTCAGTTCCTGTAAACATTCCGCTTGATGTTTTTAAATATTTTTTAAAACTTGTTAGAAGTTATGAATAATTATTAAAAATGCATATGTAAATACGTAAATACAATAATTGGAAGAATAAATGAACTTAAGAAGCTCAAAGAACCAATTCTGAAAAATTATATATTAATGCAAAGTAAACAATATGCAGGTAAGAGATGTAAAAATGAGGTTTGTAACAAAATTAAAAGATTAAAATTATTTTACAGTTTTCAGATAAATTAAGATAGAATTTTTAAAAAGACTAATGGAAATATAGCAGCAGTTTTATACTTTTTGAAATTAAAGTTATGAAAAGAAACAGTTCAAGAGGTATTTGTGACATAAAAATATTATAGTTAGTATTATAAAGGAGATTTTATGAAGGCATTGGTGAAATATGCTCTGGGCGAAGGTAATATTGAAATAAGGGAAGTACCAGAACCTAGGACAGGTAAAGGTGAAGTAAAAATAAAAGTTGAGGCTGCGGGAATATGCGGTTCAGATTTACACATACTTCATGGGGATATAGGAATTCCAATGAGACCACCTTTTGTTATAGGTCATGAATTCAGTGGAATTGTTATTGAAACAGGTGAAGGTGTGAAACAGTGCAAGGTAGGAGATAGAGTGACAGCAGAAAATTCGAGATATGTATGTGGACACTGTATATACTGCAGAACAGGAAATTATAATCTATGCTCTGAAAGACTTGCTGTAGGATATGCATTTGATGGGGCATTCACCGATTACTGTGTGGTACCAGAGGAAAGGGTGCATATCCTGCCTGATAATGTGGATTTTTTGACAGGAGCACTAACTGACCCGTCAGCATGTGCATTTCATGCAGTTCAGGAACTTACTGGTATTAATGCTGGTGATGTGGTTTTAATTACAGGTCCAGGGTCTATGGGATTGTTTTCATTGCAGTATGCTAAAGCGAATGGTGCCTATGTAATAGTTATTGGAAAAGAAAAAGATAAAAAAAGGCTCGATCTTGCTATAAAACTTGGTGCTGATTTAATAATAAATATAGATTTTGAAAATGCAAGAGATAAGATAAAGAAGTATTTTAATGAAAAAGAAGTAGATATTGTACTTGAATGTTCTGGTAAACAGGATGCTGCAAGGCTTGGATTAGAGCTTTTAAAGAAGCAGGGGAAATATACCCAGATAGGTATCTTCGGTTCACCTGTAAATGTCGATCTGGATTTATTGGTATACAAGGAAATTAAGGCAACAGGTTCATTTAGTCAGAAATGGACTGCATGGAGAGAAGCTATTAGGTTTGCTTCACTTGGTAAAATCAAGGCAAAATCTTTAATAACTCATATACTACCCCTTGACCGATGGCGGGAAGGATTTGAGAAATTTGAATCTGGAGAGGCTATCAAGGTAATATTTGCAAAGGATACAGACAGAAAGGAGTAAGAATGATACTAAAGGGACCAAAGAATATAAATGGGGAAAGAGGTAAAAACTCACACGGTGGAGAAGGAGAATATTTTGTAAGGACTCTTTTAACAAATGAGTTTGAAAGCTCGCTGAAGTATGTGAGGGAGCTTGTGCTTGAACCAGGCTCATCAATAGGTGTACATAAGCATGAAGGTGATGAGGAATTATATTATGTTATATGTGGTAAAGGAGTTATGATTGTGGATGATGAAGAAAAATTGGTAGATGAAGGAGATGTTGTATTAACCAAATCTGGAAGTTGCCATGGTCTAAAAAATAATACTTCTGACAGGTTAAAAATATTTGTAGTTTGTGCGGCAGTATGATGGGAGGTAAAATTTATGAGAACTTCATTTTACAAGGAAATTGAAAAGGACTTGGATTATTTAAAAGCTGCTGGTACATATAAAAAAATGCATTTTTTGAAGTCACCTGTTTCAAACTGGACGGAGGTAGAAGATCACGGAAAAGTATTATTATTATGTTCAAACAATTATCTTGGACTGGCAAATAATCCTGAGATAATTCAAGCAGGAATGGAAGCCTTGAAAAAATATGGAGCAGGTGCTGCAAGTGTGCGTTTTATATGTGGTACCTTTGATATTCACAGGACTTTGGAAGAGAAAACTGCAGGTTTCTTAGGCACTGAAGCAGCTCTTACATATACATCTTGCTGGGATGCAAATATAGCAGTTTTATCGACGCTACTAAAGGATGGTGATACAATAATATCGGATGAATTAAACCATGCAAGCATAATTGACGGATGTAGGCTTTCTGGAAAGGAAGTGAAAAAACTTGTATATAAACATGCTGATTTAAATTCCCTGGAAGAAAAGCTCAAAGAATCAAAAGATAGCAAAATAATACTTGTTGTAACTGATGGTATATTTTCGATGGAGGGCGATATAGCTCCACTTAAAGATATAGTTGAATTATGTGAGAGATATAATGCTATGGTTATGGTGGATGACTCTCATGCTATAGGTGTTATTGGAAAAACTGGAAGGGGAACTGCAGAGTATTTTGATTTGATAGGTAAAATAGATATTATTACTGGCACATATGGAAAAGCATTGGGTGGAGCAGGTGGTGGATTTATAGCAAGTAAAAAATCTGTAATTGATTTATGCATACAAAAATCAAGGCCTCATTTATTTTCAAACTCTTTATCTCCTGTACTTGCAGGGATAGCTATTGCTGCGCTAGAATATCTTGAAGATAATCCTTCTATTGTTCAATCATTACATGAAAAAATCAAATTTTTTCAAAAGAGTCTGCAGCAAATTGGTTTGCAAGTTATTAATGGTGAAAGTGCTATAATACCAATAATAATTGGTGATACTACAAAAGCGATTAGAATTGCAGAGAAAATGTTTGAAACAGGGGTATATGTTATCGGATTCGGATATCCTATAGTGCCAGAAGGTAAGGCTAGAATAAGAATACAAATTTCAGATATTTTAACATATGATGATTTAGATTATGCAGTGAAAATTATTGAAGAGATTTTTAAAAAGTATTATTAACAGTGAATTTAAAAAGTTAAAAAAGGAGTGGCTTAAATCAAGAAAATTAAAATAGCAATAATTTTTGGAGGAAAGTCTGCTGAGCATGAAATTTCCATAAGGTCTGTTAAGAATGTTTTTAATGCGTTAGATAAAAATAAGTATGAACCTATTTTAATCAGAATTAACAAAAATGGATTCTGGTATTTAGATTCAAAAATTCAGATAAATGAAAATAAACCAAAATTAAGTTTAATTGAGACCAGCAGAGAAGTTGCTTTAATACATGCCAAAGATTCTGATAATTTAATTGACGTAAGTACAAGAAAAGCAATTGAAAGGATAGATGTAGCATTTCCGATTCTCCACGGCCCTTATGGTGAAGATGGTTCCATTCAAGGATTATTCGAAATAGTTAATATTCCATATGTTGAAGCGGATGTAACAGGTTCTTCAATTGGAATGGATAAAGATGCTATGAAGCGACTTCTTCGGGATGCCGGGATGCAAATTGCTAAATTTATTTCCTTCAATAACTATGATATTGACAAAATATCATTTAGTGAAATAAAAGAAAAAATCGGATTGCCAATGTTTATTAAACCTGCCAATCTCGGGTCTTCAGTTGGTATAAATAAAGTTAAAAACAGCCAGGAATTTGAAAGATCAATAAAAATTGCATTCAGATATGATAAAAAGATGGATGTGTCCCAATTATGGTACTTTAAAAAAATATTTTATTAAAGGCTCACTTCTAAGCTAAAATATAATACTAATAACCAATTAGCAATTAGTCGTAGAAAGCGAGCCTATGAATAATAATACAGTAAGTGTAACAATTTGTGTAGATACAAATAAATTAAATAATATGCATGATATTGAAAAAGAAGTTGAAAATAAATTAAGA
>Ga0123519_10015213_pt1 | contig 10820 bp, 4 predicted proteins | sample YelNatPaOPRAMG02_FD_87396 | JGI IMG/M metagenome (GOLD analysis project Ga0123519, IMG submission 87396) | Hot spring microbial communities from Yellowstone National Park - Yellowstone National Park OP-RAMG-02 (version 2) | ecosystem: Environmental > Aquatic > Thermal springs > Hot (42-90C) ...
ACTGTTATTGCTGGTGCTAACGCTATTGTAAAATTGTTATCCGATGTATCTGTCGGTGAACCGTCCGGCTCCTGAACCCTTATCCTGCATTGTGTACTCGGTGTATTAGGAACCGTTATTGCCTGTGAGCCATCATTCGCTGTATTTGATACAAGTGTTGTCCAGGTTGAACCACTGTTCGTTGATAAGTCAATATTTACATTACCTACTGAACCTTGACTTGTCCATTGAACTGTTCTCGTTTCACCTACTATCCATATCTCACCACCATTGGGATATATAATGGTTATCAAAGGTGATGTTCCATCAGTAGTAGGCATAACGCGCAAGCGCGCTACTGAGAGCGCCTTCATTGATATGACTGGTATGCTTGAAACACTAATATTGTTCCACTGTCCAACCTGTTCAAGTGTCCTGACATTGAAGTCGTAGTATGCATTAGAGTGGACAGCGTCAATGAGTTCAAGAGTAACATCAACATTACTGCCCGTCCATCCATTAATAGAAATAGTTACAGACCTGTCTGCAGCTCTTGTGTCCGGCTGAAATCTGTAAAGCATTATGTCCATCCCAGAACCATTTTTCGCGGCTATTGCGTTCACTTCAGCATCAAATCCTGTTACTGTGTATCTTATATCATTCAGTTCAGAGAATATGCGGAATGAGTGGTAAGATGGTTTTGGTACATCGTGGACATAAAGCATCCCCCAACTACCGCCAAACTCGTCATGGACTGGTGGGTTAATACTGTAGTGCCAGGAGTCCTCTTTGAAAGCGAAGAAAGTACTCGCGTGGAGGTCGTGTTCAAGCATCTTGTGTAAAGTTATCGCTTGATAACTTGCAGCAAATTCGGTATCATAGGAATTGTTGGGACCGCCATACGCATTCCATTCATCTATAATCAATTTTGTATTACTATAAGCAGGATATTTTGCTAATACATTTCTCACAACTTCAATTGACGAAGCGAGTCCGTTTGGTGAAAGGGAATAGACATGCCAGGAGATGAAATCAAGAGGCAGGGAATGATTATTCGCATATTGTATAAGTCCCTCAATCCAAGGTATATTCGGGTTTGATGCTGCAGGTCCACCTATATAAGCAGAAGGATCTGCACTACTTACAGCAAAACAGAAATGTGTATATATCTCACAAAGGTCAGAAAGTGTCCCGCTTAGAAAACCTGATAGATCTGGTTCATTCCATACTTCCCAATACTTAATGTTCCAACCCATTGTCTTACAGTGCATCACTGTGTCGTATATGAGTTTTTCGTATGCACTCCAGTTATTCGGTATACCGTTATATTCACCGTTAGATGATAACCAGAGTGGAGTATTGTTACATGTCATTATTACATCTGCTCCGGATGCCTGAATAATTGCCATTTGCTGGTCAAATGAAGTATGTGGAGAATCTACTGTTGTCCAGTTATACACATTCGGTGCTGTTGAAACTTTCAGACCAGGACAGAAAGGCCAGAATCTTACAATTTTTGTACCCGACTGATTGAAAAGTGTAACAGCATTCGTATTTAGACAACCATCCCAACAGGAGTTCCAGTTTACTAACGCAAAATCAACACCTTTTAGAGTTGAAGGAATAGCAGGAAGCGTTTGATTCATGTTCACTGTAAGTGTTATCGGTGGCGAGTCGGGCGGTGTGTTATCTTTTATGTCTGCTGTGCCACTGTAGAAACGCAAGTCGTCTATCACTAAGGAGCACGAGACACCAGAAACCATAGGTGCGAATATAGCGAGTGTATTCCAGTTCGCGCCGTGTCCACCCCAGTTATGGAAATTGCATTCTGTAGAGAGAAATACAATTCTTTTCCAATCGTTGAAATTCACCGTAATGGAAGGTGTGTCCCATGCTGACCAATCACTTTGCGAAAGCCGTATGTTTATCTCCGCACCCGAGCCATCGCCCTTCATCCAGAAGGCGAAACCGTCTTAACCCGAAACATTCGGCAAAGTGAAATACTTCATTCCGGCCGGTCCTCTAGTGATATCAAATGTGAGTCGCACAGATCCGACTCCTTCGTGAACATTTTCAGTTCCTGTTTCAAGGGAATAAGTTAGTGGTGCATCTTCAGGAAGACCACAGTTACCCCAACCCGTGAGTGTATCAAATGAAGATGCGGTTATCTGTGTTTCAGAAAATATTGATGGCGAGGCGATTACTATCAGTAAGAAATGCAAAAAGAAACACTTTTTCGTTTGAAATCCTCCAATTTAAGATATAATTTCAAAAGTTGACACCTTTCGCTATTTAATTGAATATTACTCATAATTATTTAGGCATGGATAGAACAATCTTTTCTATCAAATATTATAGTAAAAAATTAAGATATCTGTCACTATCTCCCCAAAAAAAATTTTATCATTCATTTTTCCAACGATATTATTTTTTTAACCATTTAACAAACTTCCATTAAAGGAATATGTTTCTTATAACAATAATGTCATAATGAAAAAGAGGATATTTTTCTGAATGTCCACATCCATTAGTATTGCTACTAAATACCAGAAAGTATTCTATATAATTTTACATTTAAATTATCTCTACACATAATTGTTTTTATGGGAAAAATAAGACTTGACTGTCACCAGAATTCATGAATAAAAAAAGTATATCGCAATAAAATCTTATTCATATCCATATTTCTTTATAAACCAGCTTTTTATAAATTGAACCGTAAACAAATAAACAACCACGATAATGACTAACGCAAGAAAATATATAGGCGGTGGCTGGACAAAACCGAAATATTTACCTAACGGGATAAACGGAAATAAAAGTCCAATCGTGATAATATAAATAGAAGTGAACATTAAAAACTGACTTGATTTACTTTCAATAAAAGGAACTTTACCAGTGCGGATTACATTGTATTACCAATGTTTGTGTGCAAAGTGACTCCAAAAACCATCCTGTATTAAACAATGGTTGCTGCGCATGAAAGATAAACCATAATACTCCAAAAGTCACGAAGTCAAAGACCGAACTCACTGGTCCGATAAATAGCATAAATTTTTTTATGTATCCAACATTCCATGACCTTGATTTCATTAAATATTCTTTATCAACTTCATCTGATGGAATTGCAATTTGAGAAATATCATAAAGAAGGTTATTCAGCAATATCTGAATAGGAAGCATTGGCAGAAACGGTAAGAACACACTTGCTCCGGTCATGCTAATCATATTACCGAAGTTTGAACTTGAACCCATCTTGATATATTTGAGGATATTTCCGAAAATTTTTCTTCCCTCAATAACGCCGTCAACAAGCACTAATAGATTTTTCCTTAAAAGAATTATATCTGCTGTCTCCTTTGCAATGTCAACTGCATTATTCACTGAAATACCAACATCCGCTGCTTTAAGTGCAGGTGCATCATTAATTCCGTCTCCGAGATATCCGACAATGTAATTATTTTCATGCAAAGCATGGATAACTCTTTCCTTCTGAATAGGAGACATACGCGCGAAGACTGTCGTTGTTTTAACCAAATCCCGTAATTCCTGGTCGCTTACTTTCTCTACCTGTTCGCCGGTAACAAATCCTTTAATATCCAGTCCAACTTCGTTGCATATTTTTTTCGTGACTAACTCGTTATCACCGGTCAAGACCTTAAAATCTATGCCAAGGTTTCGTAATGTTTCAATTGTTTTTTTGGCTGATGGTTTAGGCGGATCAAGAAAAGCAATGTATCCTTTGAGAATCAAATCCTTTTCATCATCCTTAGATATACTAACCTTAGGCTGATCAAAATCTTTATAAGCAATAGCTAATACCCGGAAACCCTCTGCGCTCAGACGGTCATATTCCTCCTTTAACTCTGGAAGAATCAAATTTTCTGCGTCTAAATCGAAAATATCTCCTTCAATCTCAAATTTTGTGCAACGCCTGTAGACTTCCTCTGGAGCACCTTTAACTATCATCCTGTGCTTGCCATCGTTCTCAACTACAACAGACATCATTTTGCGAGAAAAATCAAAAGGCACTTCATCAATCTTCTTGTATTGTTTTACATCGAACTTTTCGTGTTTAAGAATAGCCCTGTCTAAAATATTTTTAAGACCCGTCTGATAATAACTGTTGATAAAAGCAAGTCGCAGAACATCATCGTCTTCCTTACGCACGACATCGCAATGCTTTTCCAGTATAATTTTGTCCAAAGTTAAAGTGCCAGTCTTATCCGTGCAAAGGATATCCATGGCACCAAGGTTTTGAATGGCATTTAACCGCTTGATAATCACTTCTTTATTGGACATGCTGATGGCGCCCTTGGAAAGGTTAATTGTCACGAGCAAAGGAAGCATTTCAGGGGTAAGTCCAACTGCAACCGAAAGAGCAAAAAGAAGTGCTTGAATGGTGTCTCCTTTATTAAAAGTGTTGATGGCAAATATAATCAAGACCAAAACAACCATGAGGCGAATCATCAGCCATGTAAACTTATTAATACCCTTATCAAAACTGCTTGTAGATGTTATGGAGACCAATTTTCTTGATATCTCACCGAATTGAGTATAAATTCCAGTTTTTATAACTACTCCAAGACCTGTTCCACTCACCACGCTTGAACCCATAAAAGCAATATTAGTCCACTCAATAGGAGATCTCTTTGAGGAAGATATGGGTTCAGATGTCTTCTCAATTGGGAGCGACTCTCCAGTCAGAGAAGATTGATTGATAAATAGATCTTTGCAATAAATAATCCTCAAATCAGCAGGAATCATGTCACCTGCAGACAGATAGACAACATCACCAGGCACAAGTTCCCTGATATTTACTTCTTTGAGTTTACCATTTCTGTAAACTGTAGCAGTGACATGTACCAATTCGCTAAGTTTCTCTGCTTCTTTGCCAGCACGATATTCCTGTATAAATGAAAGAAAAACGCTGATACACGCCATAATAATCACCAAGATAGCACTTATCTTTTCACTAAAGAAAAGTGAAAAACCAGCTATGATTAAGAGTACTATAACTAAAGGATTAACAAACTTGGAAAGTATTTGAAGAATAATCGTCTGTTGTTTCTTTTTGGCAGTCTCATTGTAACCGTATTCCTCAAGACGGATCAGCACCTCATCTTCCGTGAGGCCTTTCTGGGAAGTGCGTAATTTATCAAAAATTTCCTCTTGTGAACAGTTAAGATAATCCATATAATCAGAGTTAATATTTTGTTTAGGCATTTTCATAAATTTCTCAGATAATTGATATATAATCTGGAATATTTAAACTGAAAAATAAAATTTCTGTTCAAATTGTTTATTTATAACACAATTATAACTCATTTTTCAATGTTTTTCAAATGAAAATTGTATTTGTGTATAATGATCGCGAACAATTAAGAAAATGGGTAAATAATTTGTTATAATTATACCTGGTTAATGTTACATAAACTTAATACTGTAGTGCCTCAATCTATTTGTTATATTCCACCTTTATTTTGGACTTCGCTAATTCTACTGATTTTTATCAAAAAAAGAGTCATGTAAATTTACAACAGAATTTAGTATTCTCATTTCCAAAATACAATTGTTATATCAGGAAGATAATATCAAGTCATTCAATCTATCGGGCAATTTTGAATAGTTCATCTGATGGGTAAATAATTGCATTGCTTTCATTACAAGGACTCTGAATCTTTATCAGAACACTTAGTAATCCCATTTTTTTATTATCTCAAAATTGAGATTGCTTCGGGACTATGTTCCTCGTAATAACAGGTTCTTTAAGAATACAGTAATTTCAATATTAATTATGCGCAATAGATTATTCTGTTTCTCAAACTACTACACGACAAATTAGAAAAAATTCTATTACTTAGAATAAACATTAATACTTTATTTCGTTTTTACTTTAATAATGAAAGTTATAATTGCTGTTTAATGAACTGAACAGAAAATTAATTTATTTACCGACAGAAAGACGGTCAATTAGATATTGTGGTAGATTATATTCCTGCATTTTCTCTTGCACTTTTTTTACATCATATTCTAATCTAACAAATTTTAACTCATTTTTATCAGTATCAAATAACACACAACAACTTAACGGATTATAATCGCGCGGCTGTCCAACAGAACCAACATTCACAATATATTTTTTATTTTTATTTAATTTAATTACTCCATTGTAATCAATTGTTGCTAATCCATCATTAAATACGAACGGTACATGACTATGCCCAACAAAACATATATTCGTATCAAAAAACGACAAATTCTCATACATTTCATCTGTTGATAAAAGATATTCATCTATTGGATCTCTTGGTGACCCGTGCACAACAGTAAATGTATTAATTTTTTTATCTAATACTAAATCATATGAGGAGGGAACCTTAACCATTTTTAATAATCCTGATATATATTGTTTATTTTCTTTACTTAACTTTTTTTCTGTCCAGATAATAGCTTTCCGTGCATAATCATTAAACCATGTTATATCTTTCAAACCACATACAGCAGCGTCATGGTTACCCATAACAATAATTAAATTTTCTAATGTCCTTATTTTCTCAACACATTCATTCGGATAAGGTCCATAACCAACAATATCACCACAACATATATATGACTGCACATTACAATTTTTAAAATAATCTAAAACAATATTCAATGCTTCAAGATTTGAATGAATATCAGAAAAAACGCCATATAACATTTCAGGTATTCCTCTTATTCCATTTTAATTTAATAATATTTAACACAAATTTAACCAATTCTTTCAAATATTTCCATCTCCATGGCTCCTGTATAAACCTGAATAACCATTCCATACCAATATATCGCAATAACTTAGGTGCTCGTTTCAATTTTCCTGAAATAACATCAAAACTTCCGCCAACACCAATTACAACAGGGACATTTAATCGTGATAGGTTTCTATTTATCCACTTTTCCTGTTTTGGTACACTCAAAGCAACAAAAAGTATATCTGAATCACTTTCAATTATTGAATTAAGCACAATATCTTCTTCTCTGACAGAAAAATATCCATGATTAAATCCTGAAATTTTTAAATTGGGAAAACTTTTTTTCAATTTATCAACTGTTTGAGTAACGACTTCAATATGGCTCCCTAAAAGATATACAGAATATCCTTTTATTTCAGCCCATTTACATAGTTCCAACATCAAATCAATTCCTGGTATACGAACAGGTTTTATTCCAGTAATAAATTTTGAAGCAATAACAATACCAATCGAATCGGCAATAGATAAACTGCAATCAGTAACAATTTTTTTTAGTTCAGGGTCATAAATTGCTGTATTATAAATTATGGAATTTAGTGTGATAATGTGGTGTGGTTTTTCCTCTTTTATAAATTTATCTATTATCGGAATTACTTCGTTTTCATTAATAATATCAACAGGAATATCATTAAGATAAATTCTTGATATCATCAAGCAGGAACTGTCTCCTGTGTTTCCGCTGGTTTCTCAATTAAGTTGTTAACCATTTGCATAGATAATACTTTTGATACACCAAATTCTTCCATTGTTATCCCATAAATCACTTTTGCTATTTCCATAGTTCTCTTATTATGAGTTATAACAATGAATTGTAATTTATCACTGTAAGATTTAATCATATTAATAAATCTAACAATATTTGACTCATCTAATGGTGCATCAACTTCATCAAGTATACATACCGGAGACGGTTTTACCAAGAAAAATGCAAATAATAAAGCAATTGATATCAATGCATTTTCACCACCTGATAATAATCCGATATTCTGTAATTTTTTACCTGGAGGTTGCGCTATAATTTCTATACCTGTCTCAAGAATATTATTTTCGTCAGTAAGTATTAAATCAGCTTCACCACCTTCAAAAAGTTGCTTAAATATTGTCTTAAAATTTTCACGAACTTTATAAAATGTTTCTTTAAAATTTCCTTGTATATGCGAATTAATTTTTTGTATCGTTGCACGCAAATCCTGTTCTGCTTTAAGTAAATCTTGCTGTTGAGATAAAACCCAGTTATGTCGTTGTTCAAGATTAGTATATTCTTCCTGTGCAGCAAAATTTATAGTTCCCATTGATTCTAATCTACGTTTAAGTTTTGATATCACATCAGGTTCAAATTCTAATTTAGAATACTTTTCTACTGCTCCATTAAAATCAATATTATACTCCTGTAACTTTTTTTCAAAATTATTTTTTTCAAGTTCTTTTGTTCTATACACTATCTCTTTCTCGTGTAACTCCTTCTGTAAAATATTCAAATTGTTTTTTAATTCATTTAACTGTTTCTGTTTTTCTTCAATCTTTTGAAAAATAGGGACACGTTCTTTATTTATTTCATCAATTTGTGTTTCAATTTGAAGTTTTTCGTTGTAGAGTTCATCAATACGCTTGTTTGAATTTTCAAATATATCCGTTTGCTCTTTTATTTTCTTATCCAGAATAGTTATTTCATTATTGTATTCTACTACTCTATTTTCTATATTCGAGCACTCTTTATTAAATTTTTCTAATGTGTTGACATAATTTTGTAATCTTTCCTGGTACACAGAAAAATTGGTTTTATGTTCATTATACTCCTTGTCTGCATCTAATTCTTTTTCCTTTAATGCTGGTAAAGATTCTTTAAGTGTATTCAATTCATTCAATAAATTTATTTCTTGTTTATCAATCTTATCTATTTCATCTATTAAATTAGCCAATTCTTTATGCGTTTTTTCTTCTTCATCTGTAATCTGTTTTATTTCATCCTTAATTAATTCATCATTTTTGAGATTACATTCATATAACTGATTCTTTTCATCAAGTTGTTGTTTATATAATTTTAATTTGAACTCATACTCCTGAATTATATTGTTAAGTTTATATCTCTCCTCTTCTGTTTTTATTAATAGTGATTCCTGTTGTTCAAGTTGAGATTCATATTTCGTAAGTTCATCTTTTATCTGTTCTATTTCTGTTTCGAGTTTAATTGATTCATCTTGTTCAAAAATAACTTTCTGGTTATCCGAAACTATCTCACTTCCACCTGTTACTATTCCTGGAGCATAAATTGTATCACCTGAAACATAAATATCTCCAAGCAAAAAATTAATTAATGGTTCCCATTTAGTATCATAAGATATATACGATTTTATTGGTTTCTCACCCTTAAGTTCAACAATCGGCTCTTTATTAGACGAATTTGATATATATTCCAAAACAACAAATGTGCATTGACCGAGTTTATTCTCTTTAAGAAAATTTATTGCTTCTGTTACATGTGTCAATGTATCACAAATCAAATAATCCAATTTCTCACCTAATGCTTTACAAACCAGTTCTCTATGAGATTGTTGAAACTTCAAAATACTGCTTACTGTTCCATGTATACCAGGAATATTATAGTCAAGAATAGATTTTATTGCTCTGTATTTTGGATTGTCCAATTTTATCTCATCTAATGCCTTTATTCTTGATGTAAGTGTTATATGATTTTCCTTAAGTTTATTAATATGCGTTCTCGTTATCTCAATATTCTGTTTAAGTTCATTTAAGTTATTATTAATAGAATTATATTCATCAATATGTTTTTCTAGGGTGGTTTTAAGTTTGTTTATTTCTTCATTTAATACATTTTTCTCTTGTTCCAGTTTACTTTTTTCTTCTTCAAGTTTAACTAATTCGCGATTACGAACCATTCTATCAGATTCAAATTTTATTAATAGCGAATTAAGTTTATTTACCTGATTATTTAACTGTGTTTTCTTAGCAATAAGTTCAAATCGTTGGGAATTTATTTCAGATATTTTTTGTTCTATATTAGATATTTCTGTCTTAAATTTATTTAGTATATCTTCTTTCTCTTTTACAATATTCTGTAATTCGTTAACATTTTTCTCAAGGTCAATTATCTGTTGTTTTAAAACAGATATATTTACAATAATATTTTTCTTATCAGAACCATATTTTTCTATTTCGGACTTCAATTTTATTTGTCGCTCTTTATATTCTTTAATATTATTCTGCGAACTGTCTCTTTTGTCTTCATTACGAACTATTTCTGTTGTAACCAAGTTAAGTTTCGTCTGTAATTCATTCAGTTTATTATCAAAAACAGATATATCAACACGTAATTTTGATAAATCAGCATCATATATATCATATTTACTACTAATTTCAACTAAATTCTTATTTTGGTTTTCTAACTCATTTTTTAGTGGTTCTAATTCCTTATTTAAATTAATAATCTTTTTAACAATATCTGCTATTTCATATTCTCGTAATTCATCCTGATATTTCTGATAAAGTTTGGCTTTTCTGACAGCACTCTCAAGTGATGTGATTTGCTCTTTTATTATCAATAACATATCATTTACTCGTTCCATATCCTGATGAACTCTATCTAACTTCCGTAATGTCTCTTCACGACGCACCTTATATTTTGAAACACCTGCTGCTTCTTCAAATAATCCTCTACGTTCTTCCGGCTTTGCTTTTGTTATAAACTCAACTTTACCCTGTTCAAAAATAGAATATCCCTCCGCCCCTATTCCTGTATCAAGAAATAGGTCTCTAATATCTTTCAAACGACATTGAACCCTATTTAAATAATATTCACTTTCACCTGAACGAAATATTTTTCTTGATACTGTTACTTCACTGTAATTTACAGGTAAAATGTTTTCTGTATTATCAAAATTAAGTATCACTTCTGCATATCCTGATGAAGCACGTGTCTGGGAACCATTAAAAATAACATCTAACATCTGTTTACTACGTAAAGAATTTGCACTCTGTTCACCTAAACACCATCTGAAAGCATCAACTATATTTGATTTTCCACATCCA
>Ga0123519_10015214_pt1 | contig 10819 bp, 9 predicted proteins | sample YelNatPaOPRAMG02_FD_87396 | JGI IMG/M metagenome (GOLD analysis project Ga0123519, IMG submission 87396) | Hot spring microbial communities from Yellowstone National Park - Yellowstone National Park OP-RAMG-02 (version 2) | ecosystem: Environmental > Aquatic > Thermal springs > Hot (42-90C) ...
AAAATATATGCCATATAGAGAAATTAAGAAAATATTATTGCAAATGGGTTTGAAAATCACACCGCAGCGCATTAATGTTTTTGAAGCACTTAGTAAGCTTAATCATCCAAGTGCTGATGAGATATATAATTATATTAATAAAAATTATCCTTCAATTTCGATGGCTTCGATATATAATATAATAGAGACTTTTGTCGAAAAAGGATTGATAAGTAAAGTAACAACCGAGGATGATACAATGCGTTACGATATAATTATTGACAGACATCATCATTTATATTCAAAAAGTGATAATAAAATAATAGATTATTATGATGAAGAACTTGACCGTATTATTGGCGATTACTTTAAAAGAAAAAAAATTGAAAATTTTGAAATAAAAGATTTTAAATTACAAATAATTGGAGAATATATAAATAAAAATAAATAATAACCTTTAAAAAATAACTATTATGGGAAAACAAGCAATTGACATCTTATCGATAGATGTAAAAAAACTATTAGAAATGTTAAATGCTGCACTGGCCGAAGAATGGCTTGCTTATTACCAGTACTGGATTGGAGCAAGGCTTATGGAAGGTCCTATGCGCAGCGAGATTGAACCTGAATTATTGCTGCATGCAACACAGGAATTGAATCATGCAGTTTTGGTAGTTGATCGTATTATTCAGTTAGGTGGTACGCCTGTATTAAATCCAAAAGACTGGCCAAAATTTGCCAGATGCGAATATGAATCTCCTGAAGATCCTTATATTGAAGTTGTTTTAGAGCAAAATCTCAGAGGAGAAAGGTGTGCCATTCAGCGCTATAAAGAAATTGCTGACTTTACCAATGGCAAGGATCATACAACTCATGCAATGGCAACAACAATATTAAATGAGGAACTTGAGCATGAAAATGATATAGAGGACTGGCTTACTGATATTCAAAGAATGAAAGAAGATTTTAGAAAAATAAGATTATAAAATTTAAAATATATTATTATGGAAACAAATGAAAATATTATTTCAATGCCTCGTATTGGCGATACGGCTCCGGAATTTAAAGCTGTAACAACACAGGGGCCTATTAATTTTCCTGTTGATTATAAAGGAAGTTGGGTAATTTTATTTAGTCACCCTGCCGATTTTACTCCAGTTTGTACTTCAGAATTTATAACTTTTGCCTCAATGGAACAAAAGTTTGCCGAAGTAAATTGTAAATTAGTTGGCCTTTCAGTCGACGGACTTTACAGCCATATTGCATGGCTTCGTACTATCAAAGAAAAGATTGAATATAAAGGAATGAAAAATGTAGAGGTTAAGTTTCCTCTGATTGAAGACATAACAATGGATATTGCAAAGAAGTACGGCATGATTCAACCCGGAGAAAGTAATACAAAAGCCGTACGTGCTGTATTTTTCATTGATCCTAAAGGAATTATCAGAGCTATTATTTACTATCCTTTAAGTCTGGGACGTAATTTTGATGAGTTATACAGGGTAGTTGTTGCCTTACAGGCAGCTGATGCTTTTGGTGTTGCTATGCCTGCCGACTGGCGACCTGGTGATGAGGTAATAGTTCCACCTGCCGGTTCTTGCGGAGTTGCTAAAGAAAGAATGGAAAGTAAAAGCGATGATATCAAATGTTATGATTGGTTTTTCTGTACAAAAAAATTACCTGAAAATAAAATCTGGGAATCTGTTAAGAAAAAATAATAAATATTAATAACTCAATTTTTATTGTGAGCTTAGTCGAAGTGAACTTCGACTAAGCTCAGTTTATATTTTTGTTTTCTAAAGCAATCTAATAATCGTAATATACTAAATATAGAATGCACTATTAAATTTTAAGTTATTAATATTTTATATAATTGAGATTTTTCCGACAACATAAAAATATTTCAATTGTTATACAAATAAATTTTTATTTACTTTTGTCAAAACTTATAAAACTTAAAGATATGGAAATAATTAATATTGAAGCTCTTGAAATACTTGATTCGAGAGGAAATCCTACAGTTGAAGTTAATCTTACCTTAGAAGATGGAACTACAGCAAGGGCAATGGTACCAAGTGGTGCCTCAACAGGTGAAAGAGAAGCTTTCGAGCTTCGTGATGGAGATAAAAAGCGTTACAATGGTAAAGGTGTTCTTAAGGCCGTTGAGAATGTTAATGAAATAATTGCTAAAGAAATTGAGGGCATGTATTTTTTAAGTCAGCGCGAACTCGATTATTTTCTTATCGAATTAGATGGAACTCCTAATAAATCGAAATTAGGTGCAAATGCAATATTAGCTGTCTCTATGGCTTATGCAAGAGCCGAAGCTGATAGTGCCGGTATACCTCTTTATCAATATCTTGGAGGTAGTAATGCACATGTTTTGCCTGTTCCATGCATGAATATTATTAACGGTGGTAAACATGCCGACAATAATGTCGATTTTCAGGAATTTATGATAGCTCCTCATGGAGCAGATACTTTTGCTGAAGCTATTCGAGTTGGCGTCGAAGTTTTCCATGCATTGAAAAATGTTTTAAAAGCAAAAGGATATAGTACAGGAGTTGGCGATGAAGGTGGATTTGCACCAAATTTAAAATCGAATGATGAGGCCATTGAAGTTATTCTGGAAGCTATTAATAAGGCGGGATATAAACCGGGCGTACAGGTTAGTATTTGCCTTGATCCTGCTGCAAGTGAATTATGGGAAAATGGTAAATATAAATTATTTAAAAGTACAGGTAAATTAATCTCAAGCGACGAAATGATAAAACTATGGGAAAGCTGGGTAAATCAATATCCTATTATTTTAATTGAAGATGGCCTTGCTGAAAATGACTGGGATGGATGGAAAAATATTACAGATGTTCTTGGCAATAAAATTGAACTAGTTGGCGATGATATATTCTGTACAAACAAAGAAATTTTGACCGAAGGTATAAGAAAAGGTATTGCAAATTCAGTTTTAATAAAATTAAATCAAATAGGTACTGTTACAGAGACTTTAGAAACTGTTGAATTAGCTCATAAAAACAAATATAGTGCTTTTGTTTCTCATCGTAGTGGTGAAACTGTCGATTCGTTCATTGCCGACTTATCTGTGGGGTTAAATACAGGTCTTATTAAAACAGGTAGTGCCTGTCGTGGTGAAAGAATTGAAAAATTTAACCAGCTAATTCGTATTGAACATGAATTAGGTAATATTTCTAGGTTTGCAGGTAATAAAGCCTTTAAAATTTTTAATAAATAAAAAGAAATATGCTTTCTAAGATAAAGAATGATAAAAATCTTTTTTTCATTTTACTTATAGGTATTGTAAGCCTTTTTGCCGATATGACCTATGAAGGTGCACGAAGTATTACAGGGCCATATCTTTCATTACTTGGTGCTTCTGCAGCAGCAGTTGGTTTTGTTTCGGGTTTAGGCGAATTCATAGGTTATGGCATTAGGCTCTTGTCGGGAATAGTTGCCGATAAAACTAAGAAATACTGGACAATAACAATTCTGGGATATATTATTAATTTAATTGCTGTACCAGCACTTGCTCTTGCCGGAAATTGGTATATTGCTGCAGTTTTAATGGTTTGTGAACGATTTGGTAAAGCAATCAGAAATCCTTCGCGGGATGTTATATTATCGCAGGCTACTGCTGCAATAGGACATGGCAAAGGTTTTGGCATACATGAAGCCCTCGACCAAATCGGAGCAATAACCGGACCTTTAATTGTTTCATTTGTGTTATATTTTTCGGGAAATTATAAAATATCATTTCTGGCCTTGCTTTTTCCCGCATTACTCGCAATATCAGTATTATTAATAGCAAAAAATAACTATTCAAAAAACGATGGCTTTAAAACTATTATTAATCCTATAAAATCGACAGAATTAAAAAAAATTTTTTGGTTATACCTTACCGCAATATCTTTAATTGCAATAGGCTTTGCCGATTATCCTCTTATAGCTTTCCATTTTTCTAAAACTGGGCAAACTGCAAAGGAATGGATACCTGTTTTATATGCTATTGCTATGGGTGTTGACGCCCTTGCTGCTTTGTTACTTGGTAAATTATTCGACAAGCATGGAATTAAGATACTTATTGTAACAACTTTAATTTCTGCATTTTTTGCTCCACTTGTATTTCAGGGCAATTTTTATACAGCTATGTTAGGTATGGTTTGCTGGGGCATTGGTATGGCTGCTTTAGAATCAGTAGTTAAAGCATTTCTTGCTACAATATTGCCATCTGACAAAAAAGCCACTGGTTTTGGTATTTTTTATGCAGTATTTGGTTTCTTCTGGTTTATCGGCAGTTTTATTATGGGAAGCATTTATGACATTTCTATATTATGGTTAATTTTATTTTCAATAGGAATGCAGTTAGCTTCAATACCATTTTTTATAATTCTCGTCAATAAAAATCAATAATGGAAATTGAAAGAAAATTTCTTGTTGATAAATTGCTATGGCAAAAAGAAAAATCATTAAATTATGATAGAATTATTCAGGCTTATCTATCGACAGATATTAAAAAATCTATTCGTTTGAGAATTAAGAACGATGAAAAAGCAATAATGACTATAAAAGGAAAAAAGCAGGGAATTTCGGGCGAGGAAATAGAATTTGATATTCCAATTGATAAAGCTAAAGAACTTATTGAAAAATTTGATTTGCCAACTATAAAAAAAAATAAATATACAAATTATTTTAATGGCAAAAAATGGGAAGTTGATGAATTTTATGGAGATAATGAAGGACTTATTATTGCTGAAATTGAACTACAATCGGAAAATGAAATATTTGATTTGCCTCCTTGGATAAAAGATGAAGTTTCTTATGATGCAAGGTATTTTAACTCATATCTTTCACAAAATCCTTATAAAAGTTGGAAAAAATAAAAAACCAGGCTATAATTCATAACCTGGTTTATACATAAAAAAAATGAGAATTTTTATAAACCTTGAGCTAAATGATAATAAATTTCATTCCAGCGCAATTCCTTTTTAAATTCTGTAAGGCAGGTATCCTTGTTGATATGTACAAATTCAATTCCTGCCATTTCTGAGAAGTCTTCAATAAATTCGGCATTTATAGCCTGGCTAAAAGCAGTATGGTGAGCTCCACCAGCATAAATCCAAGCTGCAGCGCCTATTTTAAGATTTGGTTGTGGAATCCATAAAGCACGGGCAACAGGTAATTTAGGTAAATCGGCATCAGGGTTTACACAATCTACCGAATTTACTATCATTCTGAAACGATTGCCCATATCAACCAAACTAACATTTATAGCAGGTCCAGTACCAACATTAAAAACGAGCCTTGCTGGATCATCTTTACCTCCGATTCCTAATGGATGTACTTCTAACCTTGGCTTGTTACTTGCAATTGAAGGACAAATCTCAAGCATATGAGCACCTAAAGCCTTCATTCCACTAGGATTAAGATGATATGTATAGTCTTCCATAAATGAGCAACCACCTTTTAGTCCTAAGCCCATTACTTTTAATGCTCTTACTAAGGCAGCATGTTTCCAGTCTCCTTCAGCACCAAAGCCATATCCGGCTGCCATTAGTCGCTGTGAAGCTAAACCTGGCAATTGTTTTAAACCATGCAAATCTTCAAAAGTAGTAGTAAAACCTTTGAAACCTCCCGACTCTAAAAATGATTTTATTCCTAATTCAATGCGTGCCTGATATCTTACATTTTCATGAAGTGGACTGCCTTTTTTGCCTTCTTTTGCAATATCATATAATTCTTCGTATTCTTTTATAAGTTTATCAATTTCAGCATCACTAACTTCATTGATAATTTTAACAATGTCTCCTATACCCCAAGTATTTACCGATAATCCAAATCTTATCTGTGCTTCAACTTTATCGCCTTCGGTAACAGCTACTTCACGCATATTGTCACCAAAACGGGCTATTTTTGCACCTTGCATATCGAACCATGCTGCTGCAGCCCTTGTCCATACTCCAATACGCTCCTGAACATCTTTTTCTTTCCAGTGGCCTACAACAACTTTACGGTTAAGCCTTAAACGTGTCATTATAAATCCATGTTCACGGTCGCCATGTGCCGATTGATTAAGGTTCATAAAATCCATATCTATTTCACTCCATGGCAAATCACGATTATACTGTGTATGTAAGTGCAAAATAGGTTTGTTTAAAATTTTTAGCCCATTTATCCACATTTTTGAAGGCGAAAATGTATGACACCATGTAATTAAGCCAATACACGATTTTGTTGCATTTGCTTCTATACATAAAGCTGTAATTTCGTCAATGCTCTTCATCACGGGTTTGTAAACAACTGTAACCGGAATGTCTGAAGAATTATTTAAAAAAGAAGCTATTTCCTTTGAATGTTCAGCAACTTTTTGAAGGGTTTCTTCTCCATATAAATGCTGACTTCCTGTTACAAACCAAACTTCAAGTTTTTTTAAGTCAATCATAATCAAACTATTAAAGGTTAATTAATTATCAAATTTAATAAGTGTAAAAATAACACTTTTTACTTGCTTATTACTTAAATATTAAAAAAAGGTTATGAATTTATAAAAAAATCTGCATAAAAAAGTTCTTATTTAAATAATAATGAACTATCGCCATAACTTAAAAACCTGAAATTATTATCAAGTGCATATTTGTAAACTTTTCTCCAGTTGTCACCAATAAATGCCGCAATTAACATTAAAAGAGTACTTTTGGGCTGGTGAAAATTTGTGATTAGTCCTTTAGTCATTCTGAAATTGTATCCGGGAATTATCATAATTCGTGTTTTTGCTTCAAGTTTTGTTTTATTATTTTTTTCAAGATGTTGAATAAGCGCACTTAATGATTCATTTAATGAATAATTCTGATTTAGATTTAACCATTCCCATTGTTCTAAATTTTGAATATTTTGACCTGATATACACTTAATCCCAAGCCAGTAAATGCTTTCGAGAGTGCGTAATGATGTAGTTCCAACAGGTATTATAAATGATTCTTTATCGATAAAATATTTAAGTACCTCAATATCAACCGAAAAATATTCATCATGCATATTATGGGATAAAATATTACTGGATTTTACAGGAACAAAAGTTCCTGCACCAACATGTAAAGTTAACTCGAAATTATCAATATTTGATTTTTGAAGGTTTTTTATAACTTTATCAGTAAAATGTAAGCCTGCAGTAGGAGCTGCAACTGATCCCTTTATCTTTGAATATACTGTTTGATAAGTGTCCTTATCACTTTCTTCAGAATCACGCTTTAGATAGGGTGGGATAGGCATATTACCTGTTAATTCAAGTATTTCTGAGAAAGAAAGAGCTGAATTATTCCACGAAAATTCAATTTCATGACTGTCACCCGTTTTTTTTAAAATACTTGCTGTCAATATTACTTCTTCAGTTTTATATAATATTTTTTTTGAAATTTTATCAGACTTAAGTCGCTTTAAATTGCCTATAAGGCATTTCCAAGTAACCTTATTTTTTGAGCTTAATGATAAAGTATATTCTGAGGGTGATAAAGGCTCAAGACAAAATATTTCAATTACTGCTCCGGTTTCTTTACTAAATAAAAGTCGTGCCGGAATAACTTTGGTATTGTTAAATACCAGTACCGATTTTAAAGGTAAATAATTGGCAATGTTTTCAAAAATATCTTCGTTTATTGTTCCATTGCGGTATATTAATAATTTTGATTTATCTCTTTCTTTTAAAGGGTATTTGGCAATACGGTCATCGGGTAGGGGATATGTAAAATCTTCTATATTAAAGGTTTTTGAAAGTAAATCCATGCATTTTTATAATTTTTTAATTAAACTGCAAATGTAAAAAAAATATTATGTTGATAATTTATTCTCAGAAGTAAGATATACTGTATGTCAATAAATACAAAACCCATGGGTATAATGTGACAATTAGATAATTTGAAAATGTGATGAAGTGATGGAGTGATTAAGTGATGAAGTGATGTAGTGATGAAGTGACGATGTTATAATTTGAGATTGGTGAAGTGGATTTAGATATTAATAGTAGGGTTATGATATGATAGTCTAAGTTTGGCAAATGATTATGAATTAATTTTCATGTTGAGGTTAGTAGTAGGGAATATTAAATTTTTCCGAAATGTCGATAAGAATAAATAATTAAACCAAAGAAAACGAAAAAAGATAAAAAATTGACATATTTAATTTTTATACTGGGTAATTTGGGACAAATATTTCATCTCCGATTGGCATTTGCTTTTTTATAACTTCGAAGTAGTTAAATATGAATGGGATAATATTGATTTCTGATGTACAAAATTGGTGAAAGATAAAGTTATAATTTCTTTTTTACTTTCGATTTTAATTTTTCGACATCTTGTTTCAGTTTAACTACAGTTTTAACAAGATCATCTTTTGGGAGCACAGGGTCAGGTATTTCGGTGCTTATATAATTTACGAATTTCCAAACTTCTTTTATTTTAGTCACAGGCATTTCAAAAGGTTCGTACAATGGATTGAGTGAATATAATACGAGATTTCCATTATTTGAAATTTGGTTATCAACTATTTTAAAAATAATACCGTCGTCGATAGTAAAAATTATATAAGCTTCGCCGCTTATTATTGTATTCCAGTCGCTTACAAATTCGCCTGTAACCCATGCTTTATCGGGAATTGGCAGCATCGAATCGCCGTTAAGCTGAAATGCTCTGTATTTTTTGTTTTTACTGAGAAAAGGTAGTTGAAAAACCGGAAGTGTTTTAATAAACTCTGGATCAGCATATCCTGTAGTATAACCTGCCTTAGCTTTTTCAGATACGAGTTCAATGTTTTCTTCATTTTCTTTATTAACAGTTGTTGCCAGAACTCTTAGATTACTTCCTCTTAAAAACACATCAGAGCCTCGTTCGAGGTCATAAAGCTGACTTTCAGTAAGACGTGTTAAATCAATTTGTATAAGAGTGTCGATTGCAATTCCAAAGTATTTTGATAATTTCACCAGAACTTCAAGTGGTGGCTGGGCAATATTGTTTTCATATCCGCTATATGTAGGCCTTTTAATGCCAATAACATTAGCTACATCATCCTGAGTGCGTTTCTTACGCTTACGCAAAAATTTTATGTTTGAACTGAAGTACATATTACTAAAATTAATTATATTTATATCAAAAAATAAGATTAAAAACTAATCAAAAATATATTATTATTTTATAAAATGCAAATTTTTTAATTCTGAATTAATTAAAAATTTTATATTAATCATGCAACGCCGTATTATACATACTGATTTAGATTCGTTTTTTGTGTCGGTAGAGAGGCTGCGTAACTCAAAACTTAATGGGAAACCTGTAATAATAGGAGGTCTTTCTGACCGTGGTGTTGTTGCAAGTTGCAGTTATGAAGCTCGTCAATATGGTGTTCATTCGGCTATGCCTACTAAAATTGCCCGTATGCTATGCAAAGATGCTGTATTTATAAGAGGTGATATTGAATTGTATAGTCGTTATTCAAATATTGTAACAGAGATAATAGCCGAAAGAGCGCCTTTATACGAAAAAGCCTCGATAGACGAGCACTATATTGATGTAACTGGTATGGATACTTTTTTTAATTCAGCAAAGTGGGCACATGAACTAAGACAAACTATCATAAAAGAAACAGGCCTTCCTGTTTCATTAGGACTTTCTGAAAACAAAACAGTTTCGAAAATTGCTGCCGGCGAGGCTAAACCTAATGGCGAAAAAGAAGTGCCTCATGAATTAATAAAACCGTTTTTATATCCTCTTTCAATTAATAAAATGCCAATGATTGGCGAAAAAACTTCTCAACTGCTCCGATCGATGGGAATATCTACTATCGGCGTTTTGAGCGAAATACCTGTTGAAATGATTGAGAAAACCCTTGGTAAAAACGGCATTATGATATGGAAACGCGCCAATAGAATTGACGATACGCCCGTAATACCTTACTGGGAAGAACAATCTATAAGCTCTGAACGTACTTTCGAAACTGATACTGCCGATATGCAAAAACTATACAGTGCTTTGTCGCGAATGGTAGAAAATATCTGTTATGAGCTCCGAAAAAAACAAAAATTGGCTTCGTGTATTACCGTAAAAATACGTTATTCGAATTTCGACACTCATACATTACAAAAACGAATTTCTTATACTTCTTTTGATCATATAATACTTGACACAGCACGTATATTATTCGACAGGCTTTATACCCGCCGTATGCTTATAAGGCTTGTCGGTATTAAACTAAGCCATTTGGTACACGGTTTTCAGCAACTTAATATGTTTGACGATACTTCTGAAATAGCTAAACTTTATAAAGCTATCGACTCTATACGTAATAAGTTCGGCCAAAAATCGGTAAGAATTGCCTCAGGGTTTTAATATGTTATTATTTAAGTTACGGTGTTTTTATTATAAATGGTTAAAAAAATAATAGAACACTGGTGTTAATTATATTAACGGAAAAATCCTTCTAAATTCGTCTTTTTACTTAGGGGCTTCTTATTTTAAAAACGTTATTTATTTTTTTAATTTATATTGTAATTCAATTCGTTACATTTCAATGAATTTGTTTTTTAAATTTTTATTGGACAATAATGATTTACTATACTTTAGTCTAACAATTGATTTATTAATTTATTTTTGCAACTTTATTTTAATTAAATTTTTTAATGAGCATTAATTTTAAAACGAGTATTACAACTGAAGAAATCAATAAACTTCCTTTATGCTATTTTAAAGGCCAGATACACGTTATTGATAATTGTGATTATCCTGATATTTTAAGTATTCTTAAAAACGAAAAAATAATAGGTTTTGATACTGAAACAAAACCT
>Ga0123519_10015216_pt1 | contig 10819 bp, 12 predicted proteins | sample YelNatPaOPRAMG02_FD_87396 | JGI IMG/M metagenome (GOLD analysis project Ga0123519, IMG submission 87396) | Hot spring microbial communities from Yellowstone National Park - Yellowstone National Park OP-RAMG-02 (version 2) | ecosystem: Environmental > Aquatic > Thermal springs > Hot (42-90C) ...
TTAAATAGCACATCGCACTAATCCCTGGCTTTTAAGCCAGTGGTGCCAGCTTAGTTTGTGGCATAATATCCAGTATGTTCAAGTACTGGAAAGGAGCCCATACGAAGTATCGATCGCAATTTCACATAGTGCTTTTACCCAAGTACAGAAAACGAGTATTACGGGGCAAAATAGCCCATCGTGTACAGGGGTTGTTCTATGAGGCTTGTAAAGTGAATTAGTGGTGGATTGAGGAGATGAAGGTATTACCTGATCATGTACATCTAATTATTCAGTTTCAGTCAACAGAATGTTTGGCAGATGTGATCCAACGCTTAAAAGGAGGATTAAGCCGGATCTTGAGGAAAGAGTTTCCGGAACTGGAGGAATTCTTATGGGGAGATTCATTTTGGAGTGATGGCTATTTTGCTGAGATTATTGGCAGTACCAATATAAAAAACCACGGGCTTTAGCCCGTGAGTAGTTTATTTGTAGTATTGTCCACCCATTTCGTATTCAAAAATCGGTTTTCTTATCGGACCAAAAATTTGCTGATAGAGGATTGCTTTTATCGATTTAAACAAACTGACAAAAAGACCTTCTTTTTCAAACCGGCGGGTAGAGACAAATAAAATCGGTTCCGGAAATACAGCAAATTTAGCTTTTGACCGGTGCGCTCTTTGAATAAGGTCAAAATCTTCACCGAAGACAATTCTTTCATCAAAACCTTTAACTTTTTCAAAAATATCTCTTTTGATGACGATACAAGGGCCATTGGCAGCCGGTTTCAGTTTTTGCGATAACGTCATGCTTAAATTAAGAAGACCAAGAATAAACCTGCCAGTGAATTTGTTTTTTTTTGCCCGATTCCAAACAGTTAAGGCATCAAGATCATATTGGGATATTTTTTCCTTAATTTTTTTGAAAAATTTGCTTTCTATTTCCACATCAGCATCAAAAAAAATAAGAAATTTTCCTCGTGATAAAGAGGCGCCAAAGTTTCTTGCTGCACTTACATTGCGGCATTTATGTTCAACAAAGCGGAAGCAAGGAATTTTGCTTTTGAAACTTTCGGCAACTGTTTTTGTTTTGTCAGTTGAACCGCTGTCAATGACGGTAACCTCGTAATCTTTGTCGGTTTGTTTAGTAAGGCTTTTGAGAAGGATAGGCAGATTTTTTTCCTCATTAAGGGTAGGAATGACAACGGAAAAAAAGGGATAATTCATGTTTTTAACATTTTAAGATAATTTTGCTTTTCGGTCAAGTAACAAACAAAAACCAGAGCATAAGGGCAATCAGAATCAGTTTTTAACGTTGTTTATGGACATGATTTAGGGTAAAATATAAAGCAGTTTAATAACGGCTCGGTAGCCAAGAGGTAAGGCGACGGTCTGCAAAACCGTTATACGCGGGTTCGATTCCCGCCCGAGCCTCAGCACAATGATGGGGAGATAAGAGGGCAATATTTGGTCCCGCATTTGAGGAGGCGTGCCGGAGTGGACGATCGGGCTTGTCTTGAAAACAAGTATGGCCGCAAGGTCATCAGAGGTTCGAATCCTCTCGCCTCCGCCCTTTTGCGGGAAACATTAATCTTCTTATTGTCTTCCCTTAATTAAATAAGATTGTTAATGTAGTTTGACTAATTATTGATTTATGTATTACTATAGTCCAACATATGGCAAAGTCACTCGGGAAAAATTAAAAGAGATAGTTTCTTCTTTTATGGCCAAGAATAAGTCGGCCAAATACGAGATTATTGTCGGTAGTGACTCGCAAAAGATTAGAAAGAACACTTACGATTTCGTTTCTGCCCTTATTATTCATCAGATAGGTAAGGGAGGGATTTATTTCTGGAGCCGCCAAGTTTTGGAGAAAAGAATCAGTCTTAAAGAGAGAATTTATCAGGAAGCAACCATGTCTTTGGAAACGGCCGAAAATTTCATTGCTTTTTTCAGGGAAAATGGGATTGCTAAATACGATATTCAGATTCACGTTGATATTGGAAGAAACGGCGAAACTCGGGAAATGATCAGTGAAGTTGTCGGAATGATCAGAGGAAGCGGATATGATGTCAAGATAAAACCCGAATCTTACGGAGCTTCAAAGGTTGCCGACAGATATACGTAAATTCTAATTTTCAATAGCTAAAAGTTTTAAATAAATTCGAAACAATCCTAGGTACAGGTAATTGAGTAAATAAATTAATTAAAAATCAGGTCGATTAGGTTAATTTATAAACTCACCGATATTGTTTTCATTAACGTAGAAACTCATTCCTTGGCCGGAGATGATTTTATAGGCAATTTTCCTGACAATAGTTTCGACAGTTCTTTCTAAAGTTCTTATTCCCGCATCAAATCCCAAAGGTCTGGTGATTTTTAGCCAGACGTTATCGTCGATTTTGACGTTTTCCGTTGTTAAGCCGGATTCTTTGAGAAGATGGGGCAAAATATAATTTTTAGCGATGGTAATTTTTTCCTCATCGGTATAAGAAGGCATTTGGATTACCTCCAGCCGGTCCATAACTGCAGTTGAAATATCGTTGGTATTGTTAGCGGTAGCAATAAATAAAACTTGGGATAGGTCAAAAGGATAATCGATGAAGTAATCGACGAAATTGGCGTTTTGTTCTGGATCAAGGAGTTCGATCAGGACACCCATGATTTCCGCTCTTGAATTCGGGGTGATCCGGTCAAGTTCATCAAGAAGAATAACAGGATTTTTTACTCCTGCTCGTCTTATAGCTTTGATGATGGCTCCAGGTTCAGCTTGCGGATTGGTTTTAGATAGGCCGCGTAGGTCAAGAGAGGAGGATAAGCCGCCGAAAGGAATACGAATGAATTTTCTTCCCAGGCTTTCGGCAATTGATTGAGCAAGGGTAGTTTTGCCTGTGCCTACAAGTCCGACAAAAAATAAAATTGGTGCATGGAAAACTTCGGTATTCAACCTCTGTTTTTGAACGATCAGAACCGATATATATTCAATGATGCGTTTCTTGATTTTTTCCAGACCATAATGGTTTTTGTCAAGGATAGTTTTGGCTTTGGCGATATCTAGTATATCTTCAGTTTTTTTATCCCAAGGAAGGCTAACGAGCCACTCTATATATTTAGAAATAATATCAATTTGAGAAAAGCCGTCTCCGTATTTAAGAGATAAATTAATACGGTCTATTTGCTGTAAGGCCTTTTCATTAAGATCACTCGGCAGATTTGCCTGTTGTAGTTTTTGTTTCAGCGCTTCAATTTCCTTTAAATAACCGGTGTTATCCATAATCACTTAAAATTAGCAGACTAACGATCTACTTGACAAAACAAACATTTTTTATTATAAATATAATGCTTTTCCCTATAAAAAAGGGTTTTGGTATAAACTTATCTCCCTTTTTTTTACTTTATAATTACCATTTTAAAAGTTTTACAATAAAAAAGCTATGGTAAAAAAACAAAGCATCAAACCTCTTTTTGATTACGTTTTGATCAAACCTCTTGAAGCGGAGGAAAAGACTCCGTCGGGAATAGTTCTTCCGGAAACAGCCAAAGAAAAACCACAAATGGGTGAGGTTATGGCTGTTGGACCTGGTGATTGCAAATGCTCATGTGAAGACGATAAAAATTGCCAATGCTCGCCTATGGTAATAAAAGTCGGTCAGAAAGTCCTTTATAAAAAATGGGGCGGAAATGAAATTAAGGTGGGAACAGAAGAATGGTTGCTGATAGAACAAAAAGATATTATGGCGGTAGTAGAATAAATCCTAAACACGAAATTAGAATTTCTTAAATATTATAAATTTATTTTTTAAGTAATATGGCAAAACAAATTAAATATGGAGCTGACGCTCGCAAACTTCTTCTTGATGGTATTAACGAATTGGCCAATGCAGTTGCAACAACCTTGGGACCCAAGGGTCGAAATGTTGCTTTGGATCGAAAATGGGGTGCGCCAAACGTTGTTCATGATGGCGTGACTGTAGCCAAAGAAATAGATCTCAAGGACCCTTTTAAAAATATGGGGGCGCAATTGGTTAAGGAAGCCGCTTCCAAAACGGCAGATGTGGCAGGAGACGGGACAACAACAGCAACGATTCTTGCCCAATCGGTTGTTTCGGAAGGTATTAAGATGATTACGGCCGGCGCCAACCCGATGATCATGAAAATAGGTATAGACAAAGCCAGCAGTCATATTGTTGAAGAATTGAGGGGAATGGCTAAGCCGATTAAATTAAGCGAGGCTGCCAGCGTGGCGACTATTTCTGCAGGCGACCCTAAGCTGGGTCAGCTGATAGCCGATGCTTTGAAAAAAGTCGGCGGTAAGGATGGAGTGGTTACGGTGGAAGAGGGCAAAGGTTTGGAGACAACGGTTGACCATAAGGAAGGAATGCAGTTTGATCGGGGGTATGCTTCGCCCTATTTTGTTACCGATCCCGATAAAATGATAGCGGAAGTTGAAGATGCCTACATTTTGATAACTGACAAAAAAATAACGGCCATAGCTGATCTTTTGCCTTTCTTGGAGAAATTTGTCAAGATTTCCAAAAATTTAGTTATTATTGCTGATGAGATTGAGGGAGAAGCTTTGGCAACTTTGGTTGTCAACAAGCTTCGCGGTACTTTCAATGCATTGGTGGTCAAGGCTCCTGGTTTCGGCGACAGGAGAAAAGAAATGCTTGAGGATATCGCTGTTTTGACAGGCGGCAATGTTATCTCCGAAGAATTGGGTAAGAAATTGGAAAATACCGAAATTGAGGATTTGGGTCGAGCCAATAAAGTGAAATCCGACAAAGAAAACACAAGCATCATTGGCGGCCAGGGAGACAAAAAGGCCATCCAAGCACGGATTGCCCAAATAAGAAAACAAATCGAAGAAACCACTTCGGAATTTGACAAAGAGAAACTTCAGGAAAGATTGGCTAAACTTTCCGGAGGCGTAGCCGTTATCAATGTTGGCGCTGCAACCGAGGTTGAACTGAAGGATAAAAAAGAAAGGGTGATTGATGCTGTTGCAGCAACCAAGGCTGCTTTGGAAGAAGGCATTGTTCCCGGCGGCGAGATTGCCCTTCTTGACATTAGCCAAAGAATGGATGCTAAGCAAGTTTTGGGAAAAGATGCGCATGCCGACGCCGTCATCGGATTTAACACAGTCAAGAAAGCGCTTGAAGCGCCTTTTATCAAGCTGATGGAAAACGCCGGCGTTGATCCGGGACAACTCATCGCCAAAGCGAGAGAAGAAAGTGCTCAAGGCATGGGTTTTGATGTAATGACGCTTGAATCGGCCAAGACGGCCAAACCGATCAATATGATTGAAGCCGGCATAATCGATCCTCTCAAAGTAGTGCGAACAGCAGTTCAGAATGCGGTTTCTGTTGCTTCGATGATTTTGACAACCGAGGCTTTGGTAACCGATATTCCAGAAGAGAAAAAAGAACCGGAAACCCCGGCAATGGGAGGTATGGGAGGATATTAACGAGTAGCTAAACTGTAACAAGTTTGCCCCGCCGATGCGTTAAGCTAAGGCGGGGTTTTTTGTTCTTACTGTTTTATTACCGGTTTTTAACTCTATATTCACATCTTTTTCTTATTTTGAAAGTTAATACTACAATAATTTTCAATATTCTATGGAGAAGACAGAACCTTTAAAAAACATTTGGTGGCTACCCTTTTTTAGGGGAATAGCCAGCGTTGTTTTGGGTGCCTTGCTGGTTTTTTCTCCTCAAATTACGACTATCGTCTTGATTCAGTTTTTAGGGATTTACTGGCTTGTTTTAGGTGTGGTTTCAATTATTGAGATTTTTGTCGGTGATACTGGGATAGCCAAAGGATGGTTGTTGATTCGGGGGATATTGGAAATCATCGCCGGTTTAGTCATCTTATATCAACCTCTATCAAGCGCCGTTGCGATTGTAGTAGCGTTGGTGACTTTTTTTGGCATCTGGGCGCTTGTTTTGGGGGTAGTCAACATTGCCCAGACTTTTATCGGCGGCGGTCCCGCTTCTTTTTTGCTGGGAATTCTTGATATTATTATAGGTTTGGCGATATTTTATTCTCTGACCGGTGCCGTCATCGCTCTACCGATAGTGATCGGCATTTTAGCCATCGTTTCCGGTCTTTCTCTGATCTTTTACTCCTTTAATCTTCGTTCAAGGCTGCAATAGTTTTTCCTTCAATTATAATTTATCAAAATAAAACTTTAAAAACCCAATATTTATTTTATTATCAACTTTTTAACTCTCTTTCCCTCATCTATGATCTTTCTTTTATTAAAAAGTCAATATAAAGAATATGTTTTGGTTATTAAGTGCCCGTGAACCAGATTTGCTAAATTAGGTAGACGGTCTAGGGATTCATTTGAAACTTTTGAGTAGTTTAAAGCATATTTATTAATATGGGGATTATTGTGGGAAAAATATTAACTAATAAAAAAAAGGTGGCGTTGATTGTATTGCTACTTTTTATAACCGCCGCTATTGGTTTAAAGTTATTTCCAAGAAAATCTAAAGCTCAATATCAAACAGCCAGTGTGGAACGAGGAACAATAATAGAATCTGTATCGCTTTCCGGTCAAATAGTTTCTGCCAATGTTATTCAGATAGTAACTCAGGCATCGGGCACTGTGAAACAGGTATTCGTTAAGGATGGTGACTATGTCAATAAGGGAGACAAAATCCTTGAGATAGAACTTGATCAGACAGGACAGCAAAAAAATGCCCAAGCTTGGTCAAGTTATCTTTCTGCCAAAAATAGTTTTGAATCAGCTCAAGCAACTGCTTTTAGCTTACAATCAGATATGTTTAACAAATGGAATATCTACTATAATTTAGCCACTAACTCCACTTACCAAAACCCTGATGGTTCGCCTAATGAAACTAACAGAATTCTTCCTCAATTTCTTATTGCACAAAATGATTGGTTAGCGGCTGAAGCTAAATATAAAAATCAACAATCAGTGATAGCTCAAGCTCAAGCAGCTCTTAACAACGCTTGGTTATCATATGAACTATCCTCACCAATTGTTACCGCTCCGACAGCCGGGATAGTGACAAACTTGACAGTTGTGCCGGGCATGGTGGTAAGCAATACATCAGGTAGTGCAGAAAGTAATCAAAATCAACGGGTAGCTGTAATAACAAGTGAGGCAGCTCCTATTGCTTCGTTTTTAGCCTCAGAAGTAGATGTTGGCAAAATAAAAATCGACCAACAAGCTACTATTACTTTCGATAGTCTTCCCGAAAAAACTTTTACTGGAAAGGTTCAGGCCGTTGATCGATTGGGAGTTGTTAATAACGGAGTAACCAATTATCCAGTCATAATTAAATTAGATATTAATTCTTCTGATATCTTGCCCAACATGGCCGCTAATGCCAATATCATTATCAATTCAAAAAATAATGTATTAAAAATTCCTTCTTCTGCTATTCAACATGTGGAAAATCAAGATATTGTGCGAGTTTTAAAAAATGGTAAAGAGCAGGAAGTAGTGGTGGAAACAGGACTAGCTTCCGATACAGAAACAGAAATAGTTAGTGGTTTATCTGAAGGTGACACAATAATCATGGGAGCAATATCTAATAGCAACAGAACTTCTACTTCTGAATCACCGTTTGGAGGAAGAAGCAACCAGATATTTATGCGTTCTGGTATCCGGCTAAGATGATATGATCAAGGTTTCCCACATTTCTAAAATTTATCACAATGGTATAGTGAAAACAGTAGCCTTATCTGACGTATCATTTGAAATAAAAAAAGGAGAATTTGTAGCTATCATGGGACCGTCAGGAAGCGGTAAATCAACTCTTATGCACATCTTGGGAGCTTTAGATTTACCTACTAGTGGTTCCTACACTCTTGAAGGACAAGATATTAGTAAAATGAGTGAAGATGAATTAGCCGAGATACGCAATAAAAAAATTGGTTTTATTTTTCAAGCTTATAATTTGCTGCCGCGGATTTCTGCTTTAAAAAATGTGATGTTACCAATGGTTTATGCTGGGGTCGCCAAAGAGGAAAGGATTAAGAGAGCTCAAAAATATTTAAAAATGGTAGGTTTAGAGGACAGGATGGATTATATGCCTAATCAACTTTCAGGCGGTCAGCAACAGCGAGTAGCTATTGCTAGAGGGTTGGCTATGAACCCAAGTATTCTCTTAGCTGATGAGCCAACAGGTAATTTATCATCGGTGCAAGCTGAAGAAGTTATGCAAATTTTTAAAAAATTGCATGAGCAAAAACATACCATTGTGATGATTACCCATGAGAAAACAGTGGCCAGCTATGCCAAAAGGATTATCAAGATTTTGGATGGAAAAATTGTATCCCATTAAGCTATATGGATTTTTTTGAACTCTTTTTTGAGAGTCTTAATACTTTAACAGTTAATAAACTAAGGACAGCTTTGGCAATCTTAGGTATTGTAATTGGAATTGGAAGCGTGATTGCTTTAGTTTCTTTAGGTGAAAGTAGTCAAAAATCAGTCCAAGAACAAATACAGTCATTAGGAGCTAATCTCTTAACAGTTATGCCAGCAGCTCAAACTACTGGTGGAGTACGGGGAGCTATTGGTGGAGCTACCACTTTGACTTACGAAGACGCTAAGGCGATACAAACTGATGCTCAAATTACAACTATAAAAAATGTTTCACCAGAACTTCAGCGAAGAACTCAAGTGACAGTTGGCAGAAATAACACTAATACTCAAATCATCGGTGTTGTCCCGAGTTACGCTGAGGTTAGAAGACTTTCAATGGCATCAGGTGTGTTTATCAGTCAAAGAGATGTTGACAACATGAGTAAAGTTGCTGTTCTTGGCCCACAGGTAGTTTCTGACCTATTTCCCACTCTAACTAATCCAGTTGGCCAAACGATAAGAATTAATAAAATCGCTTTTAGGGTGATCGGTGTTACTGAGTCTAAAGGTGGTAGCGGCTTTCAAAATCAGGATGATGTGGTATTTGTTCCTTTGACAACCGCTCAAAAAATCATTTTTGGCGTCGATAATATAACTTCTCTTGCTATTGAAGCCCGCTCTGAAGATGATATGCTTGAGACGCAAAACCAAGTTGGTTATTTTTTATTAGCTCGCCATAAACTTTCAGATCCATCGCAAGCTGATTTTATGATTATTTCTCAAAACGACATTCTTAATACAGCCTCCCAAGTTACCGGGACATTCACCGCCCTTCTGACCGGAATAGCTGCAATTTCTTTGTTAGTTGGTGGGATTGGGATTATGAATATTATGCTTGTAACTGTTACTGAGCGTACTCGTGAGATAGGATTGCGGAAAGCTCTTGGAGCTAAAAAAAACATGGTGATTACTCAATTTTTAATTGAAGCACTGACTCTTACTTTTATTGGAGGGATATTTGGCATGATTATAGGAGTGCTTATTTCATATATTATCTCCCGTCTTATCAATCTTCCTTTTACAATTTCTCCACAAGCAGTATTTCTAGCTGTTGGAGTTTCAGGAATTGCTGGAGTTTTATTTGGTTTGTATCCTGCTAAAAGAGCATCGGATTTGCAACCAATTGAGGCGTTACGTTACGAGTAACGCATAGAATATTACTAATGCGAATTACGAAATTATAAGTTGCTTTATGCTCGAACGCGTCTTTTTTTCTACCTGCCAATGCGAGGAAAGTTGGGTGACTGGCACGTATTCCACGACACAAATGGCCGAGAAAAAAATTCGCATTCTTCGCATTACAACTTTATATATTATTTCGTAATTCGAGTTACTAATTATTTTTTTCTTATGAAAAAAAATACGATTTTCTTTATTGTGGTATTATTAATAGTTGCTGGGCTATCTTTTTTTGCTGGTATTAAATATCAAGAGAGTAGAAGATCGCAGTTTTTTAGTAATAGATTAAATGCCGGAGCCGGATTTACTAATTTACGCAACCGTGCAGGAATAAGGCCTATCAATGGAGAAATTTTAAATATCAGTGAAAAAAGCATGACAGTGAAACTGCGTGATGGCAGCAGTAAAATTGTCCTTTTTTCCGATAAGACAATAGTTAATAAAAGCACACAAGCATCTAAAGATGATTTAAAAACAGGTGAGAATGTTAATATTATCGGTCAAGAGAATACAGATGGAAGTGTGACAGCTGATAGTATTCAGCTTGGTTTTTTTGAAAAAGGTAGAGTTGCTCCAACTTCAAATAAGTGATTTTTGAATAGGGCTGGGCGTGGAATCAAGTACTTTATGGGACTAGGTCAAGTTTCGCAAAGGATGTTGGTTATTTATTTCTGCCACCTCTTCCAAGCATGCAAGCACGAGCCATATCTCTTACTTCTGCAAGATTAAGAGGTTCTTTTGAATATGCAATAATGAAAAGAGCATTTAAATAATCAGATTGACCTAAGGGAACTTGGTTAAGTTTGGTATAACCAAGAGTTTCTAGTTGTCTTCTTGCCTGTTCTGGAGTAATAAGATCATTCCTACTGTATGCGTCGGAATATTTTTCTACCATATTAATGGGGTATTATACCATAAAGAAGCATTTTATATTAATTTATATTGTCCTACAACTCTAAAGTCTATAAACGTTGAAAGACGTATAAGCAGTATTGGAGTTTTTTTTATAATTTGACTCTCTGATAATTGGTTAGAGTCATTAAGGGTTGTGTAGCAGATCATAGATCGCTTCATGACAGTGAAGCGTCCATCTAAGAGAGTTTACTTTACAATCCAGACTCGTGGGGGATGTTAGGAGGCACAATTCTGCACCTCCTTAAAATATTCTTTTAACATTGTTTTTAGTGTTGTTTTTCCCCGATTACGTTTTAGATATTCCTCCCTACGTTTGGCATCTTTTTCGTTTCGATAAGCTTCATAA
>Ga0123519_10015217_pt1 | contig 10819 bp, 6 predicted proteins | sample YelNatPaOPRAMG02_FD_87396 | JGI IMG/M metagenome (GOLD analysis project Ga0123519, IMG submission 87396) | Hot spring microbial communities from Yellowstone National Park - Yellowstone National Park OP-RAMG-02 (version 2) | ecosystem: Environmental > Aquatic > Thermal springs > Hot (42-90C) ...
AGAAGATGGCGGCCCGCCGGCGCAAGCGTCTCTCCGCGTTGACACTTTCCCGCCGGCATGCTATAATTCGCAATAATGATGAGCTGAGGGTTGGGCGGCACAGCCGCGGCGGGCTTCTCCACCTTTCATCAGCGAAAGGGGTGCAAGCCCGTTTTATATGAGCGGCCGGCCCGGAAGGGAGATGCGCACATGCTGGACCTCAATTACATCCGGGAACACACGGACGAGGTGCGGGAGGGGCTCCGCAAACTGCACCTGGACGCTCCCATTGACGAGATCCTGGAACTGGACGCCCGCCGGCGCCAGCTCCTGCAGGAAGTCGAAAACCTGCGCGCCCGCCGCAACGCCGTTTCCAAGGAGATCGGCAAAATGCGCGACGAGGCCGGCCGGCAGGCCCTCATCGCCGAGATGCGCCAGGTCGGTGATCAGATCGACGCCCTCGAAGAGGAACTGCGGCAGGTGGAAGCCCGCCTGGAACAGCTCCTCCTGGAAGTTCCCAATATGCCCCATCCCTCCGTGCCGGAGGGCAAGGACGAGAGCGAGAACATCGTCGTGCGGCAGGAGGGGACCTTCCGTCAGTTCGATTTTGAGCCGCTCCCGCATTGGGAGCTGGGCGTGACGCTCGACATCATCGACTTCGAGCGGGCGGTGAAGATATCCGGCACCCGCTTCTACGTGCTCAAAGGCGCCGGCGCACGCCTGCACCGCGCCCTGGTGGCCTGGATGATTGACCTGCACGTGCAGAAGCACGGCTATACCGAAGTGCTGGCGCCGTACCTGGTACGGCGGGAATGCCTGATCGGCACCGGCCAGCTCCCCAAGTTTGCCGAGAACCTGTACTTTGACGCCGAGGATGACCTGTGGCTTATCCCGACGGCGGAGGTCTCGGTGACCAATTTGTTCCGGGATGAGATCCTGCCGGCGGAGGCCCTGCCCATCAACCTGGTCTCCTACTCCGCCTGCTTCCGCCGGGAGAAGATGTCGGCCGGCCGCGATGTGCGCGGCATCAAGCGCGTCCACCAGTTCGATAAGGTGGAAATGGTCAAGATCGTCGAGCCGGAGACCTCGGAGGAAGAGCTGTTCAAGCTGATTGACAATGCTGAGGATGTATGCCGCGGGCTGGGCATCCCGCACCGCGTGGTGCAGATGTGCACCGGCGACCTGAGCTTCACCGCCTCCATCAAATATGATATTGAGATGTGGGCGCCCGGCTCGCAGGAATGGCTGGAGGTCAGCTCCTGCTCGCTCTTCGGGGATTTCCAGGCGCGGCGGGCCAACATCCGCTATCGGCCGGCGCCGGGCAAAAAGCCGCGCTACGTGCATACGCTGAACGGCTCCGGCCTGGCCCTGCCGCGCGTTATGATCGCCGTCATGGAGAATTACCAGCAGGCCGACGGCTCCATCGTGATACCGGAGGTCCTGCGCCCGTACATGGGCGGTCAGGAAGTCATCCGCTGATCCCGCAAAGGCAGTGTGGCATCGCAGACCATGGGTGATATGGAACGGTATGAAGATATGGAGGCATACCTGCCGGCGCGCTGGCGCCTGCTGATCACCGGCTTTGCCGACGGCGCCACCAATATGGCCATTGATGAGGCCATTATGCGCGGCGTCCTCGAAGGCCTTGCCCCCTCCACCCTGCGCTTCTACGGCTGGGAACCGCCCTGCGTCTCCATCGGTTACTCCCAGTCGCTGGAAAAAGAGATTGACCTGGCGCGCTGTGCCGGCGCCGGCGTGGATTGGGTGCGCCGGCCCACCGGCGGACGCGCCATCCTGCATGTGGACGAGCTGACCTACAGCGTGGTGACGCGGTTGGACGACCCGCGCGCTGCCGGCGGGGTGGTGGAGTCCTACCGCCGGCTCAGCCGCGGCCTGGTGGCCGGCCTTTCCCTGCTCGGCGTCCCCGCCATTCAGGCGGAGTACCAGCGGAACGAAAACACGAACGGGTTCAGCTCCGCCTGCTTCGACGTCCCCTCCCATTACGAGGTGACGGTGGACGGCAAGAAGCTGGTGGGCAGTGCGCAGGTGCGCCGGCAGGGAGTCCTGCTTCAGCACGGCACCCTGCCCCTCTACGGGGACATCACCCGGTTGGTGGATTATCTGCGCCTGGATTCGGATGCGGAGCGGGAAGCCCTGCGGCGCAAGCTGGCCCAGCGGGCCGCCACCCTGGAAACGGCGTTGGGCAGACGCGTGGAGTTCGAGGAAGCGGCCCGGGCGATGGCGCAGGGCTTTGCCCAGGCGCTGAACCTGGAGCTGGTCGCCGGCGAGCTGACGCCGCAGGAGCGGGAATGGGCCGAGGAAGGCCGGCGCCTGCGCTATGCCAACCCAGAGTGGAACGCACAGCGATAATCAGCTATGAGCATGATAATCGCCGCCTGCACCATGGTACTGCGCCTGCCCGGCAACGGTTCGCTCAAGGGCAAGCGCAGTGTGGTCAAATCTATCGTGGCGCGCCTGCACCATGAGTTCAATCTCTCGGTGGCGGAGGTAGGGGCGCAGGACGCCTGGCAGGAAGCTGTCATCGGCATGGTCTGCGTCTCGAGCGACCGGGATTACGCCCACGGCCTGTTAGAGCGCGCCGTACAGTGGGTGATGCTGAACCGGCCCGACGTGGAAGTGCTCGACTACTCCATCGAGTGGTGCTAGCCCTTCGTCCCCCAGCCGTTTTCGCGCCGGCAGGCTTCCCTCGCGCCGTGTCCATCCGGGCATGAGCAACGTCCCTCCCGCGCGTCTGACGAGTTCGGAATAGGCCGGCGGCCCCTTTCCGGGTATAATATTGCTGTCTCTATCATCTTTGTGGAATTTGCGGAGAGCCATGGAAATCGGAACCATTCGTCCAGTGGATATCGAAGAGGAAATGCGCGGGGCGTACCTGGATTACGCCATGAGCGTCATCGTGGCGCGCGCCCTGCCCGATGCGCGCGATGGGCTGAAGCCCGTCCATCGGCGCATCCTGTACGCCATGCATGATATGGGGCTGTATCCGGACAAGCCCTATCGCAAGAGCGCCCGTATCGTCGGCGAGGTGTTGGGCAAGTACCACCCCCACGGCGACAGCGCGGTGTACGATGCCATGGCGCGCATGGCCCAGGACTTCTCCATGCGCTACCCTCTGGTGGACGGCCAGGGCAACTTTGGCTCCATCGACGGCGACAGCCCGGCGGCCATGCGCTACACCGAGGCGCGGCTGGCGCCCATCGCCCGCGAGATGCTGGCGGATATTGACAAAGAGACCGTGGACTTCGTGGACAACTTCGACGGCTCGCTCCAGGAACCGACGGTTCTGCCGGCGCGCCTGCCGAACCTCCTGCTCAATGGCACCTCGGGCATCGCCGTCGGCATGGCCACCAATATCCCGCCCCACAATCTGAGCGAGATTGTGGACGGCCTGGTCTATCTCATCGACCACTATGACGACCTGGACGCCATCGGCGTCGAGGACCTGATGCGCTTCATCCCTGGGCCCGACTTCCCCACCGGCGGGTTGATCCTGGGGCGCGAGGGCATCCGCTCGGCCTATGCCACGGGGAAGGGGCGCATCATCATGCGGGCGGTGACGCAGATTGAGGAGGCCGGCGGCGGACGCTACCGCATCGTCATCACCGCCATCCCCTTTCAGCTCAACAAATCCAACCTGCTGGAGCGCATCGCCGAGCTGGTGCACAGCGGCCGCATTGATGCCATCTCCGACCTGCGCGATGAGTCGGACCGCCACGGCATGCGCATCATCGTGGAGCTGAAGCGCGGCGCCCAGCCCCGCCAGGTGCTCAACCAGCTTCTCAAGTATTCGCCGCTCCAGAGCACCTTCGGCGTGCAGTTGCTGGCGCTGGTGGATGGCGAGCCGCGCCTGCTGTCGTTGAAGCGCGCCCTGACCATTTATATCGAGCACCGGCGCGAGGTGGTCACGCGGCGCGTGCGCTATGACCTGCGCAAGGCCCAGGAACGCGCCCATATCCTGGAGGGACTGCGCATCGCCCTGGCCAACCTGGACGCCGTCATCGCCCTGATTCGCGGCTCTCGCGACGCCGAGGAAGCCCGCCAGGGGCTGATGACCCGCTTCCATTTGACGGAGGTGCAGGCGCAAGCCATCCTGGATATGCCCCTGCGCCGGCTGGCGGCCCTCGAACGCCAGAAAATCGAGGACGAGTACCAGGAGCTTCAGCGCCAGATCGCCTATTACCAGGACCTGCTTGATCACCCGGCCAAAATCCTGGGCGTCATCCGGCAGGAACTGCTGGACCTGAAAGCCCAGTACGGCGACGCCCGGCGCACGCATATCGTGGCGGAAGAGGGCGAGGAGCTGGCCGAGGAGGACCTGGTCCCCCAGGAGCATGTCATCGTCACCCTGACCCAGCGGGGGTATGTGAAGCGCGCGCCGGCGCGCACCTTCCGCCCCCAGAGCCGCGGCGGCAAAGGCGTCATCGGCATCACCACGCGCGAGGAGGACGCCGTCGAACAGCTTGTCGCCGCCAACACCCATGACACCATGCTCTTCTTCACCGACCGCGGCCGCGTCTTCCAGGAGCGCGTCTTCCAGATTCCCGACGCCGCGCGCCAATCGCGCGGTATCCCCTTGGTCAATGTCATCAACCTGGATCAGGGCGAGCGCGTGACCGCCATGGTGCCCATCCCGAACGGCGGCAATGGGAACGGGAGCGCCGGCAGTGACCAGTACCTGCTGATGGTCACCCTGCAGGGACGCATCAAACGGGTGGAGCTGTCGGAGTTCCTCTCCATCCGGCCCAGCGGCATCATCGCCCTGTCCCTGGAGGATGGGGATGCGCTGGGATGGGTGCGGCTGACGGACGGCCGGCGCGAGATCATCCTGGTCACGCGGGAGGGTAAGGCCCTGCGCTTCCCCGAGGAGCAGGTGCGCCCTATGGGAAGAACCGCCCGCGGTGTGACGGCCATGCGCCTGGCAGATGGCGACCAGATCGCCGGCGTCGAGGTGGTGGAGCCGGATGCCGACCTGCTCCTGCTGACCGCGGCCGGCTTCGGCAAGCGCACTGCCCTGACAGAGTTCCCGGTCCACAGCCGGGGCGGGGGTGGCGTCATCGCCCTCAAGGATGCCGGCAAGTACGGCGGCATTGTGTCGGTGCGGGTCGTGCGGCCGGCGGATGACGTCATCATCAGCTCTCAGGAGGGGCAGGTACTGCGTCTGAACGCCAGCGACGTGCCGCGCCAGGGGCGGGCCGCCCGCGGCGTGCGGCTGATCCAACTGCGTGGCGAGGATCGCGCCGCCGCGCTGGCCTGCATCGTCGCCGAGGAGAAGGCAGTGCCGGCCCCACAGCCTGCGGCGGCAGAATAGCGCCGGCGATCCGATGATGGACGGCCGGAAGGAGGTCCCCTCATGTTACCCAACCCGCTCTGGAAACGCAGTCCAGGACAGATGATGGAATTCCTGCTGGGGCTGGATGTGAACTATCTGGCAGAGACGCTGGTGGCCTTCGCCAACGCCGACGGCGGCACCATCGTCATCGGCATGGACGCCAGTGGGGAACGCGAGGAAGGCATCTTCCTGGACGATGTGGCGATGGCTCTGCAAAACGCCCAGAGCCGCTGTCGGCCGCCGGTGCCGGTCGAATGGCATCCCTCCGAGACGCCGGACGGCCTGCCGGTCCTGCTGGAGGTCCAGCGCAGTCCGGACCTGCACAGCCTGGACGACGGCCGGGTGCTCATCCGCTCCGGCCGGCTGAACCGCCCCCTGGGCGGCGAGGAGATCCTGCACCTGGCTTCCGGCAAAGGCCGCGGCGAGTTCGAGCTGGAGCCTGTGCCCGGCGCCACATTGGATGACCTCGATCCCGACATCATCGAAGAATATCTGGAGAAACGCAAGAAGCGCTCCCCGCGCGCCATTGCCGAGACCCCGGAGCAGGTGCTGGTGGAGATTGGGGCGCTGGATGCGCAAATGCGTCCCACGGTCGCCGGCATGCTCCTGTTCGGCCGGCATCCCCAGGTGTTCCTGCCCAAGACCGGCGTGCAGTTCGTGCGCTTCCTGGGCAGTCGGAGCGAACCGGGCTCTCAGCGGGCGTCGGACCAGTACGGCCGGCGCGAGGAGATTGACGGTCCCCTGCCGCGCCTGATCCAAGAGACCTGGGAACTGCTGTGGCAGTACCTGAATCCCACCGAAGAGGTCAACGGGCTGGCGCGGCAGGAGCACAGCGATTACCCGCCGATCGCTGTGCGCGAGGCGTTCATCAACGCGGTGGCCCACCGGGATTACCGCATCCGCGGCCGGCAGATCGAGATCCACATGTATGACGACCTGCTGGAAATCACCAGCCCTGGGGGCCTGCCCGGCTACATCACCCTGGACAACATCGTGGATGAGCACTTCTCGCGCAATCCGCGCATCGTCAACGGCTTGTATTATTGGGGATACATCGAGGAGCTGGGCACCGGCATTGACCGCATGATGTCCGAGATGGCCCGCGCCGGCCACCCGCCGCCCGTTTTCCAGGAGACGCCCTTCTCTTTCACCGTCACCTTGTACAGCCGGCGCGACCGTGCTCCCATCCCCGTCTGGGAAGAGGATATGAACGAGCGCCAGTTGAAGGCGCTGAACTATGTCGCCCAGCACGGGCGCATCACCAACCGCGAGTACCGCCAGCTCTGCCCTGACGTCACCGCGGAGACCATCCGCCTGGACCTGGCGGACCTGGTGGCGCGGGGCATTCTGCTGAAGATCGGCGACAAGCGCGGCACCTATTACATCCTGAAGTAAGGGGTGAGATTTTAGCTTAAGAAGGGGCCATGCGCACCGGGCCGGCCGCCGGAATGCTTGACAATAACATATGCCGCCGTTACAATTATAGCGGAATATCCCAAACTGATATCCCAAATATCCCAAAGGGGATGTTTGGGATTGCGCATCTGCGGCGCAGAAAGGGATGAGGCCGGCAGTGCGGAAGCTTGTCTCCCGATGGAACAGACGTGTTCCTCCCTGGGCAGTGTGGGTCGGTCAGGCCGGCGCACTGCTTGCCTGCGCCCTTTACCTGGCTGGTTGTCAGGCCGGCAGGGAAGAGATACCCCTCCCGCCGGGCAGTGATGCCTTCAAGTACCTGCTCACCTGGCTGGAGAAGTACGGCGGCTGGGGGATTCTGGCCGGCCTGCTCCTGCTCTTCTTCGCCACCCTCTTCAATAAAGCCTTCGCCTGGGTCTCTGAGCGCTTCTTCCAGCGGGTGGTGACTGCCCACGACGAGTGGCAGAGCGCGCGCCAGCGCGAGCGCCAGCTCGACACCGCCACCCAGGCCTATATTGACCACGTGCTGGCGCACTACACCGCGGTCAACCTGCGCGGCATCCGTTCCAGCCAGCCCTTCTCGTTGGAGCTGGAAGATATCTATATTCCGCTCAGCACCCTGCGGCCCATGCAGGAGCTGAACGCCGGCGATGACGATGAAGAGGCGCGCCGCCTGCCGGTGCGCGAGCGCCCCTTCTCCATGGAGCTGAAGGAGCTTCTGCCGCGCTGTAGGCGGCTGGTCATCCTCGGGAGCCCGGGCGCCGGCAAAACCACCTTCCTCAGCTATCTGGCGCTGACCTACGCCCGCCACCTGGACGGCCGCTGGCCGCGCCTGATGCGGGAGCGCCTGGGGTTCGAGGAGACGTTGGTGCCGCTTCTGCTCCCTTTGCGCGATCTGGCGCGGCACATCCGCGTGCGGTATGAAGAGGGGGTGGTGGAGGCTGGGCCGGCCGTGCTGTTGGACTTCATCCGCCGGCATTTCGCCCAGTGGAACCTGCCCCTCCCCGAGGATTTCTTCCCCCGCCTGCTGGATGAGGGGCGGTGCCTGGTCATGCTGGACGGCCTGGATGAGGTGGCGGATTACGACGAGCGGGTGTTCGTGCGGGAGATTATCGAAGCCTTTGTGGCGCGCTATCCGCGCAACCGCTATCTGGTCACCTGCCGCGCCGGCGGCTATCACGACGCCGCCCGCCTCGCCAGCGGCTTTGTGGAATGTCATATCCGCGACTTCGACGGGGAGGATGTGCGGCGCTTCGCCCAGGTCTGGCACCTGGCTGTGGAGGCGGCGGCCGCCGGCGGCCTCAACGACGTTGTGCGCCAGCGCGCCGAGAAGGCGGCGCAGGACTTCCTCCATGCCGTTGACAGCAATCCCCGCATCCGCGCCCTGGCTATCAACCCCTTGATGCTGACTGTCATTGCCCTGGTGCACCGCTACCGCGCCACCCTGCCCCAGCGTCGGGTGGAGCTGTACGACGAGTGCACGGAGCTCCTGCTGGGGCACTGGGATATGGGCAAAGAGGGTGAGGAAGCGAAATGGCTGGCCGAATGGGCCGGCATGGACATCCCCCTCGACCCGGCGGAGAAGCGCTCCCTCCTGGAACCGGTCGCCCGCTGGTACCATGAGCACCGCCTGCTCAGCGCGGATGCCCACCAGGTGGAGGAACTGCTGACCCAGCGGCTGGCGCAGTTGGTGGTGCCGGCCCAACCAGCCGTGCCGGCACATTCCCGCCAGCGCGCCCGCGCCTTCTTGCAGTTCCTGGACGAGCGGAGCGGCCTTTTCCGGGAATGGGAGGCCGGCCGCTATGCTTTCACCCATCTGACCTTTCAGGAGTACCTGACCGCCCGCGACGTCGCCGCCGGCGATGATTACGTCGCTACTGTCCTGCGCCATCTCGATGACTCCTGGTGGCGCGAGACCATCCTGCTCACCGCGGCGCATCTGAGCACCACCAGCCGCTCGCGTGCCTCGCAGTTAGTGCGGGCCATCCTGGCCGCCGGCGTGAAGCGGGGCACGCGCTGGTGGCCGGCGGTCATCCTGGCCGGCGAATGTCTGGTGGACATCGGCAAGTACCGTGTGGATGCCCAGCTATGGCAGGATGTGGTGGACGGCCTGGTGTGGATTGTGGAACATGACGGCGTCCCCCTTGCCGACCGACTGCGGGCCGCCGGCGTCCTGGGGGAGCTGGGCGACCCGCGGCTGGGGCAGACGGTCACGGTCCCGGGCGGGGATATCATTGTCGCGAGCAATGGCCGCATCCACCGCCTGTTCGTCGAGCGCTTCGAGATCGACCGCCTGCCGGTCACCAACGCCCAGTTCGCGGAGTTCATCCAATCCGGCGGCTACCGCACGCGCGAGTACTGGAGCGAGGAGGGCTGGCAGTTCATTCAGAGCAAGGGCATCCGGGCGCCGCGCTTCTGGGATGATCCCATGTGGAACCGGCCCAATTATCCGGTGGTGGGTGTGAGCTGGTACGAGGCGGAGGCGTATGCCCGCTGGGCCGGCGGAGCCCTGCCCACCGAACTGCAGTGGCTGAAGGCCGCCGGCTGGGAACCGGAGACGGGCCGCGTGCGCCGCTGGCCCTGGGGCGACGAGTGGAAACCGGATACCGCCAACACCGCCGAACTGCGCCTGGAGCGCACCACGCCGGCCGGCCTCTTCCCCGGCGGGGCCAGCCCCTGCGGAGCGCTGGACATGATCGGCAATGTGTGGGAGTGGTGCGCCAACGTCTACGCCGAGGGGAGCGCCGGCAACGGCACTCCCTCGCGCGCCCTGCGGGGCGGCTCCTGGTGCGAGGAGATGAACCTGGCGAACGTGGCCGGCCGCGATCGCGCCCTGCCCACGGCGCGGGAAGCGGACATCGGCTTCCGCCTGGTGTGGATAGAGAAATAGCTATGATCTTCCCAACGCCTCCATCCCCTTTTCTTGACCTACGCGCCGGCCTGTGATATCCTCATCATAGTTCTTCCCATCCCTATGGGGAGCGTGGCAGTGTGACAACTGCTCGCCGGCGAGTCGCGGGAGCAATCTTTGCCTTCCTCATCATCTGCGCCCTTTTCATCGGCGCCCGGGAATGGCAGAGCGGCCGTTCCCTCTGGCGCGCCCATCCCCCTGGCGAGAAACTGTCCCTTTCTTCGCCGGCCCCTTCGGCCATCCCGTCATCGGGCATTCCCGCCGGGCCTTTCCTGCTCCACGACAGCGCCTTTGGCCCACTCACTGCCGCGGACTGGCGGCGGAGCTATGCCGGCTGGGAGACCCTGGGCGGCTGGGTGGAGGTCACCTGGGAAGAGATCAACCCCGCTGAGGGGCAGTACGACTTCTCCCGCATCACGGCATACTTGAATGCGGCGGAGCAGAGCGGCCGGCCGGCGGCCGTCAGCGTGCTCTTCCACGGGGAATCCACCAGCCCGGCCCAACGCCTCGCCGATTGGACGCCGGCCTGGGTCTATCGGGACATCCCCGACCGCCCCGAGCTGGACGGCCGGCCAGTGGGTCGCGTTCTCCTGCCGGAGGGATGCGACCGGCCGGCGGCCCTGCCCCTGTATGAGGACCCTCGCTGGCAGGCGCGCGCCGACGCCCTGTTGGAGGCATTGGCGCGCGAGTTCGACGCGCCGGAGCGCTATCCCAATCTGGTGGCCATCAGCGTCGGGGAGGGGTTCGCCGGGCTGGATCAGCCCACCCAGGACCTGGTCTGCGCTTACAGCTCCCAGCTCGAGCCGGCAGTACAGGAGGGCTTCGAGCGGTGGATGCTCCACTGGATGACCCAAATGGCCAGGAATTTCCCGCACCGGCTGGCCTGGCTGGTGACGACACCGGCGCGCGCCCCTCAGAGGGCGGAGCAGATTGACACCCATGTTGCCGGCCGCATTGGACTGCTGGTAGAACAGCCGGCGGCGCAGGCCGCACTGCCGGCGCCGGCCGCGCTCACCCCACGCCGCGGTGTCATCCCCGTCGGATGGCGGCTGGCGGAGCCCGATTCCCTCTCCCAGACCTATTGGGGCCTCCTCGACGCCATCGGTGCCGGCATTGACTGGCTCGACCTCCCCTGGGCGCATCTCACCAACGCCCAGGCCATCCGC
>Ga0123519_10015221_pt1 | contig 10817 bp, 3 predicted proteins | sample YelNatPaOPRAMG02_FD_87396 | JGI IMG/M metagenome (GOLD analysis project Ga0123519, IMG submission 87396) | Hot spring microbial communities from Yellowstone National Park - Yellowstone National Park OP-RAMG-02 (version 2) | ecosystem: Environmental > Aquatic > Thermal springs > Hot (42-90C) ...
ATGTTATTGTTCGAGATACACAGAGTCAGGAGAGTGACAGGATGGGTGGTGTGGGACTTCAAATAAGTGAAGGTGCACAGGTTGAAGTTAATAGAGCGGTCTTTGAGAGGAATAGAGAAGTTGGTGTGATTATAGCCCATTCAGGCACAGTGTTAAATTTAACGGATATTATTGTTCGAGATACACAGAGTCGGGAGAGCGACAGGATGTTTGGGAGGGGGCTTCAAATAAGTGAAGGTGCACAGGTTGAAGTTAATAGAGCAATATTTGAGAGGAATAGAGAAATTGGGGTGGCTGCCTTTAATGAAGGCGCAATGTTAAATTTAACAGATGTTATTGTTCGAGATACACAGAGTCGGGAGAGTGACAGGATGGGTGGTGCAGGACTTTATGTTCAGGAAGGTGCACAAGTTGAAGTTAGTAGAGCAATCTTTGAGAGGAATAGAGAAATTGGGGTGGCTGTTTTTAATGAAGGCACATTGTTAAATTTAACAGATGTTGTTATCCGAGATACACTGAAAAGAGAATGCGCATTAGATACATGTGCAGGATTTGGAGCGGGAACTGGTGTTGGTTCATACGCAGGAGCGAATATTGAAATGAATAATTTTATAATAACTAATAGCGCGCTATGTGGTATTCAACTTGCACATGGTGCAGACCCACTTGGTATTCCATACCCGCAGGGGGGCACTGCGGACCTCCATAGTGGCATTGTTTCGAATAATTTAATTGGTGTAAATATTCAAACTGATGATTTTGATATTTATCGTCTCATGGACAATGTTATTTACATAAACAACCAAAGAAATCTCGATACAACCTACCTTCCCGTTCCAGACATAAGCACGGAGTTGCCAGAATGAATACATATTTTCTTTTCTGTTCTAAATGCGGAAACCGATACCCCGAAAACTATTCAACTTGTCCTGTGGATGGGGAAAAACTAATCAGAGTTGACCCATCAGACCCTTTAATAGGAGTTGTAATTGCTGACAAATACAGAATCTTAAAAAAGCTGGGGGAGGGTGGAATGGCAAAGGTTTATCTTGCGGAGGATGAAGGAATTGGAAAGAAATTCGCAGTAAAAGTCCTTTCAAAGGCTCTTGTAGATATTCCTGAAGTCGTAAAAAGGTTTTTTAAAGAAGCGCAATCTGCAGCTGCTATAGGGCATCCTGGAATAGTGAATGTGATAGATTGTGGTCGAACCCGGGATGGTTTGCCATATATGATAATGGAATTTCTTGAGGGAGAAAATCTTGAATCGATTTTGATGAAAGAAAAATTTCTCGAAATAAAAAGAGCAATTAGAATAATAATGCAGTCTGCAGATGCTCTGTCGTCCGCTCACGAGCGAGGAATTGTTCATAGAGATATTAAGCCTGCAAATATTTTCCTCAATAAAACAAATGGTAAATCAGAAGTGGTGAAAATTGTTGATTTTGGAATAGCCAAAATAAAAAGTTCCTCCAGTTTTACAGCAATAGGACAGATTATTGGAACACCACTTTATATGTCACCTGAACAGGCACGAGGTGATAAAAATCTTGATTACCATTCTGATATTTATTCATTAGGGGTTACATTCTTTCATATTGTTTGTGGAAAACCACCTTTTGATGGGGAGACAAATATTGCTATTCTTTTGAAGCACATTACGGAAGACCCACCAAAGCCAAAATCCATCCGCGCTGACATTCCAGAACCTATTGAATCTTTGATACTCAAAATGCTGGCCAAGGAACCTTCGGAGAGACCTCAATCCATGCTCGACATTTATAATGAACTTATGTCTTTTGACCTTGAAGAAAGGAAACAAGAAATAATCATTTCGAGAGCCAAAACACTGCCTTCAATTCCTTCCGTCATAGAATTACCAGGAATGGAAGAGATAAGAATAGTTACGGTTCTTATTGCAAATATTAATATCGCTGAAAAAATGACAGAGGATGAAGACGAAAATCATTATGAAATTACAAAAATATTTAAAATAATCAGAGAGGAAATTGAAAAGGCGGGGGGACGGGCTGAATCACTAACTGGTAATAAAGTTGTTGGTCTGTTTGGTATTAATATATCTTATGGAGATGAACCTATCCGTGCTGTTAGAGCAGCATGGAATGCGAGAAAAATTACTGAAGGCATGGTAAACTTACGCATTGCTATTGGGACTGGGAAAACCATTGCTCATCCTGACAAAATATCAATTGGTCCAGCGTCAAACATTGCTGGGAAACTCCTCGAAAAAACAAAAGATAAAGAAATTATAGTTGATGCGCCTACGATGAGAGGAATAAGAGGAGTTTTCCGAACAATGCCCTTGCCTCGAGAAGAAAATCAGGAAGTCATTTTTAAAGTAGAGGAAAATATAGAGCAGGTAGGACTTTCAGTAACTGATATAGGTCCTTTTGGTCTCGATGCTGGAATGATAGGGCGAGATTACGAATTAGAACAATTATGGAATATATTCATATCCACCATAAGAAATAAAAAACCCCATATTGTAAGTATTACTGGAGAACCTGGAATTGGTAAAAGTCGTCTAAAAACGGAATTTGCCCTTCGTTTGGATTATGACCAAAATATAAAAAGTTATTATATGGAATGTTTTTGTGACTCAATCTCAGCAAAGAGGTCATTTTCCGCAATTGGAGATTTACTTCGAAGAAGATGCAATTTTTCGGCTGATGCTTCTGTTCAGGAAGCACGGTTTAAAATTCAACAGTTTTTATTATCAATAGGTATCGAACAGGATATTAAAGTAAAGTCTGAATTATTTTTAATAGCGGCGGGAATAGATGTTTCGCAAGACAGTTCGATATTATCGCTTCGTGATAATCCTCAGAGGCTCAGGGAAAAAATAATTGATGTATTTGTTGAGTTAGTGAGTTTTATGGCACGAAAATTTCCATTGATTTTGTGTTTTGAAAATGCACAGAATCTTGACCATGGGTCAATTGAGGCAATTTCATCCATTCTTTATTCAAAGACAACTGATGACCTTCCTATTTTGATTCTATTTGTTGGAAGACCGGAGATGCTTGAAAAAATTGTGGAATCTTCATTTATGGCATCTGGGGGAAACTTCAGGATAGTTTGCAAACCACTTTCTAAGATGGAAACATGCCTATTGGTCTCAGGATTAATTGGGTCTGACCCTCCTCAAGATTTACTTGAAACAGTTTGGAAAAAAACTGAAGGGATACCCCTCTTTATCGAAGATTTCCTTTTTGCTTTAAAGCAACAGGGGATGCTTGTATTTTCCCCTTCATCGTTAAGTTGGGTTCTTAAAGAGAATGCAGACCTTTCATATACACCACAAACTGTAAAAGGAATGCTTCAGGTTCGCCTCGATTCCTTCCCTGCAGAAATTAAGCAGGCAATACAAAAAGCAAGCGTAATAGGAAATGTATTCTGGGATGAGGCGCTTGAAGAACTTGGCGTAAATAATTTAAATAGAATTCTTTCTTTGTTGGCCCGTAAGGAAGTTATAATTCCAAGACCGCAAAGCTCTATAAGTGGCTGTAGAGAATATAGTTTTAGGTCAGCACTTCTTCAGGAAAGTGCTTATGAAATGCTCCCTTCAAAATCAAAATCATCTTTTCACTCCAAAGTCGCAGACTGGTTGATAAAGAGAAGATTCCCTCCAGATTTTATAGCATTCCATCTCGAATTGGCGAAAAGAAAAGAAGAAGCTTCATCATACTATTTCGAATCAGGAAGGATTGCAAGCGAAAAATATTCCAATGACGAAGCAATTTTGAATTTCGAAAAAGCAATAGTCCTTTGTCGTGAAGTCCTGCAATTAAATGCAATAAAAGCAAAGGAAAATGTTTACCAGACATATATAAATTCTTTATTTGGTAAGTACTTAATACTGAATCGCCTTGGGAATAGAAACGAAGCGATGAAACTTCTCGATGAAATTGATTTTATTACGAAAAATGAAGGCGATAAAAAGAATTCAACAAAGGTAGCAATTCTCCGTGGTGCACTTATAAGACCAGGAGACCCAAAGAAAGCATCATCAATTTTATTAGAGGCGTTAAATGATTGCAAGATGCTAAATGATATGGAAATGGAATGCGAGGTACTTCACCACCTTGCACATGCTTTTACCTATGCAGGAAATATAAATAATGGAATGGACTTTGCGAAAAATGCAGTAAAATTAGCGCGACAAATTGGAAAGAATTCACTCCTTTTTAAAACCCTTCTTGGAGTGGGAACTATTGCTGTGATTTCAAAAAACCACTGGTATGGCTTACCTCCTTTAACAGAGGCACTTGAGATTGCCAGCCAAATGAATGATATTGAGGGAGAAGCGGACATCAGGCAGAGAATAGGTTTCTTATTATCAGAAATTGGGGACCTTGAACAGGCTAAAAATTTTCTTTTATATGCGAATGACCTTTGCGAAAAGACAGGAAACAAAAGAATTCTTGCTTTTACACTCCATAATCTTGGTTGGGTCTTATGGAAAATCGGAATAGGGGAAGAGGCGGAGGTTATTGAAAAAAAAGCACTGGATGTCTGCCGTAATATCAAGTTCCATCTTCTTGAGATGGCAACCGAGATTTATCTTGCCCTTTTTGATATTGGCAAAGGTAGGGCAAGAGAATCACTTGAAAGAGTCATTAAAGCAAGAAGAGAATCAACTAATGCAGGGCATGCTGAGCAGATTATGCATGCTCGAATGGTGGAAGCGTTAGCACTTCTTGCTCTCGAAAAAAATAATGATGCATTAGAATCAGCTAACATGGCTATAGAAATGTATAAAAAACTTGGTAGCACTCAACAATTTGAAGTTGAAATTTACCTTGTTGCTTCAGCATGTTTTACTGCTATTGGTAGCGAAAAGGATGCTTCAACAATGAGAGAATTTGCATTCTCGGTGATTAAAAAGCGATGTGCCCCTATAAATGAGCAATCAATTCAATTTAGAATAATTGAAAATATTGGAAAAGGCTTACCAGATGTAGTTAATAAAGAAAAAAGAAAAATGCTAAAAAAATTTGAAAGGGATATTGATTTTTTTTTAAAAGAAAAAAACAATCATATAAAATAACATAAAATAAAAAGGAGGTTCTAACTATGGTAAAAATAGAGAAAAAATTTGTAGCATTTTCATTAATTGCAGTCATTTTAGGTTGGAACTTTGGTTCATTTTTAGGCTGTAATAAAGATAGCAATAATAACAATAATAATGGAAAGCAAATATGTAACTATGACGAATTGATAGAAGTTTTAAATCAGGCACAACCAGGTCAAACAGTAAAAATAGGAAATTGCAGAATAACAGGGTCTTTTACTATTCCGTCAGGAGTAATATTAGAGGGGGTGGATAAGAATGCCAGTATATTAGTAAGCGAGGGGGACCATCCAGTAGTAAGGATTACGCCGTCTACCGACCAGAGCAATTTAACTGAGGTAACAAAAATATCAATTGAGTCGAATGGTCTTGCTGGTATTCTTTGTAAGGGTGAAGGAAATGTGCAAATAAAAGATGTAAAAATAACATCGTCCCGTGGAATAGCTATTGGTGCAGAGGAATTAACTTCATTAAATCTTTCTGATATAATAATTAATGGCCCAATTACTCAAGAAAATGCCAATAACTTCCCACCAAATATTACCGCAGCGGATATTGCTACACATGGGCTCGTTTTAGTTCGAGTTTCTAATGCAAGCCTTACCAATGTTTCTGTCAGTGGATTTGCTACTTTTGGTGCTCTTTTAGTGGATAGCGATACTCAATGGGAGGGTGGAGGAGCATCTGGAAATATGGGAACAGGTGTATTAGTACATAAAGGTCACGCTTTTTTTAAAAATTTGGGTATCTGTAAGACTATCAAGGGTTTAAAGCTAATTCCATCATACGATGGCGTCTTTGTTAATGGAGCAACGATTGAAACGGATAATGTGGAAGTTTGCGATGGAGATGGTTTTGGATTTCTTCATGATTCTGTAACCGCTAATCATGCTAATTTAAAGGTGAGAAATAATGGCGATGCAGGATTATGGGTCCAAAAAAGCCCTTCCTTCCAAATTTCAGGAAATGGAACTGAAATTAAGAGCAACAGATTTGCAGGAGTAGTATTATTAGAGGTTGGAGATACGGTGATACAGGATGCAAAAATGGATGAAAATATTATAACAACTCGAGTATTTGAGGAAACAGGAAGTATTGATGTTGGTGATGGAATTCAAATAGTGAAGCCAGCAGGGCATGTAAAGCTTCAAAATCTGAGTATGTCTAATAATGAGCGAGTTGGGATTCTTTTAGACCTTGGAGGTGGCTCTTTTGATAATGTAATAATTGAAGGAGTCTCAGTTGAAGGGACAGGTAATCAGTATGGTGCAATTGCTCAAAACGGACAAATTCCTGACAGTTGGGATTCAGGTGTTACCCGTAGAGGAAATGTGTCCGTTAACGATGAATCATTCATGGGGTCGCTTTCAATTGTAGGAACGGTTCCATCTAAAAGTATTCCCAGCGCTAATGATGTTGAAACTAATGGATTTGGTGCTATTATTGGTGACCCAGGATAATAGAGGTAAAGGCTACCAGAATTCCGGTCAAGGATTCTCCAACAATAAGTCCACTTGTTAAAAGATACTGGTATTGTTCCCACCAGTTTTGGCTTAATCTGGATACGATTTTTGCAAATATTGCTCCTGATAAAATTGTAATTGAATAACATGCAGGAAATATCATTCCAAGTCCAATCGCTACAGGGGATGGAAATGGGATAAATTTCCACTTCTTTGATACTACTCCTAAAATAGCACCTGCACATACCGCTAACCATGCACCCATTGAAGCTCCTTGCGGAATTGATTCTTTCCCTCCAGCAAGTCCAGTAGCAAGTGCATGCCATGCAATGGCAGTTGGGGCTGGAAAGGATTCGCTTCCTATTTGAATAGAGGCAGAGAGAACGGTGAATGCTGCTACTGCTGCCCCTGAAGCAATCAATATTCCTGAAACCTGAGCGAGAAATTGATGATATGGTTTGTTTTTCAGAATTGCACCTGCTTTATAATCCGTCATGACTTCGCTTGCTTCAATTGCACATCCAGATGCAATTCCTGCAGCTGCAACATTTGGCACTGTCTTTCCCGGTGCTATTGCTGCGAAGACAAATTGAACGATTTTTGCTAGATTATTACTCGGACTCATATCAGTTTCGCCAACTGCTCTGATTGCTACTATCGCGATAGGAAAAGAAAGAATTATGGCAATAAGGCTTTGCCATACTGGCACGCTGAAAGCAATCCATGCAGTTATAGCACACCCAATAATACCAAATAATATTCCTCCTCCCCACCATGTTAAAGGAATAGATTTTTGTTGCTCAGGGGAATTCGAAATAAAAGTATCATTTTTTTCTCTCTTAAATATTTGAAATGCCCTTTTATACATACTCATATCAAAAAGTATAGGAATCAAACCACCTGCTGTTATCAATCCAATCGATGGCCAGATAGTCCATGAAATAATTGCTCGTTTTGCTTCAGGATTAATCAGACCATAAAAAGCAAGCAAAGGTCCACCAATGACCCACCCAAGAATGCTTCCAATGAAAAGGCTAATAGCGGTGCGAAGTCCAATAATACCCCCTATCGCAAGTAGAAGTGGTGACCATGCTATTCCTAATGAAAGTTTTTCCATTGAGAAAGCACCAATTTTTCCAGGCAGAGTTGTTTTCGATGGTATAATTTGAATCGCAGTATCACGCAACCATGTAATTATGGAAGCGAAACCAGCAGAGCAACCAAGCGCAATTGCTCCTTTACGGGCCTCATTTCCGCCGGCGTGGAAAATTTTAATAGTTTCCGCACATACTACTCCCGATGGAAAACGAAGATTCTGAGCTTCGATAGCTCCATATCTTAATGATGCGGAAATACAAACACCAAGTAAAGCTACAAAGAAAACCCATGGAATAAGTTTTAAAGGGTTTATATTTACTCCATCAAGCATCATTGCTGGAACAGCGTTTGTCAATCCTGCTACCGCACAAAAAGCACCCGCAGAAGCAGTAGTTTGAACCAGATTTGTATGATGGGGTGAAAAAGAAGATGGTATTATCTTTCCAATCGAACGAAGAAGCACAACAGCAACTATTGCAGCAACAAGCGAACCATCAGTTGTAAATCCAATTTTTAATCCTGCATAAACATTCCCCATCGAAAGCAGGATTCCCATAAGTGAACCGAGAACGATGGAGATAGTGAGTGATTTTTTTGATGTTCCGGGCAAAATTTTGTTATCCTCGTTTTTATTTTAAACAATGAAAAATAATTATGATATTATAAATTTTTTGGAAAAGGGCAATAATTCATTGCTTTTTTGTAGGGACGCAATTTATCAAGCCCAATTTTTTTAACCATTCTTTTTCAAGGAGAGGGACGGATTATTTTGAACAACATAAGAGCGGTAATTCCTGCGAAAGCAGGAATCCATGAGTTTAAATTATCCTGGATAGAAGAAACAATAAAGTCCTCAGTCAGAAGGAGGCAACTCTGTGCTTATGTCTGGAATGGGGAGGTAGGTTGTATCGAGATTTCTTTGGTTGTTTATGTAAATAACATTGTCCATGAGACGATAAATATCAAAATCCTCAGTTTGAATATTTACACCAATGAGATTATTCGAAATAATGCCATTATGAAGGTCCGCAGTGCCACCCTGAGGGTATGGAATACCAAGTGGGTCTCCTCCATGTGCAAGTTGAAGACCACATAGTGCGCTGTTAGTTATTATAAAATTAGTCATTTCAATATTCGCCCCTCCAAAGGAAGCAACTCCAGTTCCTGCTCCAAATCCTGCACATGTATCCAATGCACATTCTCTTTCCAGTGTATCTCGGATAACAACATCTATTAAATTTAACACTGTACCTTCATTATAAACAGTCACCGCAAACTCTCTATTCCTCTCAAAGATTGCTCTACTAACCTCAACCTGTGCACCGTCACTTATTTGAAGCCCCCTTCCAAACTTCCTATCGCTTTCCTGACTCCGTGTATCTCGAACAATAACATCGGTTAAATTTAACACTGTGCCTTCATGAAAGGCAACAAACGCGACATCTCTATTTTTCTCAAGGACTGCTCTATTAACTTCAACTTGTGCACCTTCGCCCACACCTAGCCCCTTACCACCCATCCTGTCACTCTCCTGACTCTGTGTATCTCGAACAATAACATCGTTTAAATTTAACACTGTGCCTGAATGGGCTGCAATCACACCAACATCTCTATTCCTCTCAAATATTGCTCTATTAACTTCAACTTGTGCACCTTCCTGAACCCCAAGTCCACTACCACTTATCCTGTCGCTCTCCCGACTCTGTGTATCACGAACAATAACATCGTTTAAATTTAACACTGTGCCTGAATGGGCTACAAGCACACCAACATCTCTATTCCTCTCAAATATTGCTCTATTAATTTCAACCTGTGCGCCTTCACTTGCTTGAAGTCCCACACCACTCATCCTGTCGCTCTCCTGACTCTGTGTATCTCGAACAATAACATTGGTTAAATTTAACACCGTGCCTTCATGAAAGGCAGCCACAACCAAATCTCTATTCCTCTCAAAGACCGCTCTATTAACATCAACCTGTGCACCTTCACTTGCTTGAAGTCCCACACCACTCATCTTGTCACTCTCCTGACTCTGTGTATCTCGAGCAATAATATCCGTTAAATTTAACACTGTGCCAGAACTCATTGCAACCACACTAACTTCTCTATCCCTCTCAAATATTGCTCTATTAACATCAACCTGTGCACCGTCACCCACTCCAAGTCCCCAACCACCCACCCTGTCACTCTCCCGACTCTGTGTATCCCGAACAATAACATCAGTTAAATTTAACACTGTGCCTGAATGGGCTACAAGCACACCAACTTCTCTATTCCTCTCAAATATTGCTCTATTAACTTCAACTTGTGCACCTTCTTGCACTTGAAGTCCCCTACCACTCATTCTATCACTCTCCTGACTCTGTGTATCTCGAACTATAACATCTGTTAAATTTAACACTGTGCCTGAATGGGCTACAAGCACACCAACTTCTCTATTCCTTTCAAATATTGCTCTATTAACATCAACCTGTGCACCTTCTTCAACATTAAGCCCCCTACCAAACATCCCATCACCTCCTCTGCTTCTCGTATTTCTCACAATAATACTTCTACCCGTTAAATGTGCTCTATTTGCAGCTAATAATCCCACAACTTCCGCGGAATCTACAATCACATCCTCAATATTAATAGAAACCATTCCGTATACCCAAATCCCAGGACGGTTTCCGCTTATGCGAAGATTTCTTACACCTGCATCCCATCCAGTTACAGAAATAGTCCCTGCTCCGTCACTCACTTCCGAACAGGTAACAATTGTTTCCAAAACACATGCTCCCCATAAAGTTACACCAGACCTTAGCATTACCCATTCATCAAAAGTTCCCTTCGAAAGCGCTATAACAGTCCCAACGCTCGCCTGTCTCATGGCTTCAGAAATAGTTCCAAAAGGAGATTCACGGGTCCCATCCCCACCAGGTGGTGCACCTGAAAGCACATATAAAATTTCTCTATCCGTTGGCAAATCCTCTGCCCAGTTCCCTTCCGGACATGGAGTGCCTACCCTTAAGCAGCCAGGCTCACCAATAAAATGTCCTTCATCAACACCACATTCCTGATAACCACCTTCAGGAAATGGGTCGCATCCAATAACATCCCCTGATTCAGTCACAGGAACTTCTCTCCATCCTTCAGGACATGGTGTAAAAACTGGCAGAGTCACA
>Ga0123519_10015223_pt1 | contig 10816 bp, 7 predicted proteins | sample YelNatPaOPRAMG02_FD_87396 | JGI IMG/M metagenome (GOLD analysis project Ga0123519, IMG submission 87396) | Hot spring microbial communities from Yellowstone National Park - Yellowstone National Park OP-RAMG-02 (version 2) | ecosystem: Environmental > Aquatic > Thermal springs > Hot (42-90C) ...
AATATTGATCTGGCCATTCAGCGTGTGATCGAGTTTCTGCGTTCGATGCCAACGATTCCCTTATGGATGGCTCTGGGCGCGGCGTTGCCTCCCAAATGGCCGCCTGAGCGCGTCTATTTCGGCATCACCGTTATTCTATCTCTCATTGGCTGGACGTGGATGGCGCGCGTCGTGCGTGGCCGTTTTCTGGCTCTGCGTGAAGAGGATTTTGTCATGGCCGCCCGCTTGGCAGGGTCCAGTGAGTTGCGCATTATCACATTGCATATGGTGCCATCATTCCTCAGCCACATCATCGCCACGGTGACACTCAGCATCCCTAACATGATCCTGAGTGAGACATCGCTTAGCTTCCTGGGTCTGGGTCTGCGTCCGCCGGCCATCAGTTGGGGCGTGCTGCTGCAAGAAGCACAAAATGTGCAGTCGGTTGCCTTGTCACCCTGGTTGCTGATGCCTGGGCTGGCTGTGGTCATCGTCGTGCTGGCCTTTAATTTCATGGGTGATGGGCTGCGCGATGCAGCCGATCCATACAGTCGCTAACTGTACGGCATCGCTGACACACATAAGGTAGGATAGCCGTGACTACTGATGATATTCTTGTTGAAGTGAAGGATCTAAAGACCTACTTCATGCTGCATGAGGGCACGGTGCGCGCTGTTGATGGAGCAACCTTCTCCATTCGGCGAGGCCGAACACTGGGGGTAGTGGGCGAAAGCGGCTGCGGCAAGAGCGTGACCAGCCAGTCAATCCTGCGCATCGTTCCTCCGCCGGGGAAGATCGTGTCGGGGCAGATCATCTTCCACCGCAATGTAAAGAAGGACGGTGGCTCGGTTGTGGAAGAACTGATTGACCTGACGACTCTTGACCCAGACGGTGAAAAGATTCGCCGCATTCGCGGCAAAGAGATCAGCATGATCTTCCAAGAGCCGATGACATCCTTCAGTCCCGTACACACCATCGGCGAGCAGATCGTGGAAGCACTCCTCCTGCATGTGACCAACGACAAGAAAGAGGCCCGCGAGCGAGCAATCGACATGCTCAATCGCGTGGGCATGCCTCAGCCGAGCCGCACGATTGACCGCTATCCACACCAACTAAGCGGCGGCATGCGTCAGCGGGCCATGATTGCGATGGCGCTTTCCTGCCAGCCCAGCCTGTTGATCGCCGATGAACCGACGACAGCCCTCGACGTGACGACCGAAGCCCAGATTCTGGAGCTGATGAAAAAGCTCCAGGCTGATATGGGCATGGCCATCATGTACATCACCCACAACCTGGGCGTCATCGCCGAGATGGCCGACGAAGTGGTTGTCATGTACCTGGGCAAAGAAGTCGAGCTTGCCGACGTGGCGTCACTCTTCGATGCCCCGAAACATCCCTATACACGTGCCCTGCTCCGCTCCATCCCGCGCGTGGGGCGCAAGTCGCGCACACGGCTCGAATCCATCGAAGGCATGGTGCCCGATCCTTACTCGATTCCAGCAGGCTGTCCGTTCCACACACGCTGCAAAGAGGTCTTGCCTGACATTTGTCCTGTCAAAGAGCCGCCGTTCGTGCAGGTAGGACCCAACCAGTGGACCCGCTGCTGGCTTTACGCCAAAGGACAGTGAGGATTGAGATGACACAGACAAACGTACAGAAACAATCATCGTCGCAGACGCAACCTATAAAAATGGACGGAAAGCTCCTCGATGTGCGAGACCTACGCAAGTATTTCCCAATTCGCAAGGGTATTCTTGGCCGGCTTGTCGGCAACGTCAAGGCCGTTGACGGTGTCAACTTCTTCATCCATGAAGGCGAGACCTTGGGGCTGGTCGGCGAAAGCGGCTGCGGCAAGACGACGACCGGACGCTGCATCCTGCGCGCCTATGATCCCACCAGCGGCGATATCTACTTCAACGACCGCAACATGGGCGTGGTCAATGTTGCCACCCTCGACAAAGCTCACCTCAAGGCACTACGCCGCAACATGCAAATGATCTTTCAGGACCCCTATGGCTCACTAAACCCGCGCTGGACACTCTTGCAAATCGTCGGCGAACCATTGGTCGTCAACGGCGTTGCCAAAGGTCAAGAGCTCAAGGATCGTGTGGCCGAGTTGTTGCGTGTGGTTGGCCTGCGTCCCGAATACATGGTGCGTTATCCCCATGCCTTCAGTGGCGGACAGCGTCAGCGTATCGGCATCGCCCGCGCCCTAGCGCTCAATCCACAACTGGTCGTCTGCGACGAGCCAGTGTCAGCCCTCGACGTCTCGATTCAAGCCCAAACACTCAACTTACTCCAGGATCTGCAGGCGCAGTTCCACCTAACCTATCTCTTCGTCGCCCATGACTTGAGCGTCATTGAGCACATCAGTGACCGTGTCGCCGTGATGTACGTTGGCAAGATCGTCGAGATGGCCGAAACGGAAGACCTTTTCACCCACCCACAGCACCCTTACACCGAAGCATTGATGTCCGCCGTGCCCAAAGCTGACCCTCACTACCGCTCACGCCGTATTGTTCTGGAGGGTGAGGTCGCCGATCCGGCCAATCCGCCCAGTGGCTGTTACTTTCATCCGCGCTGCCGCTATGCTGTAGACATCTGCAAAACTCAGGCGCCATTCCTGCGCGAGCTGCGCCCCGATCATTTTGTGAGCTGCCACCGTGCACAGGAACTGAAGCTGGTTGGTGTGTTGTAGTTAGTGTGTTGGAGTCTGTGAAGGGTGTATGAGATACGCACTAACGATGATATTGGCCTACATTACCTGGATCGCGGCAACAGCCGGCAGTATCCTTGACTTGCTCTTGTTCCGGGCGGCAATTAACCAAATCCACGTACTCGGCCGTTTGCCCAAGAACGCTTTTCACTTCGTTGACCGCGCCAGCCTGTTTGTTGTCGGCGCCGTCTGCTTGTTCCTCATTGTTTTGGGCGAAGGCTACTTTCACGATGGCGCTGAGCAGGGAGATCTGAAACGCCGCGCCATCAAGGTGCTTGGCGTGGAAGCGCTATTGGCAATTGTATTTTATGTTGTCCCGGTGGTCATGGCGATGCTATAGTCGTCGCGACAGTCTGTCGGAGAGGCGAGGCGTGATTTTCAGCGCCGGGCGCGCAGAGCATGTGGAGGTTGTCCATGTCTTTGCTCCGACAAGCTGCCGCCCCTGGAGTCTAAGCCTGGATGGACGGGTGTTCATTCCATGAAAGTCATGTTGGTTTTTCCGCCGCACTGGACGCCGGCAATGCCGCATCTGGCGTTGCCGGCGCTGGCATCTTACCTGAGGAGCCACGGTGTTCCGGTTATCCAGCGCGATCTCAACATCGAGGTCTATGAGGCGATCCTGACAGAGCGTTACCTAGAACAAGGCCTTGCTCGTCTGCGTCAGGACTTCGGCGCTCATGGCGACAGGCGACCGGCACGGCGCCCTCTACCGCCCCGTGACAAGGTGCAGTGGGCTTTAGCATCTGGCCCGCGTCTGGCTGCCCAGGTTGAGGCAGCAGTCAATGTCGTTCGTAGCCCGGCATTTCTCGACGGTGACAGAGGCGAGCACGCTTTCCAAACGATTGCGCAAAGCCTTGAGCTTGTCTCTCTCCCCCATTTCCCGTCGTCGCTGCAACTTACAACCTACATCCCTCCCACTTATGTTGATCGCAGCCGCAGCTTGTTGCAGGCCGTACGCGATCCACAGCGTAATATCTTCCTTGACATCTTCCGGCAAGGCATCGTTCGGGACATCGCGCGCGAACGGCCAGACATTGTCGGCATATCAATTCCGACCATGGGGCAAATGTTAGCCGCCATGACACTTGCCTTCCTGATTAAAGAGGCAGGACTGCCCTGTCACGTCACGGTGGGCGGGCCACATATTTCCATGCTGCGCGAGCAGTTGCCCAAGGTGCCGGCCATCTTCGATTTGATTGACAGTGCGGTCCTCTTCGATGGCGAAGAGCCGCTTCTCCGCCTGGCCGAAGCGCTCGACAGTGACGGCGACCTCTCGAAGGTACCCAGCCTGATCTACAAGGACGGCCAGCAGATTCGGACAACACCATATGGTGAGCCCCAAAAGGTCACCGACCTACTCATGCCTGATTTCGACGGCCTGCCGATCGGCCGCTACCTGACACCCGCCCCGGTGCTCCCCCTCTTGACTGCGCGTGGCTGCTACCATGGCAAGTGTGCCTTTTGCAACGTGGGCTATGGAGGTTTCAACGCTTATCGGCAACTGCCTGCTCAGCGCATTGTCGAGCAGATGCTGGCCGTCAAGCAGGCGTATGGTGTGCAGCACATTTTTTTCGCCGATGAAGCCATCTCGCCACGCAACCTGCGCGACATGTCTGCCCTGCTGGAAGCCCAGGGGTCGCCAGTGCACTGGTGCGGCTGTGTGCGCTTTGAAAAGGCATTATCGGCAGAGCTCTTGCAGAGCATGGCGCGCGGCGGCTGCCGCATGCTCCTCTTTGGTTTAGAGACAGCATCCGAGCCGATTATTCAGCGCATGGTCAAGGGCACAGAACGCGCAACGATGGGGCGGGTTCTTGATCAGGGCGCAGCGGCCGGTATTTGGAATCATACCTTCTTCTTTTTTGGCTTCCCCGGTGAAACGATAGACAATGCCCAAGAGACGGTCAATTTCGTCTACGAGCACAAGCTGGGCATTCACTCGGCATCTGTGGGCACGTTTCTGCTGGAACGTTATGCGCCGGCTTACCTCTCACCGGAGAAATACGGCATCACCCACATTGTTCATGACCCTAACCGCGACCTGGCGATCTACTTCGACTATCGGGTCAAGGAGGGGCTCGACGAAAAGACGGCTGACCTTGTCGCCTCACGTTTGGTTGATGTGCTTCCGGCGAAGCGATATGGACACTTCTACGTCAATGACGTTTATCGCTTCCTCTATGCCAGCCACCTGCATCAGCAGGGCCGGAGGCTGCCGCCCTGGCTGCTGCCGGAGCAGGAACAGACATAAACATAATACTTTAAGGAGGTCCAACACTACAGTGGGTTACACACTCATCTACAACGGAACTCTCATTGATGGCAACGGTAACGCACCGGTCAAGGATGGTGCCGTCTTGATTGAGGGCAACAAGATTCGCGCTGTTGGCCCCAAGGCGGACATCCCAGTCCCCAATGCCGACGTGACCATGCTCGACGCTAAGGGTGGATTTATTCTACCCGGCTTCATTGATGCCCATGTCCATGTTATGGTCGAGGGTTACGACCTCAACAAGGCTCTCAATACGCCGTTCTCCTTCCGTTTCTACCAGGTGATAGACCGCCTGCGCCGCACCATTGATGCCGGTGTCACAAGCGTGCGCGATGCCGGTGGCGCCGATCCGGGTGTGAAGATGGCGGTTGAGCAGGGCATCATTGTCGGCCCACGTATGCAAATTTCGATCACGGGACTGTCCATCACCGGCGGTCACGGCGACAGTTGGCGGTTGTGTGGCCAGACCGTTGACGATTTCTTCATGCCCTACCCCGGCATGCCTGATGGCATCTGCGATGGCGTGGATAGCGTCCGCCGCAAGGTACGGGAAGTCTTGCGCGCCGGTGCCGAGGTGATCAAAGTGCATGTCACCGGCGGCGTGATGAGCCCCACCGACCGCCCCGAGTTCACCCAGTTCAGCATGGAAGAGCTCAAAGTCATTGTCGAAGAAGGCAAGTTTCGCGGCGGCATCAAGGCAATGGCCCATGCCCAGGGCGCCGAAGGCATCAATCAAGCCATTCGCGCCGGCATTGCCTCGATCGAGCACGGCATTCTGCTGAACGACGAGTCAATCGAACTCATGCTCAAGCACGGCACGTTCCTGGTGCCTACGTTGGTCGCGCCGGTGGCCGTGGTGGAGATTGCCGAAAAGAAAGGGACGATCGCCGAGAACGTTTTGCAGAAGGCAAAGGAGTCTATCCAGACACACCATGCAAATACGGCCAAAGCTTATAAAGCAGGCGTGAAGATTGCTATGGGCACCGATACGGGTGTTGGCGATCATGGCACGAACCTGCGCGAGCTCGGCTTGATGTGTGATATCGGTATGTCGCCGATGGAAGCAATCGTCGCCACCACCAAAGTGGCCGCCCAATGCCTGGGCTGGGATGACCGTCTCGGCACACTGGAGGTGGGAAAACTTGCCGACATTGTCATTGCCGCCGCCGACCCATTGGCCGACATCCGCTCTTTAGAAAAGACGGACAATATCAAAGTGGTCATGAAGGATGGCCGGGTATTGAAGGACATAAGGTAGGCCGGCCAACACCGGCATGCTCCCCGGCAGAGTCGAGGATACCAATGCCGGGCACGATGCCCGGCCTACGACCGAGTGGAGGAAAACATGCATCCCAATTTATCGCGTCATGTCAAATCTGGCGACATCATCAAACCCTGGCTGATTCTGGGCCCCTTCAACGAGGACATGTCGGAGAGCGTGCAGGGGCTGACGCTCTTCGAAAAGCCCGGCGCCACAGTTGGGCGCGCAGCTATGAGCGAAGTTATCACCGAAGCGAAGGGCATTCTGGCCAGCCGCCCGCGTGAAGGCGACGAAGTCGTATGGCGCGGGAAGCCAACGCGCTGGAACCTGGTGCGTCGGCCGGAGAAGTATCTCTCGTGGGGCACTTACAACATCTCGAATCATCTGGGCGCAGCCTTCCTGTCCACGCTTGTCACTCCTGATAAGCCCGGCCTGCGCCAATGGCGGCTGATCACCGGCATCACCTCACGGGCAGTCGTGGCGATCAACGGGACGACCGTCTACGACACCGACGATCATCCTGTTGTACCGGTGAACGGCATCTTCGAGTACACCTTTGAGGCGGAGCTTTCCTCCGGCGAGAATGTGCTGACGGTCGCCCTCTTCCGGCTGGGACGTATGGCGCAGGTCGGTTGCCGGCTAGAGGTAACAGACTCCGATGTTGCTGCTCATGTCGCCCTGGGTGACAGCTTAACGATCGAGCAGCGCGATCACATCGAGGAGGAGCTAACCAGCATTCGGCTGGAGCGCGATGTCTTCTATCCTGAGCACAGTATCGGTTTCAACCTAGGAGTCGCTCCGAGCCCTGATACAACTCTATCCGTGTGCTTCATGACCGCATCCGACGAATGTGTTCGCTCGGTGACGACGGCCAGCGAGGTGGGGCATGTAACGGTGGGCCAGGGCAAAGATGTTGAGGATGGCCACTACAAGATTCTGTGCACATGGATGGATAAGCGTGGCGAGCCGGTGACGTCCACTTCTTTTCTTGTCCACAAGGCAACGCCTATCGCCGCCCCGCAAGGATACGATCGCCTGTCCGAGCGCAAGAAGATCATTCTGCAGGAGGCAGCAGCCTGCCCGGATGCCTCAGGGCACAGCATCATCTGGCCCGAGGTGGCCAAATATGCCCTGGGACGCTACAGCGACGTAAGCGAGGGAGCTATTCGCAGCCTGTGCGATTTCATCGCGGCGCGCAAAGACTGTGCCGACTTTGGCATTCAAGGCCTCCTGCGCATCATGTACTGGGAGCGCGAACATCGGCGACTCAGTCCGCAGATCAATGCATTGATGAAGGATACCGTGCTGGGCTTCAAGTACTGGGTTGACGAGCCAGGCGACACGGTGATGTACATGGGCTCCGAGAACCACCGCTTCCTCTTCCATGTTGCCGAGTGGATGGCCGGTCAGCTTTTCCCCACCGAGGAGTTCACCAATAGTCGCATGCGCGGCCTCTATCATGCCACCAAGGGACGTACCTACATCACAGAATGGCTACGCCAGCGCGGGCGCTTCGGCTTCGATGAATGGCACTCCAACTCGTACTTCCCGGTCAACATCGCGCCCTTGCTCAATGTTTACGACTTTGCCATCTACGAAGATGCCAAGCTGAAGCAGATGGCCGGAGCTGTACTCGACTACATGTTCTTCATCCTTGCCGCCGATACCTACCAGGGCATCTTCGGCACAACCCATGGGCGCAGCTACGGTATCAATCTTAAGTATCCCGACTACGAGGGGACATCGGCCACCTGCTGGGAGCTTTTCGGTGCAGGCTCGCTGACCAGAGCGACCAGCGGTATGGCGCAGGTCTCTCTGGCTACCAGCTCCTACATGCTGCCAAGGATACTGTCAGACATTGCCACCGACCACACCGCTGTCGTTGAAGCGAAGATTCGTCAGGGCATTCTGTCGGGCACGGCGCGCCATGCCAACTTTTGCGTGTACCGTACGCCAGATTATATGATGTCTGGCCTGCAGGATCACCGCAAAGGCGAATACGAGCCCTCCTCGCACGTCGCCCAAGTGACCCTCGGCAGCAAGACCTGTGTCTTCTGGTCGTGCCCCCACACCTCGGGCGAGGGCTCCGGCCTGCGTCCCGACTACTGGTCGGGGCACACAACACTGCCGCGCGTCATCCAGTACCGTAATGTGATGTCATTGACCTGGCGGCTCAACTGGCGGGCATGGATGAGTCATTGTTTCTTTGAGCAGGAGCACTTCGACGAGGTACGCTTCGCGGGCAAGTGGGTCTTTGGTCGCGTTGGCAAGGGCTACCTCGGCATCTATTCGCAGAACGGCCTGGAGGTGGGCAAAGAAGGGCAATACGCAGGGCGCGAGCTGCAGTGCACCGCGCCGGAGAACACCTGGCTGGTCGAGTGCGGGCGCGAGGCCGACTGGGGCTCGTTCGATGCCTTCGTCGGAGCACTATCCGCGGCGAAGATTGAGGTGGACAGCGGCGTTATCACATATATCTCACCATCGGTCGGCCGCTTCGTTACCGGTTGGGATGTTGTACCCACGATTAATGGTGAACCGATCACACTGCATGGCTATCCTATGGTTGATAGCGCGTGGGCACACGCTGATTTCGGCTCCGGCGAGCTGACCATTCGTTACGGCGATCAGGAGTACGAGATCTGGTTCAATCAGTGACAGACTCAAACCTCCCGGAGGTTCAGCAACATCCGGGAGGTTTTGGCATGGTTATCCTTTGCCGCTGGCGCCAAACAGGTCGAGATAGTAACACGAGCGTTCTTTGAAGGCATCGGCGATCCTTGCCGTCACCTGATGAAAGCTGGCATCCTTGGCTTTCGTCGCCTCGGCCAGATAGGCAACCGAGGTCATGGCCAGGTCGGTGAAGACATTGATCTTGCTGATGCCACCGGCAATTGCCGAGCGGAACTGCTCGTCCGACAGACCTGAGCCGCCGTGCATAACCAGTGGCACATCCACTCGCCGCCTGATCTCGGCCAGCAGCTCTAGTTCCAAATGTGGCTCACCGCGGTAGACACCATGCGCCGTGCCGATGGCGACGGCCAAGGCATCCACACCCGTCTCGGCCACGAAGCGTTCTACCTCGTCTGGGTTTGTGAAGCCTTTGCGCTGGGCGCCAAAGTTCAGGTAGTCCGTGCCCTGGCCGACATGGCCCAGCTCGGCCTCGCACGAGGCGCCCACCGCATGGGCTGTCTGCACCACCAGGCGCGTGCGGGCGATGTTCTCCTCAAGTGGTAGCTTCGAGCCATCGAACATCACGTCTGATAGGCCCAACGTCAGCGCCTTGACGCAATGCTCAAAGCTGGCGCCGTGATCGAGCATCAACGACACCGGCATCGGCGATTCTTCGGCCATCTGCCGCAGGTAGGCGACGAAGGCGCGGATGTCCGGCCGGTCGAGAATGCCGGTGTAGACGGCCACAATACATGGCGCCTTCTTCTCGTTGATCGCGGCGAAGATGCCGGACGCACCCAGAGACTCGAATGTATCAAAGAGCGGAATGGCATACTTGCCCTGTTGGGCGCGCTTCAGTTCGTTTCCGATGGATACTAATGGCATGTTCTCTCTCCAGGATTCTGAATTAGAGCGTGTTCTCTCCATTGCCACCTGCCTGTCGGAGTCAAGCCTCTCGTCCTGGTTTACCGGTGAGGACGCGGAGAGAGCCTGCCCCGCTGTAGAGCCTGGCCCGCTCTATTGGCCATCTGCCACCGCTGAGGTATGCTGGCGATGCCAGCGGTCTCTACACTGGATATCTCAGTCTCCGACAGGCTGCTAAGCAATACTTATTCCTCGTTCGTGCAAGAATATGATTACTTCATCGTAAGTGGGGATGGCACGACGCCCGCCCAGCTTCGTGCATTCCAGCGCCGCTGTGGCTGTGGCGAAAAGCGCCGTTGTGCGCAGGTCCCAGCCATGCAGCAGGCCCACCAGGTAGGCTCCGTGGAAGACATCGCCGGCACCGGTGGTGTCAACAACATTGACTTTGAAGGCCGGGGTGTGGAAACTCTCGCCGGCCGTGGTCGTATAGCTGCCGTCTTCGCCTTCGGTCTGGACAACAATGCGTGGCCCCAGCGCCAACATCGCCCTACCCGCTTCCCAGATGTCGCGCTTGCCGGTCAGCGATAAGCCGAAGCCGGAACCGCAGATCAGGATGTCGGTCAGCGGGATGAGGGGGAGCAGTCGCTCAGGAACCGGCCCGCCATCGGTCTTGGACGCATCCAGCGAGACTAGCTTGCCGGCTTCATGCATCCATTTGGCAGCCTGGATGGCGGCTTCTGTATGGAAGCTATCAAGGTGCAGATAGCGAGCTGATGTGATGTAGTCACGGTCTATTTCCGAAGCACGCAGGGGTGCAACATCAAAATCACGCAGGCCGGAGAAGGCGCGCTCTCCCGTCTCCTCGTCCACATAAACGATAACAACATGCGGCTCGGCGTGGTCGCGCACGACCAGATGGCTAAGGTCAACGCCGGCCTCGCGGAACGAACGCAGCTTGATGTCGGCAGCAAGATCATTGCCGGCCGTGCCGACGTAGCCGACACGGGCACCCAGGCGGGCGGCGGCGACGCAGGCCGTGCCGACCATGCCGCCGCCG
>Ga0123519_10015227_pt1 | contig 10814 bp, 9 predicted proteins | sample YelNatPaOPRAMG02_FD_87396 | JGI IMG/M metagenome (GOLD analysis project Ga0123519, IMG submission 87396) | Hot spring microbial communities from Yellowstone National Park - Yellowstone National Park OP-RAMG-02 (version 2) | ecosystem: Environmental > Aquatic > Thermal springs > Hot (42-90C) ...
CTATCCGTGACATTGCCACTGCCGTCAGTGAGAAGACGCGTCGAACCCAACTCGTCAAAATGGTAGTAGCGTATGCCTTCAGTCGGATGCAACCTTGCTATCAGCTCCCCTCCAGGCTCTCTGATGTAGTAGATGCTAACATCACCTGATGATTCTTCTATCACTCCAAGAATACCTGCCGTCGAGTCGTAAACCAGCTCATACTCCGTGCCGTTGGCGTTGAACGACACTCGGTTCGAGTCAGCATCCCAGGTGTTTGAGAGCGTTCGCTCGGAACCAGAAATGTCTTCAGGTATCGGTGTCGAAAAGTCAGGTCGGTTGGTAGGTATAGATCACAACCACAGTCGGCACGACACCTATCTCGGGCAAGCCTCTGCCAGCGTAGTAGGTATACGTATACTTACTCATCCGTCCAGGCCGCCAGCTGATCCGCTTTATCGAACTCCAGCTTACCGGAACCAGTCCTGAACACACTAAGGACGTGATCTGTTAGATTCACGCATCCTGCACGATTGTTGTTTGGAATTCCACCTGATCCTGGATGTCAGCCGGGGAAAGTTTACTTTCTTCTGGTTGATTGAACGTAGCCATTGATGTGGATACCATACTTCTCTTAGAACACGACCATCACCCCCAATGTAGAAATCAACAAGAACAGGGTCTCCACACCTTATATGAAACAACGCAGCATTCAGCCTTGCATTCGAAATGAAATCTAATTGGCAAGAAATATTTTGCAACGTACTGAATCGAACCTTTCTTTGGTTTCCTACACCAAGTACGACTTCGGATAATTTGCTTGGAGCTCGGCCATTCTCCAAATAATACATCCATAGCCGGTTGCGAAAGCACACAACTTGATCTGCCAGACCATCTACTTGCCTGTGGTGGTTTACAAGAGCATTCTTGTATATTAATACACAAAGCATCGACAGTGACAGAACATATATAAGGATACCTGCAAAAGCAATCCTCATGTGTTTTTCCATTTCAATAACCCATCATTCTTATTTCACCCATGGATCCACAATGTTGCCCCAGTCTGATGGATGTTTTCCTTGATAACATGGGGACTTTTTGTCGCACAGATATGACCATAAATATTCAGTTGCATTTGCAATCTGATCTTTCTGGTCGGCCCTACTGTCGCTTCTCGGCCAATTTCCCACGTGCAACAACTCATGCAACATGGTTTTGCAGAAATCATTGCCTTTCTCGAATACAGAGTCGTTGAAGAAGCGTATCTGGCAGTGCCAGCCTCCACCTTTCTTCCAGCAACCTGTATCTGCATTTGTTTCGCCCCTTCCTACTATAGGAACCCTAGGAAGAAATGATCCGTCACCGTCGCACATCAAGATATCGTCGTTGAGTCTCCTCTTGGCCCTGCTGTAGAACGGATAAGATCCTATGCACTTGTCCAGAAGAGCCCAGCATTTCTCTACTGTCGGACTCTTGTGATACTTTCGGCACTTCATACCGCTAGGATCAGAACTGAGCATTGGGTTTCCATCTGCATACAGGGCATCGGAGATTCCGTAAACTGCTAGTGGGTCAATTTGCGTGAACCTCCCCACCTCCGGGTCGTAGAACCGCACCCCCAACTGCAGCAGGCCGAAGTCAGGTTCCATCCAGTGAGTGTGGTAGCCGAGTTGGTCGACGTATTGGTAGGGTTGGTTCACAGAACCGGAGTATCGGTCGTGAGAGAGCAGCGAGCCATACGCATCGTAGGCATAGCTCTTAACCACCTGCGTCTCCAAATCTTTCTTCACCTGAGTCAGATTTCCTGTACCATCGTAAGACTGACCCACTTTAAGATTCTACTTTCCTACGGCGTCCTTAGAAAATTAACCATCTTATCACTGTCCCCAAAGCAGCTTGTAGCTATGCTACGCACCACCTATATTGCTAGTATGACGCGTTGTGCAACTGACAAAAGACCAACCAACAATAATAAGCGCATCACTGTGAGCAAGAAACAGGATGACAACAAGCTCATTAGACCCATCCCGCCAAGTCCCCACAACAATACAGCGGTTGTTCCAAACAGCAGATTCCATGCTACCGTTCCCCATTCCGGCAAGTTTAACGCCCTTTCTAGAGGAGTGTAACGTGTAAACAAGGAAAGCACAAAGTACGACCACGTTTCTAGTGAGAAGTAGAGTCGCTTAACTCTCAGATTTGAAAAGTCAACCCGCCACTTGTACAAGATGTGGTAAAGGAAAATATGGCAACTCAAAGTCGCTAGTGCCAGTCCAATCCACCATATCGTTATATCACCTCTCAGCAATATGATGAGCCCTGTCACCCCTGTGCCGATCTCGAAGATTCCTTGGATTGCCACTAATACACATCGCAACCTGTTTGTCACGACAATTAAACCTACGCCATCTAGAAAAAGCATGTAGGTTACAGCAATTAGTTTGCTCGATTCCAATTAAACAGATCCTTTCGTCATGGCAAACACATCGCGCCTGGATTCTTTTTTATGCATCCATAAAGACAGTCAACTAACTCAAAAACATCAACTATTGCAACAAAGTTTTTCATACACCATTTGAATGCACGCCATCCTCCAGGTCCACTACTTCCCCATTTCTTCCATGGAGCACAAAATTGAACTTTTAACTTCTTTAAATAGTCCGGATTGGTAGCCCAATCAGATGGTGGACGCCCTCTTGGCCATTTGATCTTTATTACATCTAACATAACATCTGCTCCGGGTAATACGTACTTGACTACGCAGCTTCCGACACATAAGTAGTACTTTTTGAGAGCATCGTCGATGTATCCCGTCGCATCTGTTTTCACGATAGACTGACCACCGACATATGTGTATCTTGCGAGCGAATCCAATCTATCCCTCTGCGTGAACCTCCCCACCTCTGGATCATAGAACCTCACGCCAAGCTGAAGCAGGCCAAAGTCGGGTTCCATCCAGTGCGTATAGTAGCCCAGTTGGCCGACGTATTGGTAGGGCTGGTTCACAGAGCCTTGAACCGGTCGTGAGAGAGCAGAGAACCATACGCATCGTAGGCATATCTATCCGTGACGTTCCCGCTCGTATCGGTCAGAAGCCGCGTCGAACCGAGCTCGTCGAGTGGTATACGTCCCGTTCCCAAAGTCGATTCTCACACGGTTACCAACAGCATCGTAGATATACTCGGCTATCGTGTTCGCCCCGTTTTTCACCTTCTTCAGAAGCCCATTGGCGAAGTATTCGTAGCCCACGTTGTAGGGCGTGATCGTATCATTTGTTATCCGCACAGACATCTTCTGCCCGAGTTTGTTGTAGGTATACGACACATAGTAGCCGCCATCCAGACCAACAGGCGGAGTGTAGCGCTCTATACGACCCAGCATATCATACTGATACGTGCTTGTTCTTAGCACGATTCCACCGTCGTTCTTCTCCAACACTGAGGTTCTCAAACTACTGCTGCCATCGTAAAAGTATTCAACGTGGCCGTTGGTGATGTTGATGCCGGATACAGGCCACTGGTTGGTCGGATAGTTGTATCTCACCTTCACCAACCTGCCCAGCAAATCATACTGATATGTCGTCACGCTCCCAGCAGTGATTGTGCCGTTGCTCTCCATGCCTACCAGCTTCGCCACCAGGTTGCCCCTGTTATCATACTGGAAATACTCGTTCCACAAAAGGTCGCCCTCAGTCGACTCGTAAGGATATACTATCTTTGTAACCCTGTTGTTCTTGTCGTAGGCATAGGTTGTAACTCTAGGCGTGCCCGAATCAGAAAAAGTGGTTACGGCAGCCTTGTTGCCGAAGCTATCGTAACTGTAGGTAACAAGACGATTTTGGCTGTTCTCATCGCCCTGCACATCGGTCCAGACCCCTACTATTCTGTTGGCAGCATCATAGTCGTAGTAAGTCTTGTTACCGTTCTCATCACTAGTCCATAGCAGATTGCAACAGGAATATTCGTTGTGGGTGTAAACGGCGGGAGTACCCCACTCTGCATCAGCCCATTCGTAAACCGTGTCCGTCTGTCTGCCAAGTTCGTCGTAAAGATACCACACGCTGCGCCCGTTTGCATCGGTGGTCTTCTTCACACGGCCAGCATCGTCATAATACGTGTAGCTGGTCTTGCTTTCGTATGCAGAGCCGTTCCAGTATTGATGTATTGTCTGGGTTGGAGAATCGTAGAGCTTGCCGTCGGCATCGGAGTATTTATACTCAACTACATAGTCGATGTCCCCGTCGATATTCGGCACAATCTCCTTCTTGAGCTGGCCTGGGAGTCCTTCAAGACCAGCAACCCCATTTATCACCACTTCACCAAGACGACACGGGTTCGATCCGTCGTAGATTATCTTAAGGCCAGTTGTATATACATTGACCGGAATGTGCACGGCCACTACGTTTTGGTTGTTCCACGTTTCGTTCTGCCATTGCTCAGGCTTGTAGCCAGAATCGAACACCGTGAAGTAGCCTCCACCAGCATCCATGGCTAGGACCTGTATCCTGTCCGGCAGATAGAGCGGACACGCCCCATCCTCAGCTACTGTAATGGGATCCGAGCTGCAGTAGAGGTCCACGGTGGATATGTACTTGCGACCGTCCCAGGTCCAGTAACTTGCGTTGCCGTAGTCTGTATATCCGTCATCGCTATAATATTCCCATTCGCCCTTGTCCTCATGACCCTCATCATTCTCGCTTTTGCCAACCAAGCCATCTCTTAACTTGTTTACGTTCCAGGTGCCTGCGTTGGGATCGGTGCATATATCTGAGTGATTGTCGGTTGTCAGTGTTGCACTTCCGGCAAGATTCTCAGGAGAGGGCAGAGAGTAGTACTCATACTCTTTGATCGTCGTGAAGTTGGTTGGCTGTGATGCGGGAGCAACTTGAACCGCCGTCACAAGCTCCGGATTATTTGCGTCGCGAATATACTTGGTGATGTTGCCTCGAACATCCTTGTGAGTCTCTATCCGGGAAGAGTTCGGATAGTAGGTATATTCCTCGGTAGAAAGAGGGTTTTCGCTGGGTGCAGGTTCTAACACCTCAACCTTCGTGAGCACCACTTGTTCCGGGTTTGTCGTGTTGTAGGTGTAGCGTGTGCGTACTCCGTTCGGACCGATGACTTCCGTGGTCCTACCACTTTGGAGATCGACAACGTATTCAGTAACAGCACCCAGAGGATCGACCACCTTCTTCAAGTGGGTCTTCTTGCCTGATTCCGTGTAAAAGGTATACTTTGTCACCTGATCCTGATTTGGATCGGTAGCATGTTTCCTAATCACCCAAGTTTGATCAGCGGCAGGAGCAATTTCACCGTCCCCCTCGGCTGATCCATACCAATAAAGTGTCCTCGTAAATACCTCGCTTGGATTAGCAGCATTGCATTCCTTAACCAGGATCTGGTTGGTGTCGTATTCATATCTGACCTGTATGGCGCCCTTTGTGGCAGTCAGAAGCTTGCCGGAAACGTCATCGTAGGTGTAGGTCGTCTGCGAGAGCGGTTCTCCTCCGCTCGCAGCATACGTAGCTTTGGATTCGATCTTGCCTGCAGCAGCCCCACTGCTTTTGTACGCTATCACAGTGTAACGACCGTCCGGTGCTGTGATCTTCGTGATATGAGTTGGAAAGTTGACATCCGTGTGTTCGTAGAGCCAGCGCTCACCATTTGGTGTGGTGATCTGCTCCAGCGCGCCGTTTGCCGCACGCACGAAAGACGTGCGGTTGCCGCCGGAATCGATCGTAGCCGTCGGGTAACCAATAAACGAGGTGCCCTCAAGTCCACGAGCAAACTCGATGTCTCCGCCGCCGTTTTGCCTGATCTTCACCGTCCTATCCTGGTTGACGTGGCCCGAGTAGCACTTATCCACGGGACAGAAGGTGAAGTCCTGACCCTCGGAGTATGGCCCCATCACATGACACTTGCCCGTACAGTCCCAGTACTTCACGTAGACACCGTTGCACATGTCGACGGTCTCGAACTGTCCGGCCTTACACCCTTTGCCCGGCGCATATCCGCCGCCGCTTGGATCGTTGAGATACGGATCGGGACACGGAGATGAGAGCACCGGGTTGCGGAGGCTCGGCATGGGCATGTCGCAGTTGCCTCCACCAGAGCTACAACCCTGGCAACCCCCTCCCGAATCTACACTGCATTCGTCCACAGTGTCTTCGCAATCTGGAGGACCTGAAGGGCGGACGTGGATGTAGTACATAGCGCTGGCCGGAGGGTCCTGTACGCCACAACCAGATTCAGGGTTGGCAAGATCATCTACCACGACAACACGGAGTATGATATCGCCTAGAATCGACGTATCTGCAGCTCTACCAACCAAGTTATGTTCAGACACACGTGCTGTCTCGCCGTTCCAAGCTACATGCAGTGGGCAACTATCATCGATACTGTACGGATTCCAAGGAGGCCAAGGATCACCAGGCCAGCGACACCGACCTTCGTCTATGTCTGATAAGTACCCGAGCGCCAAAACCGTAGAATGTGAACAAACTGTTATACTGCTGATGTCGTACACGTCGCCTCTTTCCGGCGTGCTGAAGAACTGAATAATTCTCAACGATGGACCGGCTCTGTTTTCGCAGATTGGGTTAGCCGATGCAGGATCCCCAACCCAGAACAATGCTATTGAAACCGAGCATATAAAGACCGTCAGCCGAGCTGCAGTAAATACCTTACTTACCATCGATCCTCTCACCCCACCTTTCCTACCGCAGACTTCGTGCGAACACTTGAACGTTAATATCCGATCCCTTTCCGCCGAACCACTTGTCGATACCCTCGACCAGCGTGGTGCCGTTGGAGAGGTTGTTTATGTCAAACCGGCGAATCTTGCCGTCACCGCCCTGGACTCCGTGAGTGGCGTGTATGAAGCACAGCCTGTCCACACGAGGCACTGCATGCACTCCAAAGACATATGTCATGCCGCCGTTCACCTCTAAGGGCAGGTTCGCAAAGTCGATCTGCCAAATGCGGTTGAACCTGCCATCGGCAGACTGGTAGTGCACACCGCCGGGATAAGTTACAGGGGTCACGATGATATTGCCGTTGTCGGTATGGTTCGTTCCCTCGGTAAACACACCAGAGCACACCTCCGTCAGCGCTCCTCCTGGTGTGCCGGTATAAAGAGCGATACTCTGATACACATCCCCCAGGAAATACTCCGGCCAGACTGGGACTGAGGGTACAATCCACACCCTTATCTTCTCTATCCGCCAGTTCGTGCCCGAAGGCATAGTAAAGTCGTCGCCGTAGCCGATGGTGAAGTCGCTTCCATGATCCGAGTTGGCCCAACGGATGTTGCATCGGTTAGCGCCCGCCGCGTTGTTTAAGTTTTCGGCAGGCAAGGGTCTGCTTACGTCGTGAACATATATCGTGATGCTACCGCTGGGGTCTTCCTCGTCGTCAGCATCGGCCCGGTATGCACCTCTATAAACGGCTAGGTCGGAAACAGACCATACCGCCGTATATGTGCCGGCAGCGGAATACGTGTGCCCATCGAGTACAAAAACCGACCCCCATTCATACATATCCGGTGTGGGCGGCTGCAGGCGAAATCGGCCCCAGAGGAACTCCAAAGGCGCAACGTCAACCTGCCAGCCAGTCTGGTCGCCGAAGTCCCACTCGCAATGGAGCATATCTCCCAGATAATAGGGATCGTTGCTCGAGTCGATATCCGAAACACACTCGCTGGGGCTTGTGTCGGAAGCTATCTTGAAGTATATGGTCTCTCCAACCCACACGTGGAGTTCAGCAGCACCTGTGGCCTTGACCCAGGTGAGTTGGTCCGCACTAACGTAACCGACCGCATCTATTGGCGTCTCCACGGCATATGTGATCTCCGCTTCGGCCGGAACTCGACTGAGCATGCACAGCAAACATGCTATGACAAACAGGATTATTGTCGGAGCGGTCCTCATCGTTGCTGTCCTCCTCCAGATGTAACAAGCCTCGCTGCCCTTTCAGACAATGCTTGGATGCTCTTTTCGAGTCTTACAGCTCTATCCGAATCGCCTTCCCGCCTGCAATCTGCAAGAGTTTGCCTGAGAAGTGCAAGGTCTTCTTCAAGCAACAGCCTCGCACGTTGCTTCTCGCCTGTGCTAATATATGCCTGGATGAGCTTCTTCCTGGCCGCCAGCCGCCAATAAGCCGTTATTGCTTCCGAATTGGCCGTCTCCTCCAAAACCGATTTTGCCTGAGCCGCATCACCGGCAGATAGAAGACAACAGCCCCTCATATAGCTCGCGGACTCAGCCCAACCGCTCAAGGGGTTGTCAGCACATATCGCCGCATACACATGAGCCGCCTCGGCAAAAGCTTTGCGGCTGACCAGGCATTGGGCAAGGCGATAACGAACCTCATTGGCCAAATCACAGTCGGGAGCGGTATCTACAAGGTTTTGCAGAAGCTGTTGAGCTGTTGGATAGTCCCTCATTATGCTCATGTAGTGCGAGGCTAGCCTTAACTCTGCCTTGGTCACGGTCCAAGTGTCCTGAGGATGCAGTTGGCGAGGAAGCAATAAGTAGTTTATGGCTTTCTCACTCGTTTGACGATCCCGCTCCAGGTAGTCCAGAGTGTGGCTGCCGATCTCAGCAGCCGCAGCAGCGGCGTAGTCTGTGAACTCAGGATAGCGTGTGCGCAATTCGTTGAAGTATATGTCGGCAAAGCCGAAGTCGGCAGTGGTAACCCTGGCTATGGCCCAGATCATGAACGTCCAGGCCGCCTTCCTTGTATCTTGTGGGTTCACGCCGAAGGTAGCAAGAGTGGCCTTGTAGCCGACCTTGCGCTCCAGCTCCGCAAAGGTCCGACCTGCACGATGGCGAGCATAGTCGATAGGACCATGGTCAGGCAAGTTTGCATACTCCTCTACCTTTGCAAACTCTTGAGCTGCAGCAGCGTAGTTGCCCAAGTCATTGATAGCAAGCGCCTTGTGGAACTGAGCCCAAGCCGCTACCAGCTCACCTGGATACTTGTCTATGATAACCTGACAGGCATCAGCAGCATCTCGATAGCGCTGCAGATAGTATAGACAGATAGCTGCCCGCAACTCCGCCCACTTTGCTGCTTCTGAAGTGGGATACTGCAGCAGAACCTGCTGGAACAGCTTCATAGCCTCTTCCCTCGGAGCTGCGTCGTTTTCCAGAAGAGCCATGCCTGTCTTGTAAACTACCGCAGCAGCTTTCTCCGTTTCGAGGTCTGAAGCAGCAGCACTTCCTGCAAAGAAAGCGATGCAAGCAGCGAACAGCACGACGGTTCGTTTCCTCAATGTCAGACCCTCCCTTCCTCTCGTACTCTTAGATATGCTTCAATGATTCGGTAACAGAACAACACCACTCGGCGGCGCAACACACGCACCGAACAGTGACTACCGCTCGCGCAGGCAAACAGCCTTTTTCTTCGAATTATATCACCTGAATGCCTGTTTGTCAATAAGTTTTTTGTGATATGTGTCATATATGTGACACATTGTGTGCAATGAGAACGAATGCAAGAAGGCGATGAATGGAGGATTACTATAAGCTTTATGACTTAAACAGGTTTAGCAAGCACCTAGCGAACTAGCTAACTGTATCTACCTATGCGCGTTGCGACTGGCGAAGATTGATTTTTCCTAGACTCTCGGAGTCCTATGAATAGCCCAGCTAACTCTACCTGAGCTTAGTAAGTGTAGTCAAGATTGTATCGAATCAACTCCACACGCTCATTATTCTCAACCTCGGACAAGCTTAGCCCTCGGAGTTCGAAAGGAAAGAGTGCCAGTGCAAATCGAGTTACCGTCAGCGTCGAAGAAGATGCTCCAGACCGCAAGAGCGCCTCGAGAATCCAAGCACAAGTTTTAGGGTCCGTGACAGCTACCCGCTTGCCCTGACGAAACACCCCCTTCGTTTCTGTGTCTTCCAATACACCCCAGTCCACAAACGACCTCAACACACGTTGGCAAGACCGCAACACTGTTTGCCTTTCGCCGTATAGCTCACTGATTCGCCTCATTACCTGGGACACCGAGGCCGCACCCTGAAGTCTTAAGAGGCGACCAGCCACTTTCGCAACATCTTTCCAAAACGGATACGTAGCCATCAATGCCTACCAATGAACAGTAAGATGTTCGCTAGCAGGTATTCGCCCAAGTAGCTCTAAGCCCGAATCCCTGAATTGCGACAGATTGCTCGGTGGGTTCATCCATACTCGAACAAGTGCAGTTATTGTCTTTTGCCTGCAACCTCTACCCGAACTGCCACCACCAGCGAGAGTGTCTTTTAGTCTATCGTGTAAAGCTGCTACGACGTCTTTCTTGCTGTTTCCAGCCAAAACCAAAGACGCTGTGTATTCCAGCCACTCGAGCTTTATTCGCCGGTCAACTCCGACTCTTTTTTGCCAAATCACTGCATCCTCCGTCTTATCTCGACAAACGGCACCACTACCTCGTCAAGCAATATTCCGCCGTGAGCCACCAACGCCTCTCCGATCGAGATAAACCCATACCGACCGTTCGCTATCAACGGCAAGTAATCATCAGGCAACCCAATACTTGGCCATTCCACGGTTTTGGGAAACTGGGATTTAATTCGCGACCTCAGTTCAGCATTTCGGTAGACCCAAACCCTTTCTCCTCGAACATCTGCCGTGATTTCCTCTGAAGGGCGACTGATTCCGGTGCATTCCATGTTTCCATGATCGGATGCCAAGAATACGTGGGGGTGCATATAAGAATTATAGGCAGCGTCTAAGCATACAGAGGTGGTCTTGCCGGCTTCCAGTAGTCGTCCCATCTACCGCTGAGCTTGAGTGCACGCAAGGCAGCAATGGCTCCTTCCCCAATTTCTTTCC
>Ga0123519_10015228_pt1 | contig 10814 bp, 7 predicted proteins | sample YelNatPaOPRAMG02_FD_87396 | JGI IMG/M metagenome (GOLD analysis project Ga0123519, IMG submission 87396) | Hot spring microbial communities from Yellowstone National Park - Yellowstone National Park OP-RAMG-02 (version 2) | ecosystem: Environmental > Aquatic > Thermal springs > Hot (42-90C) ...
CCTGATGAAGATAGCCCTATTATTATATCTCCATCCTGAATATTGTGATTTGAAATAATATCCTTTCGTTTAATTCGTGCTATTACCGTTGAATCTACTATTATTGTCCTTACTAAATCACCAACATCCGCAGTTTCGCCTCCTGCCAGAAAAATATTAATCCCCAGTTTTCTTAAATTTTCGCATATTTCTTCAGTTCCGTTTATTATTTCAGTAATTACTTCGCCCGGAACCAAAAGTTTATTACGACCTATTGTCGATGTAGCTATCATATTTGTGGTTGATCCTACACAAATTAAGTCATCAACATTCATTATAAGGGCATCCTGAGCAATTCCTTTCCATACATTTATATCACCGGTTTCTTTCCAATAAATATAAGCCAGCGACGATTTTGTACCTGCTCCGTCAGAATGCATAATATTGCAATATTCTGTGTCTCCACCTAAAATGTCGGGTAATATTTTACAAAATGCCTTTGGATATAAGCCTTTATCAAGGTTTTTTATGGCATTATGAACATCTTCTTTACTTGAAGATACTCCTCGTAAATTATATTTTGATACCTTCATTTTTATTGATAAATAATTTGTCAAAAGTACTTTTTAAATTTAATCAAAATAATTTTATAGTTAAAAAAATATCATGTTCAAATTTTTTTTGATTTTAACACGAAATCTCGTATTTGACGAATTTTCACCGATTTGAATGTTCAAAGGTAAACTCTTGCGTTACTGATTTTTAGTGAATTATCCCAATGGTCGTAGTTAAGTTATGCCTTTACTAAACTCAGCAATACTATAACCTTGATTAATCAAAGAAAGCCCTTGAAATTATAAATTTTTTATGATACTTGTCGATTTCAATTAGATAAAAAAATTAAAATTTCATTTTAAAATATACATATCATTAATAAAATATATAAATTGCAAAAAAAAAATAGATTTATGATAAACAATAATTTTGTTTCTATATATGAAAATAGCATTAAATCTAATTGGGATTTATTAGCTTTTACAGACTATCAAGGTAAATCATATACTTATAAAGATGTTGCCGAACGAATTGCAAAAATTCATATTTTATTCAGAGAAAGCAAAATTGATAAAGGCGATAAGATTGCTCTCATAGGCAGAAATTCCTCAGGATGGGCAATGACTTTTTTGGCTACCATTACGTATGGAGCTGTAATAGTTCCAATATTACCAGATTTTCACCCTGAAGAAATGATTAATATAATAAATCATTCTGATTCTGTAGCTCTGTTTCTTGCCGATTCTTTTCATAAAGACCTTGATTTGTCAAAAATGCCTAACATTAAGGCAGTGTATTCGATTAATACTTTTGAACTAATTGAACATAGATGTAAAGATATATTTCCGGAAGCTGTTGATATAATTGACAAACTTTTTGAAAATCAATATAATAATAATTTCAGTAGTGATAAAATACAATATGAGAGGATTCCAAATGATGCTCTTGCCGAAATCAGTTATACCTCAGGCACAACCGGTAATTCAAAAGGAGTTATGCTTACACACAATTGTTTATTGGCTAATATTTTATATGCTCAGGAAAATATGCCTTTAAAAAAAGGAGAATGTATTGTATCATTCTTGCCACTTGCCCATTCTTATGGATGTGCTTTTGAATTTCTTTTCCCTTTTACTTTAGGATGTCACATTACATTCATTGCAAAAACTCCTCCTCCTCAGTTACTTCTTCAGGTATTTAGTGAAGTAAAGCCTCATCTGGTTCTTTCTGTACCTCTTGTAATCGAAAAAATTTTTAAGAAACAGATACAACCTAAAATTTCAAAAAATCCTATTAAAACAATTTTAAAAATTCCGGTGCTAAATAAATTGATTTATAAGTCAATAAATAAAAAACTTACCAATGTTTTTGGTGGACGTTTTTATGAAATTGTGATAGGAGGAGCAGCATTAAACAGTGATGTAGAAGCCTTTTTCAGAAAGATAGGGTTTAAATTTACCGTTGGTTATGGCATGACCGAATGCGGACCTCTCATTAGTTATGCTCCATGGAATAAAACTAAGATTGGTTCGGCTGGTAAACTTATTAATTTTCTTGAATTAAAGATTGATTCATCTGACCCATATAATGAAATTGGCGAAATATTGGTACGAGGCGAAAATGTAATGCTTGGATATTATAAAAATGAAGAAGCCACAAAACATGCTATTGACAGCGAAGGGTGGTTACATACTGGTGATATGGGAATAACCGATGAGGATAATTTTATTTTTATTAAAGGCAGATGTAAAAATATGATTCTAGGCGCTAATGGACAAAATATTTATCCCGAAGAAATTGAAGAAAAACTAAATAGTATGCCCTATGTAATGGAATCTATTGTAATTGAAGAAGATAAAAGATTAGTGGCTTTGGTATTTCCCGATTTTGAAGCTATGGATAAAGAAAATATCCCGCGTGAAAGTGCCCCTGAACTGATGGAAAAAATACGAAAAGACCTGAATGAAATGGTTGCTAAGTATAAACAAATTGCTAAAATCAGGATTCATAATGAAGAATTTGAAAAAACACCTAAAAAAAGCATAAAAAGATTTAAATATTTTTCAAAACACTAATATTTATTTTTCAATTAATACATTTATTAATATTTTTGGATGCTTATAATTTAGCTATTTTATAAGGTTCAAAATAGCAAAATAATTTTTTAAAATAACAAAATACAAAACAAATATGGACATAAATAAAATAAAGAAAATAGGCGTTTATTTGATTCCTGTAATCGTTTTTATATTAATTTCAACAGTATATTTTTCTCCTGTTTTAAAAGGTAAGGCTTTATATCAGTACGATATAGCAAATGCCAAAGGAATGTCTAAAGAAATTAATGATTTCCGCGAAAAATATCATTCCGAAGCATTATGGACAAACAGTATGTTTGGGGGAATGCCTGCATATCTCATTTCATTAACTTATAAATATGATTTTATAAAATATATAAGGAAAGTATTCGAAATATTTCCGTCTCCTATTAATTTTTTATTTCTGGCATTATTTGCTGCTTATATTGCATTGTTGCTAATGGGAGCAAATATATGGATTGCTACTATTGGAGCAATTGCTTACGCATTTTCTTCTTATTTTATTATAATTATTGGTGTAGGCCATACCTCTAAAATGCTTGCATTAGGTTACATGCCAATGGTTATTGCCGGCGTATGGTATACTTTTAATAAAAAAATATTAATAGGATCTTCACTTTCTGGTGTTTTTCTTGCTCTTCAGCTTGCTTCAAACCATCCTCAGATTACTTATTACACATTAATTATTTTGGTTATTTTATTTTTTATATATCTGCCTTTATATATCAAACGCAGACAAATAAAAAATTTTATGTTAGCCTCCTTGGCCTTATTTATTGCCGCAGTACTTGCCATTGGCACAAGTGCAGCACGTTTGTGGACTACATATGAATACGGTAAATATTCGATGCGTGGAAAATCTGAATTAACAATAAATGCCGAAAATAAAACATCCGGGCTCGATAAAGATTATGCTACTGCATGGAGTTACGGAAAAATCGAAACTTTTAATTTGTTAATTCCTAATTTAATGGGAGGTTCATCGCATGATAATTTGGGACAAAATTCCAACTTTTATAAAATTTTGAAAGAAAACGGAGTACGTGAGGCAAAACAAATACTAAATGCTATACCAGCATACTGGGGTGGACAATCTTTTACCTCTGGACCGGTTTATATAGGAGCAATAATTGTATTCTTATTTTTCTTTGGTCTGTTTCTTTTAAAAGGGCCATTAAAATGGTGGCTTGCAATTTGTGTAATCATTTCATTTATTCTTGCCTGGGGACGAAATATCACAGTTGGCGAATTACTAAAAGGAGGTTCTTTTTTTACAGGCGCTGTTTTATTAATTTATTTCTTTGAAAATAAGAAAGAATTATCTGCTTCAAAACAAAAATCTTTCCTTTTTTCCGGAATAGGTTTTATGGTTTTGTTTTTGGCTCTTTTAATTGTACCTTCAAATAAATTGTTCGATACTATCTTTAATTATCTTGTCCTCGATTATTTACCAGGCTATAATAAATTCCGCACAGTTTCCATGACCCTTGTGATTGCTGAGTTTGCTATGCCATTCTTAGCTGCTATGGCATTACAAAAGATAAGTGAAAACAATATTTCAAAAGTTGAATTTTTTAAGGCTTTCAGATGGGCAGCAATTATTACAGGAGGTATTTGCCTTATTTTTATTATAATACCTCAACTGTTTTTATCATTTGATGCCGATTTTGATCAACAATTAATATCTGCAGGATGGCCTGCCGATATTATCGAAGCAATAAAAAAAGACCGTAAAGCTTTAACTGTAAATGATGCTTTAAGATCATTATTTTTTATATCTGTTGCTGCTGTAACATTATTATTATTATTTTTCAAAAAAATTAAGAAACAATATGCTTTTCTTATAATTGCTGTATTTGTTTTAATAGATATGTGGACAATTGACAGGCGTTATCTTAATGATAACAACTTTGTCACCAGAAAAAAAGCTGTTGAGCCTTTTACACCTTCAAATGCCGATTTGTTTATTATGAAAGATGTAGACCCGAATTTCAGAGTCTATAATCTTACTGTTAGTACATTTAATGATGCAAGTACTTCCTATTTTCATAAATCAATTGGAGGATATCATGGTGCCAAAATGAAAAGATACCAGGAACTCATTGATTTTCATTTATCAAAAGGTAATATGGCAGTTTTAAATATGCTTAATACTAAATATTTTATTGTTAAAGATAATAATGGACAGCCAGTACCACAGATTAATTTTCAGGCTCTTGGTAATGCATGGTTTGTTGATACCTTGCGTTGGGTCCCGAACGCCGACTCGGAAATTCTTGCTTTAAACAATTTTAACCCTGCAAAAGAAGCTATTATTGATATAAGGTATAAAAAATATTTTGATAATTTTAAATTCAGACCTGATTCAGGGGCAGCCATTAAATTAACACAATATAAACCAAATCATTTAATATATGAATCATATGCAATCGGCGATCAGTTAGCTGTTTTCTCTGAAATATTTTACGATAAGGGTTGGAATGCCTATATCGATGGCAAACCCATTGGTCATTTCAGGGTTAATTATGTTTTACGTTCAATGATTGTTCCTTCGGGTAAACACACTATTGAATTTAAATTTGAGCCAAAATCTTATTATATGGGTGATAAAATTTCATTAGCAAGTTTTATTCTGTTAATGATTTTTCTTATTTCTGCTCTTTATGTAGAATTAAAAAAAGTATTTAAAAAATAAATGCCGAAAAAAGAAAAAAATATTGCAAAAAAAAGACTTCGTACTTCTTACATGGTTTCAGTTATAAGTATTGCTCTTGTCTTATTTATGCTTGGTATTTTTGGTTTGCTTTTTCTCAATGCAAAGAAAATTTCTGAGTATGTAAAAGAAAACATTGGTTTTACTATATTTATTAAAGACCAGGTTAAGGAAGTAGATGTAATAAGATTGCAGAAAAAATTAGAAACCTATGATTATGTAAGGCAAACACAATACATTTCAAAAGAACGAGCTGCTGAAATTATGAAAGAAGAACTTGGCGAAGATTTTATTGAATTTCTGGGATATAATCCCTTGTCAGCTTCTATTGACATTAAGCTAAAAGCTCAGTATGCCAATAAGGATAGCATTGCTAAAATTGAAAATGATCTTCGAAACTATGAAGAAATAAATGAAATATATTTTCAGGAATCTCTTGTAAATAAAATAAATGAAAATATTAAGAAAATTGGTTTGGGAATATTGCTTTTCTGTTTGTTATTACTTTTAATAGCTATAACTTTAATAAATAATACTGTAAGACTTTCAATATACTCGAAAAGATTTATAATAAATACTATGCAACTTGTGGGGGCATCTCGGAGTTTCATCCGTAAACCTTTTGTGCTAAGAAGCATTTTGCATGGTATATATGCCAGTTTATTGAGTGTATTGTTATTGTGCTCACTGATTTACCTTATTCAAAAAGAATTTATTGAAATAATAAGTTTTAACGATATCGAAATTCTTGGAATACTCTTTATATTTGTAACAATTTTTGGTGTTATTATAAGTTATCTGTCAACTTATTTTTCGGTAAATAAATTTTTAAGATTGAGTACTAATGATTTATATTTTTATCAATAAATGAAAACTATGGGAAAGAAAGAAATTGAAAAACCAAAAGCCAGTATGCCATTTGGCAAGGAAAATTATATCTTACTTGCTATCGGCTTTGTTATTATAATTATCGGATTTGTGTTAATGTCGGGCGGCAAATCAAATGATCCAAAAGTGTTTAATGAGGATATTTTTAGCTTCCGAAGGATTATTTTAGCACCTGTAATAATTCTTTTCGGATTTTTGTTTGAAATATATGCAATAATGAAACAACCAAAGAGTAATAAAGAACAAAATCAATAGTATATTATTTTTATGTCAGTTTTACAAGCCTTAATTTTAGGACTTATTCAAGGTCTTACCGAATTTTTGCCTATTAGCAGTAGCGGCCATCTCGAAATCGGAAAAGTTTTATTGAATGTTGAATTAAAAGATAATCTTATTTTCTCAGTTGTTGTACATGGGGCAACTGTTTTAAGTACAATAGTTGTTTTCTGGAAAGAAATAAAAAAATTATTTTCAGATTTATTTAAATTTCAATGGAATGATTCGACTGAATATATTGCAAAGCTTTTATTATCGATGATTCCTGTGCTTATTATAGGATTATTGTTTAAAGATGAATTGGAAGAATTATTTACAGGGAATCTTTTATTAGTTGGAGTAATGCTTTGTACAACAGCTATATTATTAGCTTTGGCTTATAAAGTGAAACAAGGCAATAAGAAAATATCATTTTTAAATTCATTTATTGTTGGTATTGCTCAAGCAATTGCTGTTTTACCAGGATTATCACGTTCAGGTGCAACTATTTCAACCGGATTGTTGCTTGGAATAAAAAGAGAAGAAATAGCACGATTTTCTTTTCTTATGGTCTTAATTCCGATTATTGGGGCAAATGTTTTAGATATTTTGTCATATAATTCATCTGTTAATGCAGAAGTAAGTATACCTGTTTTATTTGCTGGTTTCATAGCAGCCTTTATTTCGGGTTTGATTGCCTGTAAGTGGATGATTAATCTGGTTAAGAAAGGTAAACTTATTTATTTTGCAATATATTGTTTAATAATTGGCATAATAGCAATAATTTTTGCATAATTTCGTTGTTTAAAATAAAATTCAATTGAATAATTTTAATTTTAAGGAAGGAGAAATTCTTTTAATAAATAAGCCCCTGTATTGGACATCTTTTGATGTAGTAAATAAAATCAGAAAATTAATATATGAATATACCGGAGATAAAACTATAAAAGTAGGGCATGCCGGCACACTCGATCCATTAGCAAATGGTTTGATTATAATATGCACAGGGAAATTTACAAAAACAATTGATCAGATTCAAAATATGCCTAAAGAATATATAGCAACAATTGAACTTGGCAAAACAACACCTTCATTCGATCTTGAAACAGATTTTAATAATTATTTTACTATAAATCATATTACTACTGAATATATTAAAAAGACCTTAGCCGATTTTATTGGTATTTCTGAACAATTGCCACCAATATATTCGGCAAAAAAAGTGAATGGGAAGAGAGCCTATGAATTTGCCAGAAGAGGAAAAGATTTAGATTTGTTACCCAGAAAGATAGAAATTTATAATATTGTTATTGAAAAAATAGATATTCCTTTTGTTACCTTTAAGGTATTATGCAGCAAAGGCACATATATAAGAGCACTGGCAAGGGATATAGGAGAGAAGTTGAAAAGCGGTGCCTATTTAAAGTCTTTATGCCGTAATGCTATCGGGCATTATAAGCTTGAAGATGCAATAAATATGGATGATATAAAAAAATTTTTTGATAAATGTAACTAACTCATATTTTTCACGTATAAAGGGTTTCAATATTAAACATCATAATTATGAAATTATCGCAATATAAATTTAATTTACCTAATGAATTGATAGCTCAATATCCGGCAAAGAACAGGGATGAATCAAGATTAATGGTATTAGATCGTAAGACCAAAAAAATTGAGCATAAAGTTTTTAAAGATATAGTTAATTATCTTAGTGAGGATGATGTAATGGTATTTAATAATACTAAAGTATTTCCTGCACGGTTATATGGTAATAAAGAAAAAACCGGTGCTGAGATAGAAGTATTTTTATTGCGGGAATTAAACCGTGAACAGCGTTTATGGGATGTATTGGTTGATCCTGCTAGAAAAATCAGGATAGGCAATAAGCTATATTTTGGAGAAAATGATATTTTAGTGGCTGAAGTAATTGATAATACAACTTCAAGAGGTCGTACTTTAAGATTTTTATTTGACGGCCCATATGAAAAATTTAAAGAAACTTTATATAGTTTAGGCGAAACACCTATTCCAAAGTATATTAAAAGAAAAGCAGAGCCTGAAGATGAAGAACGATATCAGACAATTTTTGCAAGGGAAGAAGGTGCTGTTGCTGCTCCTACAGCTGGATTGCACTTTAGTCGCGAATTACTTAAAAGATTAGAGATTATTGGAGTACATTTTAGTGAAATAACTCTACATATTGGTCTGGGAGTATATCGTACTGTTGATGTTGAAGACCTAACAAAACATAAAATGGATTCAGAAAGGATAATTATTCCTCCTGAAACTACAACGGTTATTAATAAAGCTATTGAAAACAAAAAAAATGTATGTGCAGTTGGTACTTCAGTATTACGAACTCTCGAAAGCTCTGTTTCTACCGACGGTTTTGTTAAACCTTTTATGGGCTGGACGAACAAGTTTATTTTTCCACCTTATGAAGTTGTTATTCCGACAATGCTTGTAACTAATTTTCATATGCCATTATCTACACTACTGATGATGGTTTCGGCATTTTCGGGATTTGATTTTTTATTTGAAGCTTATGATGTGGCTATAAAGGAAAAATACAGGTTTGGCGCATATGGTGATGCTATGTTGATTATTTAATATTTTTATAAATATTTATAATATCAGGGCTTATTGGTTTAATACTGATAAGCCCTTATGTTTTTTCCTTCGTAATAATTAATAAACGATTGATTTGCAATTATATTACCGCCTGTTGTGGGATAATCGCCTGTAAAATACCAGTCGCCTTTATGATTCTGACAGGCAATATGTAAATTTTCGATAGTTTGATATACAATTTTTATTTCAGCTTTTATTTGGCTATTCTTCAGCATTTGTGCTATTTTATCTGATATTTGTTCGGCCGTAAATGGTTTATATATTTCTTTTACATAGTTTTCGACTGATTCAGGATTAAGTTTATCTTGCATTTTAGCTTTGTTAAATACATCATCGATTATACTTTGTAAATTGTTTTCTTTTAGTAATTCGATAGCAGCTTTAAATGCTACAAAATCTGATAGTTTTGCCATATCAATTCCATAGCAGTCGGGGTAACGTATCTGAGGTGATGATGATACCACAATTATTTTTTTTGGGTTAAGTCGATCTAAAATTCGTAAGATACTTTGTTTCAGAGTAGTACCTCTAACAATTGAATCGTCAATTATTACAAGATTATCTATATCTTTTTTTATTGTCTCGTAAGTGATATCATAAACGTGTCCGACGAGTTCATCGCGGCCCTCATCTTTTGATATGAATGTTCGTAGTTTTATATCTTTATGAGCAATTTTTTCAATACGAGGACGAAATGAAATCATTTTGAGAATTTCGTTTACGTCTATGTTTTTGCCCATTGCAATTATTTTTTTCTTATTTTCTTCGAATAAATAATTATGAATTCCGTCTATCATTCCATAAAAAGCCGATTCTGCAGTATTTGGGATATAAGAAAATACAGTATTTACAAGGTCATAATTGATGCTATTAAGTATTAGGGGTGTCAATAATTCTCCAAGTTTTTTGCGTTCACGATAAATTTCAGCATCGGTACCTCTCGAAAAATAGATACGTTCAAATGAACATGATTTTTTTTCTTTTGGTTTTCTTATTTCTTCTTCTGTAATACGGCCGTCTTTTTTAATAATAAAGGCATATCCCGGCTTTAATTCTTTTATATCTGAATATGATAAATTAAAGGCAGTTTGAATTGCAGGCCTTTCTGATGCAACAACTGCAATTTCCTCATCGTGATAATAATATGCAGGTCTTATGCCCCAAGGGTCACGTACTACAAAGGCATCACCATGTCCTATTAATCCGGCAATTACATATCCGCCATCCCATCGCTTGCTGGCATCCTGAAGAATATTGGCTACATTAAGATCGCGTGCAATAAGTGACGAAATTTCGACATTTGAATAACCCTGATCATGAAAAAAATCAAAAAGTTTTTGATTTTCTCTATCAAGAAAATGTCCTATATTTTCAAGTATTGTAATCGTATCTGAAAAATCTTTGGGACATTGTCCCAATTCAACCAACTTTTGAAATAGTTCTTTTACATTGGTAAGATTAAAATTTCCTGCAAGGATTAAATTTCTTGTTTTCCAGTTATTCTGGCGCATTACCGGATGAACATTACGCAATTTATTTTTTCCGTATGTGCCGTATCGCAGGTGTCCAAGATATAATTCGGCAGCAAAATTTATATTTTTTTTTGCCCAAACGGGGTCGTTATATTTGGTATTTTTCGCTATTTCGATTTCATTAAATTTTTCTTTTATTCTCGAAAATAAATCATCAAG
>Ga0123519_10015232_pt1 | contig 10812 bp, 5 predicted proteins | sample YelNatPaOPRAMG02_FD_87396 | JGI IMG/M metagenome (GOLD analysis project Ga0123519, IMG submission 87396) | Hot spring microbial communities from Yellowstone National Park - Yellowstone National Park OP-RAMG-02 (version 2) | ecosystem: Environmental > Aquatic > Thermal springs > Hot (42-90C) ...
AGGAATAAGGGCTATTTTGGCTCGGATTGCAAAGGAATCAACGGTACAATGGATTGTGAGACGAGGGCTTTGAACTGTCCATGAAGAGCATTCGCAGGAATATCAGGATATCACGCATCAGGTCTATGGTGGAACATCCCTATGCATTCAGGAAGAGTATGTTCCACTTCTCACATACAATGGTTTCGACAGTCCAGAGAGTGAAGACATACTTCACTGCAATATGCTACAATCCCACAAGAACAAGATTTTTTGATCGGCTAGCGTAAGCCGTCGAGATTTTCAGGGAAATGAAAAAATAGCAAAATACGAGTGAGTTCAGAGTGCTCTGACTGCATTTCCCATTGAGAAGCAGGCTTTTCAATCACATCCTATGGAAAATGGGAGGCTATGAGGAATCCTCAGATATGGCTCTTTCGCGCTCTTTTATAAATCTTCCTATTTTCCATCGAAATTTTTAGTAAGGTAGAAAATAAATGTAATGATCAAGAAATCTCTACAAATCACTTCTTTGTCACCTTGGAACAGATATTCCCTAATATTGTTTTCAGCTCCCGCCCGATTTTATATTTGCAAATGTATGTAGAACACTTAGAAGATTGCCGTGTCAACGACAATCTCGTAATTTATGCTGGTTACCAGTTTCTAATGCAACATATCCATAAAAAGTGAAAGTTGACATAATGGACGGCTTGCCTTTGTATAATGAAAATCCTTAAAAGGATATAAAATATTATTACTTGTAAAAAATAATGGAGGCGCCATAAATGTTTAAAAATGGGATCGAAAGATTGGTCTCTATTGCAATAGTCCTTGCAATGATTGTAAGTATTTTTGGAATTTCGTCCTTCGTTTCACAGAACGCATACGGTTTAGGGACAGTGACTGGCACCCTTGACCCTTCAGTTTTTGGAGAAACAACAGAAGGCTTGCTTTCCACTACCACTGTTCTTGTAGATAGCAGCACCGGATCTTACGTGCCTGGAAGCACAGTCTACTTCTACATAAGTACAGCACCAGACCCATCAGGCATAGTTGGCGAATATGTAGGCTCTTACCTCATTCCTGCAGACTCAACTTCTCTTAGTGGTGCCATACTTGAACTGTTTTCAAGTCCTACTTCACTGTCACCTGGAATCTACTACATCCTCTCTGCTACTTCTGATAATCCGGCAGCTTCTGGAGCGACATTCCCGGATGCTTTTGAAATAGATGTTGTGAGCACGCAACCTACATTTTTCCTCCAATACCCGATAGGTATTCTCCCCTCTCAACAGAACAGTACAATTACTGCCCCAGTCAGTGCTTCAGTTGGCTTCTACGGAAGTGGATGGGACCCAGGAGCAACCGTACACATAACCCTAGATTATGCAGGAGGTGAAAATCTCTTGACATATTGGAGCCCCGGATATGTCGATGTTTCACAATATGGTACGATCAGGCAAGGACTTCTTTGGAGCATCGGTGTCCCTTATCTCAGTGGTACCGTTAGTTCATCTGGATCATTTCTTGCAAAACCCTACGTGATCGTTGCACAGGAAGTGTCAGGGGGAGGCAACCTTGGTGGAATAACTGCAGATGCGTACTTGAACGTCCTCCCTTCGATATCTCCAACGAGCATTTCAGGATATGCAGGGTCTACATTCACGATTACGGGTACCGGATTTCTGGCTGGTAAGACAGTACCCGCTTTTCCTCTGGGTTCAACTGGAACCAGCCCAATCCAGGTACAGAGCGGCAATGTCTACCTCAATGCATATTATTCGTCGGGTGGAACAGTGGATCCAAGCGGGGATCTTTCCATAAGTGGTGTTACCGTAACATCCCCAGTGGCAAGTACCTTTAGCGTTGATGGACAGGAACTGCTGATCACGTTCAGCGACCCTTCTTTCACAGAAACATTCAGTGAGGTCCTTTACGTCTCAATTCCAAGGGTTGATCCGTCGCTCTACGTAAGTCCAAACGAGGGAACTCTACTTGATAAATTTTATTGTGCAGTGACAGGTTTCAGTCCGTCCTCCCCTATCAAACTGTACTTTGGCAATACTTCCGAAGACCTAAGCACGGATTCAAATGGTTTCGCGAGGAATATCACAGAAGTGCCATCTGTACAGGAGGGAGACTATACTCTTATAGCATCTGATTCATCCTTCAGTGCTACTGCATCCTTCACCGTTACCGGTACAAGCGTCGAAATACTCGACAGCGATTACCTCAACCTGTCTGGAGAATATGCCTCTCTCGGGTCATATATAATTGTGGGTATTGGAGGACTGCCCGCATATTCACCTGTCAATATAACGGATACAGGCTTGGCAACGAGTTCATTCGGGACATCAAGCGTCTTCGCTGCTGCAAGTGAGAAACATTCTCCTCTTTCTGTCTCCATCTCAGCTGGCTACGAAAACGCAAAAGGGTTTATTTCAAACGGGCTTGGCGAATTTTTAATAGAATATCCCCTGACATATTCCGTTTCTGTTAATACTGGCAGAGCATTCACCATATCAATTTCCTCTGCAATCTCAGGTTCTGCAACATACTACGCCGTCGGGACTCCTTCCGTAACATTCAACTCAACTTCATACTTCCCGGCCTCAGCAGTCACAATATTTATCTCTGGACTGGTTCCTGCAGGAGCTTCTCATACCCCTGAAACTTCAAACTATATTGGTCCATTTTCCATTGCCCTTGACTCTGTTAACCCAGTCACTCTATCCGGTGACCGGACAACTTTCAATTCCACCTCCTCTGGAACAGCTACTGTGTCATTCAATTTGCCCACCTCAACGGATGGAGCACACACCTTGGTAATTCATAGCTCCCGTGGGCAATCTCTTTACACAGATTACAACCTTCTTGTGAGTTCACCGAGTACTAGCGGAACAATCACATATAATACCGAGAAACCCACCCTTCTTCTGTCTGGGACTGGGACATCCACAAACCCGTTTGAGGGGTACCCTGCACTCACCTCTTCCGACAATGAGGGATACGGAATAGAGTTCGATTTCTTCAATCTCCAGCCCAATTCTCCAGTCTCAATTGTGATATATGGTTCGACAGGTACATCGGCTGTTTCCTTACCAGCGTCAGCTCCAATAGATTCCAATGGTGCTGGGACCGTATTCATACCTTTTCCAGCCGCTATAGGGGGGGTGGAGTTTGAGATAGCGTTTGCGCAGGTAAGGGGAAGCATAATAACAACCCTATCAGGATCAACTTGGTATTATGAGGACGTTCCTGCGATATCTTTTGAGCCTTCATCTTTTTCATCAAATAGCGGTCATCCGGTAACTGACTATCTGTCCTATTATGGAGAAAGGGCTCTTGCGGACACAAACGTAACCATTTATGCCAACTCACTTTCTCCTGATACAGAGTACGATATCTATATGAGCACTAGCACCTCATTTTCAGCTTCCCAATTTGTCTCCTCATTCAAGACAGATGGTGGTGGGGACACTCTGACAGGCGCAACGGTTCCTCTGTCAGTAGGAATCGGCACATATACAATAGATATAGCCCCTTCCACCCAAAGCATGTCTGGCAAGGCAGTTCTGACACTCACACTTGAGGTAGCAGTTGATGAATTTGCTTTTCCGGGACAGCTTGTATCCACGTCCATACCAGTCAGCTCCAGCCTTGCTACGGGGACATCTTATTACCAAGTAGCCGTAATGCTGAATGAGACTACTTTGACTACAGTCGATACTCCGCCAGTTGGTCTACCTGTTTCATCACCAACAGAATATTATGCTAATGTGACATTCAAGATGCCCAACGGTCAGCCAGGGAACTGGTTTTTGATCAGTTATGAAGTAGTTCCTGTTGGAACTTCAACATCTGCCACTACAATCCAGGCCCTTGCTTCAAGTCCGACAATTACTTCCGTCAGCTCATTTACGATTGCTACTGCAAACACTCCTGTTACACAGACAGTAGTTGTCACAGGCACAGTTTCATCTGCTGCGGACTTGATTGCTGTGATCGGAGGAGGCTTCACTGTTTCCTCAGGCGCAGAGGTTACCAACGTGACACTCGGAGGTTGGAGCCTCTCTGGTACAACTGTTACTGCATACTTTGAAGTCACAGTTAATTCAGCAACGCCCACAACATACACTTTAACTGCGGATCAGCTTGCATACAGTGAAAGTTCAACTGTCGTCGTCCCGTACTACGGTACTTCTGTATCCAACTCTTTGGGCATTGCAACACTTGTATCTAACAACGGCGCTCTACTCATGGGCATATCCCCAAGCCAGATAGCAACACTGACGGCAGACGTGACGAGCGCAGTAACCACGAGCATGCAGGTACCACTCAGCGAACTTAACGCTTCTGTTGTATCAATAAACGTATCAATAAACAACGCAGTTGCAACGATAAAAACGGCATTCGGTAACATGACAGCAACACTCAGTGCAATAAACGCAACAGTAGCTGGCATAAGCTCCGGACAGGTCCTGGTGCTCACGAAGCTTGGAAGCATTGAGACATCACTCGCATCACTCAACGCATCGCTTGCAGCATTCAACGGAAACATAGTCACGATAAACACAACACTCGGCCAGGTCAAGACGACACTCGCAGGAATAAATACACAGGTAACAACCAACGGCAACGGCATAGCAACAATACAGACTGACCTCGGGACTCTAGGCGGTTATGTAACAGCAACGAACGGAAACGTTTCAACTATAAAGACGAGCCTTGGAACACTGACTACCACCGTGGACAAGATAAACACGAACACGCAGGGATTCTCAACGCTTGAGATATTCCTGATAGTTGCAATCGTGCTCATATTGATCACCCTGGTCATAGCGTTCCTGGCAGTCAGCAACACGAACAAGCTGTCAAAGAAGTTTGAAGAGCAGAAGAAGCAGTAAACGGACATAATTTTATTCCTTTTTTATTTTTATATTTCATTATTGGTTTCCTTCATGGCACTGATTTTGTTTTGTCAATTTCCTGCATCAGAGATTCTGAAGTTATCATTCCTTCTAATGAAAGAATACATTCAATATTTCCTGTCAAGGTGTGAAGTCATCTAAAGGTCTTGGAGAAATGACACAGCATTACCTTGCTTTTGGAACTCTTCAGTGGACTGAGGAAGTGTTTTGACCAACGGGATTAGATTGTAACGCCATTCTCCGTTCGCGATCGTTCTGTCCGTCACAATTTTACTTTTGCTCCTGAACAGCCTACTGTGCATCTTCAGTGAACATGGCCTATATTTATATTCTCCATCAATTAAAGATTGTAATCTCTACTGTGCATCCACGTGTCAACTGATTTTACCAGGGGAAAGTGTGATCAAAGTTTCATACATCTTCAGCATTGCAAAGAAAGGATAAAATAACAATTGATCGATACCCAACCGGATGGAGTCGGATCGGAAAATCTCTTTAATTTATATCAGCTATCTTGTAATTGCGTTTGGATACCTGTTTATTGGTATAGTGGCTGCACACCCATTTGATGACGCTATCTATGCTTACAATGCCCAGATATTCTATTACCTGCACGGGAGCCCCTTTATCTATCTGCCGCAGGGGATATTTTTTGATTTCATAAACGTTGCAGGATACTTTCTAGTGGCTTTATCCTCCATCTTCACTGGCATAAACGTCCTGTTCATTGAAATAGGCGTTAAGGTACCATTAATACTGTTCACGTTCCTCTCCTCCCTTATTCTCTACAAGATTGGCAACCACCTGAAATTTAATGGAATATATGCATCCCTGCTCCTTCTCACGTCTCCAATATACTTCTTCACTTCTGTCGTATATGGCTCTGCAATCGTTGTCTCAATGTTTTTTCTCATCTCTGGCCTTTACCTCGCGCTCAGGGAAAGACCAATCCTATCCGCAATAATGTATGGAATCGCTTCTGGCACTTACCTGTATCCAGTATTTGCAATACCTGTTCTGGTCAGGTACATTTACGTAAAAAAGGGAAGAAGAGATGCAGCCAAATACTTGGTTGTGTCTTTGATATTTGCGTCCATCGGGCAGCTCGTAATATTCTTCTTTTTCCTAAAGAACGGTATTCTCGCAGCATCACCGAACAACCCATCCGGTTACCTCTCCCCATATTCTACCGTTCCATACTACAACATCTTTGATTTCCTCAACATATTTGGCAAGGGAGATCTGCTTCCAGGCCAGACATACAACATCCTGTATTACGGGTCATCCATACTCTTCTCCCTCTCGTACCTACTTGTGAAGAGGCAAAATGTGAACGAAAGGAGCCTGATCGTCTTCCTTCTAATCCAGGGTGCACTTTTTGCATCTCTTGCCCCCTACAACCTCCCCAGCTATATGGCTGCCGTGATACCGCTTGCGATAATACTCAGTCTCTACCTTAGAAGGTGGGCATTCGTTGTTCTTATGTGGATATCAACAGTTTTCAGTTTCATCGTAATCCAGACTATAAATCCAGTTGGATTTATCGTCTATTTCTCAGACATTAACATCAATGTCCTTAACATAAAGAGTGCATATCCTCCGTGGATAAACAGCATTGCTGGGTCGCTTTATGCCCTCACGCTCCTGATATTTATCCCACTCTCACTGAGGGGAAGGGAAGGAACGATGAAGAAGATCAAAAGGGCACTTGCACCCCAGTCTGCGGCAGTCGCAGCGATAGTTGTGGTAGGGATGCTGATTTTCATCCCTGTTTCGTCTTCCGTGCCGCAGAACATGTATCTCTCCACCGCTGTTGACAGCTTCCAGGCTGCACCGACCTCGATGTACCTGGTGGGGACAACAATCGTTTCAGATTACAGTTTCCCTATACTTGGGACGATGGACACAGGCGGTCTGAGTCATTTCACCGGGGAAATTGAATATCCGACCTCATATTATCCCTTATACAATGTCACAGGCATTTATGAAAAGATGGCGGAGCCATTCAGCCAGTACGTAAATCTGACACTTCCAATAAGGAGCCCAGGCATTGAATTTTCTGGGGTTGGCAGGGGAAGCGCCACTGTTGAACTCCACAACTCCTCATCAACGATAAATTTTCATGGAACTGCCAGCCAAACGGGCAATAGAACTGAATTCATGTTCAGTGCAAACACAACCCTCAGTGGTCACTACCTTATGATTGTTGATTCAAGCATTCCTCTCCTCTTTCACAATGAGACTTCCATAGGAATGTCAATCCGAGGAGTACCCTATTATGGGAATGCATTCATTGATGGAAGGGAGTTGATGAACAGCACCATATATCCATCCAATCTTGGGGGGTCAATTAGGGTGGTGTTTGACGGCCCATTCCTTCGTGTCCCGGAAATTATGCCTATTTTTGTCGTTCATCTGTCGAAGCCGCTAGGGAAACCGGGTATGTTGGAACTGCTTGTTGGAGGGATATTATTTGTTGCTGTCATTGTTTTGGCGCCGCTCTCGCTCTTCTTCTCAGTACGTAGAAAACGAGTAAAGCATCCACTATGATTATCAAAACGATTATCGTAGTGTAGATGAGCAGCATGTCAATCGCGCTGACAATAATGAAATTGTTACTGTAAGTCACCTTACCCTTCAGATTCCCCCCCGAATATCCATAGGGCAGGAATATCGCATAGTTGTACGTGTCGTTGGGGAGATAAACAGTTATGATGGATGAATTAGAGACGTATGTATCCGCCCCTATCCTGAGTGTCCAGTGGTCTCCTGGAGGGATTCCCTGGACAACGAACGTATAGGGAATGGTTGATAAGAATAAAACGGGTACGAACTGTGCTCTCCCATCCACGTTTATGTTGCCGGAGGAAACAGAAGAGTTATAACCCGTGACAGCTGGTATGGTATAATTATAGGAACCGTTTGGAAGACTGAAATATATCTGACCTGACGAAGAACTCCTGTTTTCGCCGGACAGATTCACAGACCAGGAGGTTCCATACTGAAGTCCTACTTCGGAAAAGGTGATAACATATTCCTTCTGACTGAATAGAATATTTTCAGTTATGTTGTAGCTCGTTACGTAGACAATGCCGGATGAGGGTGAAGGTGTGAATGCCGAATCCACAGATTCCACAGAAAAGGTATATACCCCCTGAGGAACGATAAATGAAGTGCTGTTTGTGTTTACATTCACGTTCCTCCCTGTGAAATTAACCGACCAGTAGTTTCCCGAAGGCAGGCCACTCTCATTGAACGTGACTCTATAGTAAACTGGTAAGAATGTGACATTTTCCGTCACATTTGATCCATCCACAGATATAATTCCGTGCTGAGGTGACACATTTATGCCTGAGGTGCTGCCGACGAAATAATAGTAGCTGCCGTTAGTTATCTGGAACGTGATACTTGAATTTGTGCTTGAAGATGACAAATTTGCAAATGAGACGTACCAGGAATCCCCCGCAGGCAGGCCAGTCTCATTGAACGTCACTGAGTATTCCTTCCCCGTCTGGGAGGCTGAAGACAGGGCGAAAGAAGAAATGAGCAGTAATGAAATCACGAAGAGGATGATGGCCTTCTGCACATTTATAAATTTCAAACATTGTAATAACGTTTTCTGGTCAAGTTCGATTCTCTTGAAAAAAGTACTGACCATGACACAGTGGCCGACTTAAATGGGCATGCGTTACGGCTTGCGATCCTGAACAGGTTAATTTTTCATGCCAACAATCAAGTGCGAAATTGGTATTCCACCACTGATGAAATTTGGAAGAGCACACTTCAGTTGCTTTTTTCCAATAGTTTGTCCTAACCTTGCGAATCCATCCAGTCTGTAAAACTTTCCACTATCAAGTACGAGCCCATCGGCAAGGTATCCTTCCAGCAGCATACAGGGGGATATGTTGTGATTGGATATGCTAAGATAAATACTCTCCGCCATGGCAACAAGTAAAGTGCTGACTTTTACACGAAACTCCCGGGGATCGTTATTACCGAATTCAATTACCTTAACAGCTAGAAAATTATCTAAGTCTTTTCTGCCCCTGAAGGCTTTTGCGGTATTCAGGCCATTCATCAAAATCGAATCTATTGTCTTCCCCGACTCTTCACTGCTGTTTCTACTGCTCAAATGGGAAATTGCAGCTTTTTGAATTGATTCTAGAACCACGGGATCGGGATTTGTTAAGGGGAAGGATACGCAAATTAGGTAGTAAGAATGCGATATCAGGATCATTTTATTCCCTCCTCACTATCTCATATCCCCTCTTCTCAAGGCGCAGAAGGTTATCTACGTAGTCCTCTCTGAGCGTTTTATATATCAGCATCCCGGCCAGTGTGTTTCCCCCTCCAACAGAAAGCTCCTGGGAGATCATGCCAGAGACAGCGTTCCCCTCTGTTTCTACATCAGCCAGCCCGATGTGCGCGTTCCTCAGCTTGTGCCTGGCATATGCAATGTACCTCAGTGAATCGTTGATGGACGCTGCCTGCCTGTTCTCCCAAGGGGTCCCCCTCACTGGATTGAATGTGGAGATGTAAATGTATTTTATATTAAGGAACCGTTGCATGAAATCTATACTCTTCATTACGTCTGATTCAGAGCCAAGGCCGTTCATTATTATCGTACCAACTGGAATACCAGCGGAAGAGGCGTCGTGCAGCAATTTGATTCTCAAGTCAAGACTGTCACCTGGCTTCGCATCGTTGAAAGCATGCCTGTTCACTGTTTCCAGGGAAGAGTAAATTGCCGTCACCCCTTCCTCCTTGAGTATCTGGAGCGTTTCAATTGAAATTGGTGCCCCGACGTCGATGGAAACATCAATGCCAGTGACATTCCTCACCTTCTTTACAACATCTATGAGAAGGTCACCCTGCCCCTTAATGTCAGACCCTCCAACGAGGGTAATTGAGGTTATCTCCTTCTTCTTCTCTATTCCTTTCACGTTCTTCACGAGTTCTTCATCCGTGAGCGTTTCCCTCAGTCTCCTTACTCTCGCTATACTGCTGGAGATGGAGCAGTATTTGCATGGAGGGGAGAGCCTGCATGGTGTCACCATGTGAATGTGGGCGGTGAGATATATCTCCCTTCCCAGCTTCCTATCCCTTATTTCTGATGCCTCTTCCTCGTAAACCCGGTCATCTCCTTCCACTTCTCTATCATTGAAACTTTTTAATTAACATTTTCTCGGGACAATATTGCCCTAGAAACAGTCGATTCAAAATGTAGAAATAGCACATTTCAGGGAATATGCCACTCACCTTCCCGTGTGTTTCATGTGCCGTGACCCTACCTCTACATCGAAAAATCGGATCCAGAGAAATTGAAGGAAAGCAGGTAATGAGCCAATTAAATGCACAGAAGTGATAAATGAGCCAGCAATAATCCTTTATTCCAAATGCATACGCAGTCAATCATATCAGTCCGCTCCCCTTGCTTGAGATCATTTTGGTTATCGCATACCGATCTAAAATTCCCTGTGAATGGCAGCCATCCACCTTTCTTTGATTGATGATTGTTTTTCATTTAAATGTGAATCTCTATTTTAACAAACTCATGTCATTACCTAAACAAGAGCCAAAGAAAATCCACAGTTCATTTCCTCATTCCCTTTAAGAATTTTCAGACCGATTCCGTTATTGAAACAGTTGGGAGCGCCAGTTAACGGTTCAAATGCTACAGAACCAGGATTAGAATATGTGCCATTGTAAATTTCAAAAAATGGCATATTGTATCTACGTATCTTTATCTTCTTTCTTCTTGTAACAAAATCTACCTCTCCACCCCCGAAATAAGCATTATCATATTGTCTCCCTCCCAGACTTGTTATTCTGTTATATTTCAATCTATTTGTCGTTACGCTAAGTTTATCTGTATTCTTCAACAGGATTACAGCGTCAT
>Ga0123519_10015236_pt1 | contig 10811 bp, 7 predicted proteins | sample YelNatPaOPRAMG02_FD_87396 | JGI IMG/M metagenome (GOLD analysis project Ga0123519, IMG submission 87396) | Hot spring microbial communities from Yellowstone National Park - Yellowstone National Park OP-RAMG-02 (version 2) | ecosystem: Environmental > Aquatic > Thermal springs > Hot (42-90C) ...
GAGTTGTCCCTTGTCACGAATGAGTGCTTAGGCTAGTTTGGCAGGGGTAGGCGGAGGGCTTCTGGCAGGTGTAAGACCAAAACTTGTCAAACCGAGCGCTAGCGCCTAAAGGCAAAATGTCTTATGCCTGTTTCTTTTCCTTGTCCTTGTCCTTTGGCGCTTCGGCGATTGCAGCCTCGGTTGTGACAAGCAAGGATGCAACGCTTGCGGCATTCTGAAGGGCAAGCCTCACGACCTTTGTCGGGTCCAAAATCCCTGCCTCGATGAGGTCTTCGAACTTCTGGCTCTGGGCATTGTAGCCAAACCCGCCTGTCCCTGCCTTGACCTTCTCGACGACAACATCCCCACGCTCGCCAGCGTTTTCTGCGATCCAGTAAAGAGGCTGGCTCAAAGCGGACTTTACAATCTCGACCCCGTACTTCCTGTCATCGTCAAACTTCAGGCTTTCTAGAGCAGGCAAGCACCTTAGAAGCGCCACGCCACCGCCTGGCACTACGCCTTCCTCGACCGCTGCCCTTGTCGCATGAAGCGCATCCTCGACCCTTGCCTTCTTCTCTTTCATCTCGGTTTCCGTTTGTGCACCCACGCGGATCACTGCTACGCCACCAGCCAACTTCGCGAGCCTCTCTTGCAGTTTCTCCCTGTCCCAGTCGCTTGTGGTTGTCTCGATCTGAGCCTTTATCTGCTTGATGCGCCCTTTGATCTTTTCAGGGTCACCAGCACCCTCCACAATCGTGGTGTTGTCCTTGTCAACTATTACCTTTTTCGCCTTGCCCAGATCCGATATGGTCACATTCTCGAGCTTCACACCGAGCTCCTCGGAAATCACCCTGCCGCCTGTCAGGATCGCTATGTCTTCAAGCATCGCCTTCCGCCTGTCGCCAAACCCAGGCGCCTTCACAGCGCACACCTTCAGCACCCCTTTCAGTTTGTTGACCACCAGCGCTGCGAGCGCCTCACCTTCAACATCCTCTGCGATAACCAGAAGGCTTTTGCCTTCCCTTGCAACTCTTTCCAGCACGGGCAGAAAGTCGTGCAGTGCACTTATCTTCTTCTCGTTGATCAGCACATACGCATCTTCGAGCACACACTCCATCTTGTCAGGATTTGTGACGAAGTAGGGCGAAATATAGCCCCTATCGAACTGCATACCTTCGACCACATCCAGAGTCGTGTCTGTCCCCTTTGCCTCCTCCACCGTGATGACCCCTTCTTTGCCGACCTTCTCCATCGCATCAGCGATGATCTTCCCTATCTCTTCGTCCTGATTCGCAGAAATGGTCCCAACTTGCTTTATCTGGGCGTGGGTGTTCGTTGGGATTGACATCTTTTTCAGTTCCTCGACCACCTTTTCGACCGCTGCTTCGATGCCCCACTTCAGGTGCATAGGGTTATAGCCTGCGGTAACAAGTTTCAACCCTTCTTGATAGATTGCCCTTGCCAGCACGGTGGCAGTGGTGGTTCCGTCACCAGCCTTGTCGGAAGTCCTCGAGGCGACCTCCCGAACCATCATCGCCCCCATGTTTTCAAACTTGTCTTCGAGTTCAATCTCTTTAGCCACGGTTACCCCGTCTTTAGTGACGACAGGGCTTCCCCATGATTTTTCAAGGATTACATTGCGTCCCCGCGGACCCAATGTAACGGTTACTGCATCAGCCAAAAGATTGATACCTTTCAAGATTTTTTGTCTGGCTTCAGACGAGAATTGGATGTCCTTTGCTGCCATGTTTGTCCTCCCATTTTAATAGTCTTGTCAACATACCAAACCCAAGAAGAGCGTGCGACAGGCACGACTCGATGTTGATAGATAATCACTGTTGCCAAATGGTCAAGGGGTCACTAAAAAAGAAAAGGGATCAAAGCCTTCCTGTTGCGAGGATAGTCTTTGAAGTTAGCAAGATAATAACGATGGATGTGCAAAGCGCGGGGTGCAAGGTTTGCAAATGTCCACAAGGCAAAGACCAATGCTGGAAGTGCCCATGTCATTATTGCAAAACCCAACCATTCCAAGCATTCCCCAAAATAGTTCGCCTTTGTTACTAGCAAGAAAAGCCCGCCTTTTGGGATTACATATTCTCCCTGTGCTTGTTTGGCAGAACGACTAAGTAATATATCCGAGTGCCAGTTTATTGCCATTCCTGCCACAAAAAGGATAGCGCCAGCGATGAAGTGGGGCGTAAAAAGGGTATCGGGGCTATTTTCGGGCGCAAAATGAAAAACATAGCGTCCGATAAGATAGGAGTTCACGCAGTTGAAGGCAAAGCCCATAAGTGCGACCCCTAGGGGAGTCTTTTTGCCTGACCTCCGCACAGCAAACGGATAGATGAATGTGCGCAAAATATAGTGCAGTTCGAATGCAAGAAAGAAGACGGTTTCTACGATGCCCTGGTTCTTCCCTGTCCAGAACCAGTAGGCCATGAGCGTCGGGGCAGGCAGTTCCATGATGACCCAGGCGAAGCGGTCAGAAAGGATTGGTCCAAAGCCTTTTCGAACGAAGCGCCCGTAAGGTGCTTGAAAGAAGAGGAGTGCTACGAATATGACAACTGAAAGAAACGCAAAGGCGGCAAGCAAGGCATAGTAAGAAGTAATCTCGTCCATGGTGTTTATACTTAGATGTAACCGTTCTGCATGAACCACATGACCGTATCAGAAATCGTTTCTTCAAGGGGTCTTGGCGAGTAACCAAGCTCACGCCGCGCCTTCAAAGTCACTATGTTTTTGTTTGCATTCAGTGCGATCATCGCTTCCCTCGTGAAAAGGGGTTCTGTTTTGGCTATTCTTGCGGCCATCTCGCCGATAGGGGCAAAGACCTTTGCAAGGCTCAGGGGCAAGCATATGAAGGGCTTTCTAACCTTGCAATCCATCGCCTTGTGCACAAGGCTTGAAACTTCTTTGACGCTTGCCCATCTACCACCAAGAAGATAGTGTTCGCCGCACCTGCCACGCCTTTCCGCACTGATTGCCCCTACCACGACATCTCGAACATCAACGAAATCAAACCCGCCTGTGACGATGACTGGCATCCTGCCCTTTGCAAGGGCGATGAGTGTCCTTCCCATCCTGCTGGGGCGAAAATCGTTTGGACCTATGACCGCCGTTGGATGGACTATGACTGCGTCAAGCCCCTTTTCTATGCCCTTTTTGACTTCCAGTTCGCCCAAAGCCTTCGACCTATCGTAGGCAGGAGCACGACTTTCGACCCTTTTCCTTGTTTCGTCGAGAGGTTCGTCGAGCGGTTGCTGGGAAAACGCATGAATACTGCTGAAATGGACAAGCCTTTTGACCTTGCATTCAAGACACGCACGAACGACATTGGCTGTGCCCCCGATGTTGGTCTTTGCAACCCTGCCATCCCTGTCCCCAACGATAGAGATGATGGCTGCAAGGTGAAACACTGTCTCTGCCCCATCGAATGCCTTGCAAAGGGAGGCATAGTCAAGGACATCGCCTTGCACCCGCTCCAAATCGAGCCCTTCCAGTCCTTGGTCGGAACGATGCACAAGCACCCTTACCCGACGCCCTTCATTCAAGAGCGCACGCACAAGGTTGTTTCCAATATGTCCAGATGCGCCTGTCACTACAACCACTGAAAATCCCGCAAAAAGTTGCAATACTAAAAGCACAAACACAGGAAAATATCAAGTTGTGGTTTTTGACCCAAAACTTTTCACCCAACTTTTGCCCTAGGATTGGCTGCGGAGATTCTTGTTCCTCGTGGCTCGCCTCATCTTCCGGATTCAGCACCATTTCTTGGCACGCGCAATCTCTTCAGTCACTGCAGGCGTGTGCTTTGACCAACCATGTCAGCGCTTTTCGAAACCGCGATTAGTGTCCCTATATGTCTTGGGACACTGTTTTGGACATTTTGGACATTGTCCAAAGTTGTCCAAAATGTCCAAAGTGGGCGATTTCAGAAAAGCTAAGAATATTGCCTAGTTTCGGGTTTCGCAAATTTGGCACGCGTCTTGCATAAAAAAATATCGGAATCCGAGCTGACCCGGATTCCAGTCGTCAGGAGCGGCTCGTGGCGATAGCCTCGGTCGCACTCCCAAAGAGGGAGTGTGGGAGGTCACTGAAACCCCGCAGAAAGCGAGGCATGTGGGAGTGTGTCCAGTGGTCAAGGGACGAGGCAGGCTGGTCGGCGGGTCGGGAGGGCGCCCCAGCGAAGCTGGGGAGTGTGCTCATAGCGGACCCCCAGACACCATGAGGCGAAGAAGATGGAGAACCTGTCCAGATTGGGGGGGTGCTCAGAATGGACGCCAAGGCATCATATGGCAAAAGAGTGGGCGTCCCAGCGAATCTCGGGGCGCCTGTCGCCCGCATAGGCTGTCACAGGGAGGCTTTGTGGAGCGCCATTTGGGGTCGCCCGGCCCTGTTGATGTTTTCCACATATTGGCGCGACAGAGTCACAAAGTCACTTATAGTTATTCAGGGAAGGTTGCAGTTGCATAGTCTTTGGCTTTTGAAACAGGGCGATGACTTCCAAGGGCAGGCGCGGCCGCACGAACAGACCCTAAGTTGGAAAGAACCGAGGACTGATGAAGGCGTGCCACTCAAGAATCGCTAACAGCAACTCCGTTTCTGGACCGACACTTGAGTTCCCTCAGAATATATGGCAGTATGTTTTTCGCTTTGGCTTGGAGGCAAAGATGAAGCATCGCACAGCATGGTCTTTGGGACACGGACAGCCATGTTTTTTGCTAGCGTCATGTCTTATTCATGTTATCTGGTTGCGGGCGCTCGCCTGCAGCGAAGAAACCACCCAGAATATCGCATCCGATGCGCTAGATTTGCTTGACACCCCTTCACAAAGCGACATGCCCGAAGCCATGAGCCAGACCACCCAACTTGAACTAACAGTGATGACCTACAATGTCATGTGCTCGTTTTGCGACCCCTCATACGACCCCTGGGACGAGCGTCTTCATTATCAACGGGACATCATCCTAAGACACGCCCCTGACTTGATTGGACTTCAGGAGTTGTCTTTCAAAGAAGAGGTTGACGAGTATTTGGCGCTAAATCCTGAATATGAAGCGATCTATTTTACAACCGATAACCCTGATGCCCCCTTCCCTGCCTATCCAGACGAAACGATCCTCTATCTAAAATCCCGATTCAAGGAAATCTCCCGTGGCTTCTTCTGGCTTAGCCCCACCCCAGACGAACCCTTCAGCATTGGCTTTTCAGAGGGCAAAGCCCAGCTATGGAGGCTTGTAGGCTATGTCTTGTTTGAAGACAAAGATACAGGAAGGCGCTTCTATTTTGCCAACACACACTTCGACCCCAATCATCCAAGTCAGGAAAAGAGCGTCCCTCTGGTTTACGAGCGCTTCTCGGACTTGGTGACGCAACATCCTGTAATCTTTACTGGCGACTACAACCTAGACCCAGGAGAGCCTGCTTTCAATAGCCTCACACAGGGTATTCAGGGCTATGACTGGCATTTCACCCTCGCCTATGACATCGCTCAGAAGCGGATAATCGTGACAAACCAGCAAGACCAAGGCTCGCTCGATGACCGAGGGCGTGGCATTGACCTCATCTTGCTTGCAGGCGGAGACTTTGTTTGCCCTTACTGGAAAGTTGACTACATGACTTATGGCGAAAGGCATCTATACCCTTCCGACCATTTTGCCATCTCTGCGCGAGTGATACTGAAATAAGTCCATTACCCATTTTATGGCTTTTTCTCGCTCTCCAAGTGCCTCGCCATCGGGCATTCGGCGTTGACAACCATGCTATGCTCTTCGACAATATGTTTTAGTTCTCTTGGTCTTCTGGAGATGCAAGAATGAACCGAATCTATTTTGTCTGGGCTGTCTTTTCTGTAGTGCTCTCTGGTTTGCACTGTTCGTCATCTGTGGGCGCTCGCAACTCTAGCGACACAGGCGCAGGAAAGGACGCCTTGCTCTCTGACGACCTTCAAGAAGAAACCCAAGAATCCATATTGCCACTAGTGAACCCATTCATAGGCTCGGCTGGTAGGGGCTGGTTTGCAGGTAGCGCCTTTGTTGGAGCCACGCTCCCCTTTGGGATGGTTCAAGTTGGTCCAGATACAAGACCTACTGATGTTCCTATGCTTCCATGGGACCATTGCAGTGGCTACCACTATGAAGACGATGTCATAACTGCCTTCAGCCACACCCACCTTCACGGCACAGGTATCCCAGACCTTGGCGCAGTTGGCTTCATGCCTGTCTCAGGCGGGTTCAGAAGCGAACTTATGAAACAAGATGGCTATGAATCGCGCATGGACAAAAAGTGTGAAGTTGCATCGCCTGGCTATTATTCGGTTGTTTTGCTTGACCACGGCATAAAGGTTGAGCTTACCGCGGGCGTGCGAACCGCTTTCCACAGGTACACACTTATAGCCAACCCCCCTCCTGACCGGATGACTGTTGTGATTGACATATCCCACACGCTGATTGATGGGCTCGTCAAGGCTGGCGCTGTGTTGGTGTCCAAAGAAAAAAGAGAGGTATCTGGCTGGGCATTGAATCAAAATGATTTTTCCAGGGCTTTCGGTGGTGTCCCATTCTATTTCGTAGCGCAGACTGATAAGGACTTCGCAACTTTTGGCACATGGAAGAATGGTATAGCATATCCTGAAACTTCTGCTCAGGAAGGCGCAAGGGTTGGCGCTTTTTTGGAGTTTGCTGGCACAACCGTTTTGACCGTCAAGGTAGGAATTTCCTTTACCAGCATCGAGAAGGCACGAGCAAATCTGGAGGCAGATGACATAGGATTTGATTTTGACAAAGCCCTTGCCCGTGCCGAACGCACATGGGAAGACGAGCTCTCTGCGCTTCGGTTTTCTGGTGGCTCGGACCAGCAAAGGAGGGTCATGGCTACAGCGCTCTATCATGCTCTATTGATGCCCAACACATTCAGCGATGCTGATGGCAGTTATGTGGGATACGATAGACAGGTGCACAAAGCAGAAGGATTCACCTATTACAGCAACTTCTCTTTGTGGGATACTTATCGCTCGCTTCATTCACTACTTACGCTCATCGCACCCGAGCGCCAGCGCGACATGGTGCAATCGCTAACTGTAAAGGCAAAGGAAGGTGGGCTCTTGCCAAGGTGGGATCTGGCAATCGGGGAAACGAATGTGATGATTGGCACTCCAGCGGACATAGTGGTTGCAGAGACCTACCTGAAAGGCATCACTGACTTCGATGTCCAAATTGCCTATGACGCTGCAAGAAAGGCTGCGACAAAGCCAGCCCCAAAGGGATCGCAGTTTGCACTCCGTGAAGGGATCGACGATTACCTGACTTTTGGCTATCTGCCTTATGACCACGCTGTTTCTGGAACTGTTTCAAGGACATTGGAATACGCAATAGCGGATGCAGCGCTTGCAAGACTCGCAAAAGCACTTGGAAAGACAGAAGACTTTCAGATGTTTTTCAACAACTCCAAAAACTTCGAGAATCTGTGGGACGATGCGACTGGTTACTTTAGACCAAGGCTTGCAGATGGTTCTTTTGCCGAGCCTTTCGACCCCTTGTCAGTAGAACTTTCGAATGGTAAAGGATATGTTGAAGGAAATGCTTTGCAATACTTGTGGCTTGTGCCTCAAGACCCATATCGCCTAATGAAACTTTTGGGAGGGCAAAAGGCGATGGCTGAAAGGCTTCGTGCGTTCTTCGAAGGGGCTGTTGCAGAGCGGGAAATATATATGTCAGAAAAACACGACCCCTTGTGGTATTTCTTGAACCAGCCCCAACATTACTGGCACGGAAACGAGCCTGACATTCATTCAGCATACCTTTTCCTTCAGGCAGGAAGACCTGACCTGACGCAAGAGTGGGTGCGCTGGATCATAGAGAACCTTTATTCCGATAAGCCTGATGGCATTCCTGGAAACGATGATGCAGGCACCCTTTCCGCATGGTTTATCTTTTCTGCCATGGGCTTCTTCCCAGTCTTTGGCACTGACCTTTATCTCGTCGGAGTTCCGCTATTTCCAGATATTAAAGTGCGCACTGCCAAGGGGATTTTGCATATCACTGCACCAGGCGCAGACAAGGGCATGGGTTATGTCGCATCCGTGTCTTTGAACGGAAAAAGGCTTGAAGTGCCATGGTTCAGGCACAAAGACATCGTTGAAAGAGGGGAACTTCATTTCGAGTTGTCGCAAACTCCCACTTCGTGGGGCGTTATAGGCGAAGAAACCCCGATACCCATAGATTAGTGCAACCCGCCCGAGCGCTTTTTGCGTGGGGTGCTTGTTTCCAATGTCACGATATTAGAAAAATGTTATGATTTTATTCAGGGAACTCGGAGGCTTCTCATGAAGAAAGCCTTTTTCTGGTTCGTCCTTCTGCTTCTTGCTTGTTCTTCCACAAGACAGACTGGAGGCACAGCGAATGACAGGGATGCAAGAAATCCAGCGGAAGATATGCAAACATTTGCGGATGACACAACAGTAGTTCTGGATGAGATTAGTTCTTCTGATGAGGGTGAGGATGGGGGGCTGGTTATCCCAGACGCCATAACAGATGCAAGTGACGATGCAGTGATTCACGACCAGGTCACAAGTGATGCGCTTGATACATCCTCGATTGACATCCCACCTTCGCAAGGAAAGATAAAGGTTGTCCCTGCGCTTATAGATTTCGGATACAGGCAGGCTAACCTGGAGGCTCAGATTCCATTCAGTGTTTTGAATGCTGGCACTGGTGCCCTTAGGCTATTCAAGTTTTCACTTGAAGGTGACCCAGAGTTCAGCCTGCTTGTTGGGTATGACCCTTCCTACGAACAAGGCAAGATCGTATATAAAGTGCAACCTCCGATATTGATGAAGCCTGGCGAGGATTTCAAAGGCAAGGTGAGGTTCTTGACGAACGACGCCAAACCCAAACATGCCCTGATGAAGGTTTACTCGGACGATCCAGAATATCCTGATGGTTTTTCGGTGCACATACTGGCAAACCAAACAGTCCCGTGTCTTAAGTTTACCCCAGAGCTTTTGGATTTTGGCGCAGTTCTTGTTGGTGACTCGAAAAGCGCAGATATAAGGATAGAGCCATGCAGTGACTCCGTTCTTGTCATTACAGATATTTATCTTTCTAGCGGCGCTTCAGAAAAGGGTTTCTCGGTTTCGTTCGAGAAATGGCCTACTGGCAAGAAGCCAACCGCAAGTAACCCCTTTTCCTTGAATCCAGGGGAAAAGGCTATCCTGACAGTGATTTACGCACCTCGGGTTTCGTCCCCTATTCAGGATGGGGTGCCACTGCCTTCTGTTGTTGACTTGATCACAACTGATAATACCTTTTCTGGCTCGTCTATTATGCAGGTCAAGGGATTCGCTGTCGAAAAGCCCTGCGCCATGCCTGTTATCGAAGTCGCCGAGGGTTTAGAGGTAAACGCGGGCACGCTATTGCACCTGAGCGGACTAAAGTCGTTTTCCCCTTATGGAAAGATTACAAAATACGATTGGGATGTTGTCGAACCAGAGGGGAACCATGGCATGTTTGTGCCGAGCGACACATATCCTGAGCCGACCTATTTCGTGGGCGTGCCAGGGCGATACGAGTTCTATTTGCGTGTTGACGACGATGTGTCTTCTGGTTCTTGTGACCCAGCCAAGACGGTTGTAAATGTAACGCAGAAGGAAGTGGCAGTCTTTGTTCTAAGCTTTGCGCCTGAAGTGCCAAAGCAAACAGATTTGCCTCCTTTTGGTCCTGATGTTGACCTGCACTTCCTTCACCCCAATGCCAGGGGCGAGGATTATGACAATGATGGTGTCCCAGACAGGTATTACGATGTTCCGTGGGACTGCTTTTGGTACAACAAGACGCCCAACTGGGACAGTCCCTATCCAACAGATTGGTGGGACGATGACCCAAGGCTCATCTTCGATTCCGAGGATGGGCTGACACCAGAAGTGCTTATCATGGGCTTGCAATGTCCCCCAAACAATGTTTATCGCGTAGGAGCACACTTCTTCGATGACCACGGTTTTGGGCCAGCGCTCGTGTCGTTCAGGGCGTATATATCGGGAAGCCTTGTCGCTGAAACACAACAAAGGCTTCTTCCACTTGACCTTTGGGACATTGCGGATTTCTATTGTGGGTCGAGACAGGTCATATTGGTGACTCCAACCTCCATAAAACACAACTATCAGAATCCCAACTTTCTTGTGCCCCAGTGAAAGCGCCTGATATTGCAACAAAGGTTTTGTGGATTGCGAGCCTAGGTTCCTTTTTGTCGTCGGTGACTTCCTCCATCGTGGGCGTGATCCTACCGAAGATGGCTTCGTCAATGGGAGTAGGAATCGTCGAGATTCAATGGGTCATGCTTTTGCCTCTTGTGGTCATCTCGTCCTTCCTTGTTCCATTCGGTCATGCGGCTGACACTTACGGACACAAGCGCATCTATGCTTTTGGAGCATTTCTTGGCTTCCTTGGTGCGCTAGGTTGCGCACTTGCACCAGGATTTTCTTCCCTTTTGCTTTTCAGGGGTGTGCAAGGGCTTGGGGCTTCCGCAGCGATGGCTTGTGCACCTGCCCTCATCAGCCTTTCTGTCGAGCCAAACAAGCGTGGGCGTTACCTTGGCCTTACTTCAGCAGCGTTATATGTTGGACTTGCTGCTGGACCGCCCTTAGGCGGGTTTTTGGAACAATATCTAGGTTATCGTGCGGTCTTTGTGCTTCAGGCAGTCTTTTCCTCAGGGCTTTTCATTCTGACGACAAAGTATATGCCCGAGTTGCGAAAAGGGGAAGGAAGGCTATTGAACACGCATGTTCTGTGCTCGCTGGTTTTTGCCTTGTTCATCGCTTTTGTAGTACTTGCGGTAAC
>Ga0123519_10015237_pt1 | contig 10811 bp, 7 predicted proteins | sample YelNatPaOPRAMG02_FD_87396 | JGI IMG/M metagenome (GOLD analysis project Ga0123519, IMG submission 87396) | Hot spring microbial communities from Yellowstone National Park - Yellowstone National Park OP-RAMG-02 (version 2) | ecosystem: Environmental > Aquatic > Thermal springs > Hot (42-90C) ...
GTTATGAAGATAGCACTTCTAGCACCAACGACGAGAGTTGAAAAATGGGGGGAAAAAGAGGTTCGTGCATTATGGAATATAGATGTTAAAATATGGCACGGAGATAAAGATGTAAATGTTCCCGTTTCTTTATCAAAAGATTTTGTTCAACTATGTGAAAAGTATAATAAAACTGTAGATTTTGAAATTGTGAACGGTGCTGGCCATTTTGATATAGACACTGAATTGAAAAATGAAATATTGGAATTTTTTAAGAAATGATCGTACTAAGTTTGGATACTACAATGTGCGGAGTAGAAGCTTGGCTGGGTAAGATAGAGCATGAGAGCAAATGCGGTAATAAATGTGATGTAAAAGATAAAAAAATTCTTTGCAAGACAGCTTTTTCTCCACATGTTGAAGATGTTATCGATAAGTTCATTTTTGATATACTTACGGAAAGTGGAATTCTTTTACCTGATTTGGTTATAATAAACAGAGGACCTGGATCTTTTACTTCAACTAGAGTAGGAATCTCTTTTGTAAATGGATGGTTCCAGGGATCTGCTGAAAAGTTTAAAGTCTTAGGTATTTGTGGGTTAAAGGCGGTTGGAGAATATATTAGGAATACCAACCTAGGAAAAAGAAATTTTATAATCGGACAAGAAGAGAGAGGTGAAAGGTTTTGGATTATAAAATGTGAGGGATATGTTTTTAGTGATATTTATGTATTAGATTCTTATAAAATATGCACTTTAAAGGATGATACAGATTTATTTCTGAGGAAAAGGGTTGATCAGTCTAAAATCGTTTTTGTTGATAAAAATGGGGCAGAGATTAGTGATCTGTCTTTAACGTACGCTTGTGCATTGATAGGATATAAAAGGTTTATTGGCGGTAAAATAAGTAATATATTAAAAATCGTGCCTATATATTCAGGAAAAACATCATGAGGTTCAAATTAACTCACTCTCACAAAAAAAGGGCGTTAATTCCAGGAAAAAGGTATCTTGATAAAAGTAGAGTTCTAGGTCCTCGATGGTCTCGTGTTTCAAAGTTGGTGAGAAAAAAGGAGTACTTGAATTCCAAAAAACAGTGGTGGAAAACGGTACTTAAGAGATTTTTTATTTTTTCTTTTATAACATTCCTTTTTTTTGCTCTACTTGGGACAATTTTTGCTTCTGCTTACATTTCCAGGGTTTCAAGAGAAATCCCAGATCCTGGAACGCCGTTTGGTACTGAATTTATTCCACAGACCACATATATTTATGACCGAGATGGAAAAGTAGAGCTTTACAAAATATATGGGGATAGAAATTCAGAATGGGTGAAGATAGAAGATATTCCTCCTCATGTAAGAGCAGCATTCCTTGCTGCAGAAGATGCTTCTTTTTATCAACATAAAGGTATGGATCTTCCTGGAATAGGAAAAGCTATTTTACATGAACTTTTTGGTATCGGAAGCAAAAGAGGAGCATCTACTATCACACAACAATTGATCCAAAATGCAACCTCAGTAGGAAGGGAACAAAGTTATAAAAGAAAGGTAAAAGAACTTATTCTTTCAATGCAAATAGAGCAAAAATATACGAAAGATCAAATATTAGAAGCATATTTAAACTATATCCCTTTTGGCGGAAATATATATGGAATAAAGGTTGCATCAAAAGCTTATTTTGGTAAAGAGCCCAAAGACCTTACACTTGCAGAAGCTGCTTTACTAGCTGGAATACCGCAATTTCCTGCAACTTATGCCCCGCCGCCTAGGGGAATGAACCCTTTACTGACTGCCTACCAGGCTCATATCCAATGTGGTTTTCCCTATGATCCTGATGCATGGTTAGCAGAGAATATTAAGGATGAAGATCTTGAAAAGTATGGAATTACAGATCGTAAAGATTATGCTAGACCAGCAAATGAGTGGAGAATGGAATATGTTTTGTACCAAATAAAAGATAAACGTAGTATTCTATCTGATCCTGCCGGTTGTAATTGTGGAATTAGTGATGAACAAATTGAGGGAGCCAGAAAACAGCAAATAGTTTTTACTAAATATTATGAACGAAAACTGGCGGGCCATTTTGTTGATTATGTAAGAACAAAACTTGACGAGATGTTTAAAGATAAGGGAGGAATTTCTTATGTTGAGAGTGCTGGATTGAAGGTATATACAACATTGGATTGGGATATGCAACAAATTGGAGAGGAGGAAGTTAAAAATATAAGGGGAAGTTTGAAAAATTACAACGCCTATAATGCGGCATTGGTTTCAGTAGATCCGAATACAGGTGAAATTTTAACAATGGTGGGATCTAGAGATTACTGGGGTGAGAATGAAGGATGTGATTCCCAGGGTAGATGTAAATTTAATGGGCAAACTAACGCGCTTATTTCTTTACGGTCCTATGGATCTTCTGGAAAACCGTTTGTTTACCTTGCATTTTTCATGAAAGGTTTTGGAACAGGGTCTATTGTTCCTGATATTCCACTCAAATTTGGAAATTATGCACCGCAAAATTATGATAGAACTTTTTTAGGATTGGAGATGGATGTTAGGAGAGCTTTAGAACTTTCAAGAAATGTCCCTGCTGTAGAAGCACTTTCTGCTGTTGGTATGGATGATTTTCTAAATCTTATAAGTAAGATCGGCTATAGCCAGGAAACAGTAGAAAGAATGCGTGTTGCAGGATTGGCTTCTGCTATTGGGGGTGCAAGTATAACGATGTTAGAACATGCGAATGCATATATAATACTTGCAACTGGCGGTATATATCGTCCGCTTGTTTGTATAAAAAAGATTGTTGATAGAGATGGAAAAGTAATATATGAATATGTTCCAGATGAAGGGACTAGAGTTGTAGAAGAGAAATATACTTATTTGGTGACAGATATTCTCCAAAACTATTGGACACTTCCTCCCGTTAAAAAATACGGTTATTATGTGGCTGGAAAAACTGGAACAAGCGATGGACCAAGGGATATAGTTTTTGCTGGTTATACAAAACATCTAGTTACAGTAGTTTGGGCTGGAAATAATGATAACAGCCCGATGAGAGGTGATGCAGATGGATCAACTGTTGCAAAAGGCATATGGAACCCTTATATGCTGAGAGTGTTACCAAAATTTCCTAATGAGCCTTTTAAACAGCCTGCTGGAGTTCTTAGAATTAGCGTGTGCAGAGATACAGGGTTTTCACCTGGGAATAGTGGTTGTCCTACTAAAACTGCACTATTTGTTACACCTCCTCCAGAAGATACATTTCATAAAAAATTATGGGTTTCTAGATGTCCTGATGTTTACAAACTTGCAAGTGAGGCGGATAAATTAGCAGGAGTAGCTGAAGAGAAATTATTTGTTCATTACCAGGCTCCTAATCCTGCTTTGCAACCACAACTAGATGACTATCTTAGTAAAAAAGGATTACTTCCGCCAACAGAGGTATGTGATATGTACAGAGGTGAAAATGCACCGATTGTGAAGTTTACAACGCCAACTGAGAACCAAGTCTTCCATGTTGGCGATACAGTTAATATTAGTGTACAGATTGGAACTCCGAAAGGGATTGTCTCTGTAGACTTTTATACAGATGATATGCTTATAAAGCATGCAACAGTTCCGCCATACTCTGCGCAATGGACAATAGATAATAATGTCACAGCAGGCAGTCATACTGTAAAAGCTGAGGTTTTGGATACAGGTGGAAAAAAGGGTGTGGGAATAGTAAAAATTTTTGTAGAAAAACAGCTTCCTACTATTCGAATTACAGATCCTATAAATAATGCAGTTGTTTTAAAGCCTACTATGAATGTGACTATCGGTGTTGGATCTACTCCACTTGTAACTAACGTTTCTGTAGATATCTTTGTGAAAGATGAAAGTGAATCGATATATAAATTGTGTGGTCCTTTCGATATAGCTGTTGGTAGCTCCAAAACTGTAAATTGCAATATTTCTGGTTTGTCTTCAGGAAAAGGTTACTATATATTTGCGAAAAGCTTAGTAGGAGTGGATCCTATTCAAAGTGAGTACGTCTATATAACAGTTTCAGATCCATCCTAGGTCTATTTAAAATCATGATTTTTATTAATCAAAAATTAAAAAAAACTGTTGTTCTTATTGTTATGGATGGCTTAGGATTGGCACCTCCTGGACCTGGAAATGCCGTATCTCTTGCTAAAACACCTGTTTTAAATAAAATTTATGTAAATTATCCTCATGGGCCTTTAAATGCCTCGGGGTCGGCAGTAGGATTACCCCACGGTACACCAGGTAATAGCGAGGTTGGACATATTAATATCGGAGCTGGTCAGGTTGTATATCAAGAGTTACCCAGAATAGATAGAGCAATTACAGATACATCCTTTTTTCAAAATAGTGCTTTAATTCAGGCAATAAATCATGTTAAACATAATAATTCTACTCTTCATCTTATGGGACTTGCAAGCGCAGGTAATGTTCACTCTTCTATAGAGCATATTTTTGCACTTTTATACCTTTGTCAACAGCAACAACTTTCGCAGAATCAGGTGCTTATACACTGTTTTACCGATGGTAGGGATACTCCACCAAAAAGTGCACGTATATACATTGATCAAATAGAAGGGGAGTGCGAAAGAAGGAAGGTTGGAAGAATAGCTTCTGTGTCAGGTCGTTATTTTGCAATGGATAGGAATAATAAATGGGATAGAACGAAGAAAGTCTATGACTTACTTACGCTTGGAAAAGGGAAAGTTGCTCCCAGTGCAGAAGCCGCTATTAAGGGAGCCTATGAAAATAATCAAACCGATGAGTTTATAGAACCGACCCTTATTATGGGCAGTGGAGAAAACCCTCCTATTGTAAGAGATAACGATGCTGTTATATTTTTCAACTACCGGCCAGATAGGTCAAGACAGTTAGTAAGCTCTTTTGTATTGAAAGATTTTTCGATGTTTGAAAGGAGTGTTGTCCCGAAAAATATTCTTTTTGTTACACTGACAGAATATGAAAAAGGACTTCCTGTTTTGGTCGCTTTTCCACCACAAGATATACCAATGCCATTTGGAAGAGTAATTTCTGAACACGGAATGAGACAGTTAAGGATAGCAGAAACAGAAAAATATCCGCATGTTACATATTTCTTTGACGGCGGAAGGGAAGAAGGGTTTCCTGGGGAGGATAAAATTCTTGTTCCTTCCCCACATGTTGCAACATATGACTTAAAACCTGAAATGAGTGCTTTTGAGGTCACAAAAGTTGCAGTGACGAAAATAAAAGAAAAAATATGGGATTTTGTATTAATAAACTATGCTAATCCAGACATGGTGGGCCATACAGGAAACATCCCTGCAGCCGTTAAAGCTGTAGAGACTGTTGATACTTGTGTTGGAGAGATAATTAAAAATGTATTGGCTATTGGAGGTGTGGTTGCTGTTACTGCTGATCATGGAAATTGTGAAACGATGATAAACTTTCAAACAGGTGAGCCAGACACAAATCATACGACCAACCGAGTACCCTTTATTTTTGTTTCAGAAAAACCAGAAAGGAGAGAACTTGCCATTGGTATACTTGCTGATATAGCTCCTACCTTATTAACTATTTTGGGAATAGAAAAGCCTTCTTCTATGACAGGAAGAGACCTTCTAGCATAATAAAAATATTCAATATGGTGATATAATTTTAATCAAGGGGTAGTGAAGCAGGCGCTCTATCTACCTTAAGATAGATAGAGAGGAAAGTCCGAACTTCCCCTGTTTATCTGTGACAGGGATGTAGGTGCTGGCGAAAGCTAGATAGGGGTAACCTTATGTATCGGGCCACAGAAAATAGACCGCCTCATACCTTAAAGTTTGAGGTAAGGGTGAAAAGGTGAGGTAAGAGCTCACCATCTCGAGTCGTGAGACTCGAGAGTTCGGTAACCACCACCTGAAGCAACCTCTTTATGAGGGCTTAGATTAATGCCTGCATAAACAGAATTCGGCTTATCACTACCCCTTAAAATTTAAAATTTTAGGGCCCTATACCATTTATGGTATAGGGCCCTATTCGGAAGGCTTAGAGGTTAAGTCTTTTTTACTTAACCATCTCTCTTAAACTCTTACCTGCTTTAAATCTTACTGCAGTTCTTGCAGGTACAGTAATCTTCTTTGGAGGATCTGACCTTGGTACAATTGCTGTTCTAGCCTTCATTTTCTTTGTATAGAACTTTCCGAACTTAGTTACCAAGACAGCCTCTCCTTTCTTTAGTGAAGCAACGATCTCATTGAAAACTGTGTCTACTGCTTCACCAGCCTGTCTTTTGGAGATGCCTAATGTCTCGGCAACTTTAGAGACGAGGTCTTTTTTTAGGACTACCATCTCTTGTTACCTCCTTTTTTATTATATAAATTGAGTTTTATTACAGTTTCTAGTTTATTTACTTTTAATAACTATTCAAATAATTACACACTTCGAAAAATATTGCAATATCCGATAAAATAAGGCTCAAGGTTCATTTTTATCGATCTTTTAATATTTCTACATATCTTTCTGAAACCCATCCATATTTATCGTCTATTTTAATCTTGTAAAAACCTGATTGATGGTCATAAAAGAGATATTTTTCCCCTGCCCCTGCTGTAGCTATAACCTCTGAATAGAGGGATGGTGATGCCCTTACATTTAAGTATCCTGTGGGAGTTGATCTAACCTGCAATACTTTTTGCCCAATATCTTTTACTTTTATATTTAGGGTAAATGAAGCATCTTCAATCGATTGACCACTTACTGTTACTATTTCAAACTTTTCTGTATAATTTCCAGGCATAAGCATTCCTTTACATTTAAACTTAATGGTACCCTTTGAGTCTTTAGTTACTCTGCCTTCTAATATCTCACCTGTTTTATTTGGCGCTATCCACGATGTTTGATCGAAGCACTCAGATTTTCTATTATTAGGATCTGTTGTTTGAATTAGCAACATGGGAATTTTTCCTCCATATATCGGAGTTTCCGACTTGTTTATAAAAGGAATTTCTACGTCCACAACTTCCTCAGGATTTGCTTCAGTTGTATAGACATGAGAAGGTAGTTCTATTTTTGGAAGCATGGGTTTTATATTACCAGTTACCCTTTTTTTTACCTCCTCAGCTAGCCGGATTAATTTTTCATCTTCTGAGGGAAGAAAAGAGACTGTTGGTTTCTCTGAATAGATTAATTTCAACCTGCTTGCAAATATATCTTTTTCAGATAATCCGAACTGTGATAATATTTTCAAAACACCGTCCGTCAATGACTCTATGTTAGCAGTTGAAAGGGTTGTGTCTTCATTTGTAATTATACCAATAGAAATAACACCATTTGTTTTATTATGAGGCATTTGGGCATCAAACCCGTTAGGACTTAATTGGTAAAGTTTTCCGGAAGGGCTTAATAAAATGTTAAAAACTGGTTCGGTATATCCTAACCTAAATACATAATGATAATATAATACTTTTATAAGAAGATCTTCGTTTTCTACTTTATATCCTTTTGATAAAGGAAGTTCTATTAAATGTATTTGACCTATTGCTATATATTTTGGGTCTTTCGTAACAATATTTGCATCAGCTCCCCAATCTTTTGGATCAATAAAGATAGATTCCTCACCTTTGGTGGTATGGCGAAAATAAAAAAGCGGAATACTAACTAGCACAAAAAGTAAAATTATGACTTTGATTTTTGGGTTCATCTCCTTTAAATAATATAGCATAAAAGTAATTCAATCAACAAATGACAGCGCTTGATTTTTCTTCTTTCTTCAAATAATAAATAGCAGCTTCTTTTGCTTCTTTTATTAAAGATGTATCTGTTAATGAGGCAACTTTAAGATTTGGCATTCCTGATTGTTTTTTGCCATATATTTCACCAGGACCTCTATTTTCCAGGTCGTATTCTGCAAGCTTAAAACCATTGTTGATTTCACAAAAGTATTTCATTCTTTTAATTGTTTGTATAGACTGGTTTTCTGTAGATACAAAGCAGTATGCCTGTTCTTCACCTCTCCCTACTCTTCCTCTTAATTGATGCAATTGAGAAAGACCAAATCTTTCAGCACCTTCTATTAATATACCATTTGCAGTTGGAATATCAATTCCTACTTCTATTACTGGGGTACAAATAAGTATTTGTGTTTCGCCCTCTCTAAACTTTTCTATTACTTCAATTTTTTCTTGCTCTTTCATCTTGCCATGTAATTTGTCGATCTTGTAATTAGAGAAAACTTTTTTCAGTTTTTCGTACTCTGTTTCTAACGCTTTTGTCTGTAATTTTTCTGACTCTTCTATAAGTGGACATACAATAAAAAATCTCCTTTTCTTATTATTCAAATACTTTTTAATCCATTCGTATAGTGAGGAAATTTTTTGTGGCGAGATATATTTTGTAATTACCTTTTTTCTTCCTCGTGGTAGCTCTTTCAGTGTTGATAGATCCTGATCTCCAAAAAATACCAATGCCATTGTTCTTGGAATTGGAGTTGCTGTTAATGTTAATCGGTGTGGTGTATATATAAATGGAATCTTACCCATTTCTCTTACTATGGTGTCACGTTGTTCAACACCAAATCTATGTTCCTCATCAATTACTACAAGGGCTATATTTTTTAGCCTATCTAGGTGATAAAGAAGAGCCTGGGTACCGATAATAACATCACTTTCTAATGCTTCTTCCTTATCTTCTCTTTTAGAATCGCCGATAAGTAAAGAAACTTTTATATTAAAGTTCTTGAGAAGTTTTTTTACTGTTTTATAATGCTGTTGGGCAAGTATAGTAGTGGGAGTCATAATTACAACCCCTTTTTTTGAACTTGCAACTTGAATAGCCCCTGCTACTGCAACCAACGTTTTACCAGATCCTACTTCACCACTAATTAAACGATCCATTGGAATATCTTTTGAAATATCACTATATACATCTTCTATTGCTTTTAGCTGACTTTTAGTAGGAGTGAATTGCAATGAATTTAGAAACAGATTGTGTAAATTACGATCAATTGTGATCTGATAAGCTTTTTTTCTTTTGAAATTAATCTTTCTTTTAAGCCAATTAACCATAATCCAAAATATTTCTTCAAACCCTAATCTCCTTTTTGCTATCAATACGTCTTCATAAGTTTGTGGGGTATGAATCATCTTGATAGCATCTTTGAGGAGTGGCAGTCGGTACTTATTTCTAACATATAAAGGGAGAGTTTCTTCAATATATATTCCTTTGTCTATTTGATCTACCACATACTTTATTCTTCTCCTCATCCATTTTTGACTGATTCCCTCAGTTAAAGGATAGACTGGAGAAATTACACCTAAATGTATATTTCTTCCTTTATAAACAATTTCATATTGTGGGGAGTAAAATGTAAGTTTTGATCTGTAGAAGATTGTTTTGCCACTTAATATTATATCACTATTTTTTCTAATTGAAGATATTAGGAATGGTTGATTGAACCACATTGCTTGTGCTTTTGCTGTTCTATCATCTATCAATGCGATTGTTACTATCTTTCCTGTCTTCGTTTTTGTATTGGTAATGTCTTTTACATAACCCTTTATTGTCCATATTTTAGTTGGATCTGCATAGATATCTTTTATTGGAGTAATAGTCCTTGTATCTTCGTAACGAAGCGGAAAATGGTATATAAGATCTTTTACTGTTGAGATGCCTAACTTTAAAAGTTTTTTCCCATAAATAGCTCCTATATGTGGTAGAATAGTTACAGAAGAAGAAAGATCTATTTGATTTTTAAAGTTGCTTTCATTCATTTGTGTTAAAAATGTTAACTGAGAAAAAATGTAAAAACAAGGTGGTAGTTATTTTAGGGCCTAATGCTTCTGGGAAATCAGATATAGCGATTAGACTTGCAAAAGATTTTAATGGTGAAATTATATCAGCAGACAGTAGACAGGTATATCGAGGAATGGATATTGGCTCTGGGAAGGTTAAAGGATATATTATAAAAGATGGTAAGTTTACTGTTTATGTTTCAGATGGTGTACCTCATTACATGATTAGCATCGTTTCACCGAAAACAGATTTCAATGTAGCGAAATATAAAAGAATGGCTTTTGAAGCTCTAAAACATATTATTTCAAAAAAGAAAATCCCTATTATCTGTGGAGGTACTGGTTTTTGGATAAAAAGTATTGTTGATGATCTTCCTATCCCACGTGTTAAACCTGATTGGAAACTTAGAAAAAAGCTTTCGATACTTCCTTGCGAAAAACTTTATGACATACTAAAGAAGAAAGACCCAGAAAGGACTAAAGATATAGATAAGTTTAATAAGATTCGCTTGATTAGAGCAATAGAAATATGCGAAAAAATTGGAAAAGTTCCCAAGATTATCAATTCTAAAAGGGAAAAGTTAGATTTTCTTCAGATCGGTATTAAATGGCCAAAGGAGGTTTTACACGAACGAATCAAGAAGAGACTACAGGATAGATTAAAAAAGGGTATGATAGAAGAAGTATATAATCTGCACAAAAGTGGTGTAACTTGGAAAAGACTTGAGTCTTTCGGCCTTGAATATAGATGGGTTTCTAAATACATTAAGGGAGAAATTACAAAAAAAGATATGTTCGAAAAACTGTATTTAGAGATTAAACATTATGCGAAGAGGCAAATGACTTGGTTTAAGAGAGATAACAGAATTATTTGGTTAAATAGTTATACTGACATTTTTAACATAGTAAAAAATTTTTTAAAGGTAGAAAACAGTTAAGTAGCATGCTAAAATTAAACAAGCACCGGTAACTCAGCGGTAGAGTACTGCTCTTATAAAGCAGGAGTCGGTGGTTCGAATCCACCCCGGTGCACAAAGCAAACACTAAGAAAA
>Ga0123519_10015241_pt1 | contig 10810 bp, 6 predicted proteins | sample YelNatPaOPRAMG02_FD_87396 | JGI IMG/M metagenome (GOLD analysis project Ga0123519, IMG submission 87396) | Hot spring microbial communities from Yellowstone National Park - Yellowstone National Park OP-RAMG-02 (version 2) | ecosystem: Environmental > Aquatic > Thermal springs > Hot (42-90C) ...
GATGCCGGCGCCGACCGGGCGTTCCTGGTGACGACGGGGCAGCTCACTCGCCCGGCAGCTGAATGGATCCAAGGCAAGCCGATCGAAGTCTGGGATGGGGAGGCCCTGGCGCAGGCGCCGCTGCGGAGGCCTGCGCGGCGGCGCCCAGCGCCGCCTGCGCCTGCGGCGGCCCTGCGGCCGCTGTGCCCACAGTGCGGCAAGGAGCTCGTGCACCGGCGGGACCCGCACACGGGCGAGCACTATCTCGGCTGCCCCAACTATCCCGCGTGCCGGTATGCGCGGCCCATGACAGAGGGACACCCATGATACACCGCGGGTGCATGGCCGGCCCCGCCTGCCGGGTTTCACGCTGCGCACTGGGCTGGTATGCCCCGTAAGTGGGTCTGGCGGTCGGTGTGTGCCGCTGCCCGCAGAGGCGGGCAGCGGCACACACCGACCGCCAGACCCTCAAGATATAGCCGGGTGTATGGCAGCGCAACACACCCGGCCACGATCCAGAAGCAAGCAGGAGGGATAAGCCATGGCACGTTCAATCAGCATTCTGGGTATCGTCGGCTCGCCGCACAAGGACGGCATGACGCACGAGCTCGTACAGCAGGCGCTGGCCGGGGCGCGGGCGGCGGGCGCGGAGACGCAGATCCTCTACCTGGCCGATGAGCCACTACAGCCGTGCATCGGCTGCGGGGGCAACTGCTGGGATACGCAGGCCTGCCTGCACGACGATGCAGCCACGACTCGGGCAGCGCAGCTGCAAGCGGCCGACGGGCTGGTGATGGCGGTGCCCGTCTATTGCTGGCAGCTCAACGGCCTGACCGCGCTCTTTATCGATAAGATGCGCTGGGATACGGGCTCAGTGATGGCCCCACACAACACGCGCGCGGCTCTCGGCATGGCCTGCGCCGGCGGCTCGGGCACGGGGTGCGTGCTGGCGCTGCAGGCGCTCTACCGCTATTTCTACAACTGGGCCTTCCGCGGCCTGCCCGGCCTGCCGGTGACGCGCTTTAACTTTCGGCAATCACTGGCGGATGCGCGAGCCGGGGGCGAGGCGCTGGCGCAGATGGTGCGCGAGGGGGCGCCCGCCTTCAGCAGTGTGGGCGCGGCGATGGCGCACCTGGACTCGCTCCCCTACATGCGCTATGGGGCGCTGGATGAGCTGGCGCTGATCGTGGAGCAGCTCAAGGCGGGGCTGGGAGAGGGCCAAAGCCCTCTGCAGAAAACCCTGTGGGAAGAGGCCGCAGCGGCAGAGCTGGCGCTTCGCCAGGGCGACCGGGAGCGCGCGGCAGAGCACCTGAGCCGGGCCTACGCGGCAGGGAATGAGGCCTGGGAATCCTGAGGACGCTGTCAACGGATTTCCGGCACGGATTGCACGGATTACCTGGATGCCCTGGCTGAGGGATCATGCCTCACAGGCGCCAATGCAGTTTTCCGCTTCAGCGAGGCACCTCACTATGGTACGAACGCAATCCGTGTAATCCGTGTCAGGAATCCGTTGCCAGCCCACCCTGCACTTTGTACAGCCCCGCTTCATCCGAGCCCAGGAGCCCCGCCTTCAATGAGCGATAGTCGACCGGGGAGAGACCGGCGATCTGCTCGGGCGAGAGGATGCGCACGCGGCGGGCCCGGTCGAGCTGCTCCGCAACAGCGTCGAGGGCTTCGCTGCACGTTTCCCAGCCGAGTCCATCAAGACGGCTCAGGTCCAGGGGCAGGGTATAGCCGCGCAAAGTCTTTTCGCCGGCAGCGTTGAAAAAACTCTCAAAGTACGACATGATCAGCTCGCGCAGAGAGCGATAGACCGGCTCGCGGTAGCGCAGACCGGAAAAGTTCGATTTGGCCACCGCTCCCCAAAAGCGGCCACGCTTGAAGGGAGCGACAAGGTGATCGTCATCGCGCTCGTTGGGGAGCATCTCGACGATCAGTGGGGGGTCGCCGAGCCGGCGCAGCATGGCCGCCGCAAAGAGGGCGCCGTCAAAGCAGTGCGCCCGGCCGTCTCGCAGTACAGCCAGGGGGCAGCGGTAAAACGGATCAATACTGTAGGGGATGGCATCCAGAAAGGCCTGGATGGCCTGCGGCGTGCGCAGCGAGGCGACCAGATCCCGCTCGGCGGGGGTGAGGGATTGTTCCAGGGTAACCAAACTCGCACCAACCTTGGGAAAAGAACGGGATGGAAGCGCAGGTGAACGCGGATAAACGCAGATAGAGTCTCTATCCGCGCGCGGATTCTACAGAGGCTGGCGGCACTTGTCAACAGCTAGTATTGAAAATAGCGCCGGGGCCCTTCCGGGCAATTGCCGGCTGGCCCGCTCCGCCCAAGCCCGGCCTTATCCCAGAGGGTGTGGGTCTGTGGGGCGGCCGCTGCGCAGCCGCCCCACAGACCCACACCGTACAGAAGGCCTGTTCCGGCCACGCGCGGAGCATGATGCCCGGAAGCCGAAGGGCGTTTTCATCGCGGTTGTGCCCAATCGGGCCTGGGGGACCAGCCCCGGGCCGCTCCGGATCACCCGCTTCGCTCTGCCCGGCCTCAACCGGGGTGAGAAGCGTGCAACGCTTGGTGCCCGGCCGTATCCGACGTCATGGAACGAGCGGATCCAGCTGCCACGACCATACTGCTGCGCTCGGCTGAGGCTCACCTCCTGGCTAGGGCAGCATGGCGCGGAAAAGCTGGCCGGCGGGGTCGGGGCGCCAGGAGTGGAGCACTTTCATATAGTTGGCGCGCTCAAACGCGGCGGGGTCAGCGACATTTTGCTGGCTCATACTGCCCTGCATCTCCACTACCGAAGCATACTCCCGCTCCGCCATCCACGTTGACAGGCCCACCAGGATCTCACGAATACGGCCGATGCCGTTCTGCAGGAGCTCCGAAGCCATCTGGGTGACGCGCGCCCCAGCCATGAGCCCCTTGAGCACATCCTGGTAGGTGTGCACGCCCGTCGTGATAGCCAGGTCCGCCGGCACTCGCCCATAGAGGATGGCCACCCAGCGCAGGGGTAAACGCATCTCCTCGGAGGTGCTCAGGGTCAGGTGCGGCACCACCTCGAGCGCTTCCAGGTCCAGGTCGGGCTGGTAGAAGCGGTTGAAGAGCACCAGGCCGTTGGCGCCCGCCTCGACCAGGCGAGAGGCCATGTGACCCATGGCGCTCCAGTAGGGGCCAATCTTGACCGCGACCGGTATGGAGACACGCCCCTTGACCTCGCGCGTGATCGCGAGCACCCGTTCCTCGGCCTCCTGAGCCGTATCCTTGATCTGGGTCGCCACATAGTAGGGGTTCAGCTCGATGGCATCGGCGCCCGCTTGCTGCATCTCGGCAGCATACCGGGTCCAGCCGCCGCAGGAGATGCCGTTCAGGCTGCCGATGATGGGGATCTGCACGGCCTCTTTGGCGCGACGGATGTGCTCCAGGTATTCCTCGCTGCCCAGCTTATACTGCGGCTCCGTGGGCACCCAGGTTAGCGCCTCGGCAAAGGCTTCAGTCTGGTACTCGAGATAGTGATCGAGCTGCAGACTCTCCAGGTGCTGCTGCTCCTCAAAGAGCGAGTACATAACGACCGCCGCTGCGCCCGCATCCTCCAGGCGGCGGATCGTATCCACATGGCGCGACAATGGCGACGCCGAGGGCACGATCGGGTTCTTGAGCTTGAGCCCCAGATAAGTTGTGCTCAAGTCCATGGTTGCCTCCTATTCACGCCCTTTCCAGTTCGGGCTGTGCTTCGGCCACAGGTCTGTGCGCGAGATAGTCATAGAGCTGCCAGCGCTCGCGGACGTGCTCCTGCGCCTCGGCGAGCAGGCGTTCGGCCTGATCGGGGTCGCTCTGTGCGAGCATGCGGTAGCGGTTCTCGCTGTAATAGTACTCGCGCAATGGGATGCTAGGCGCTTTGGAATCGAGCTGCAGCGGGTTTCGCCCCTGTGCGCGCAGGCGAGGGTCGTAGCGGTAGAGAATAAAGTGGCCGGAATCGACCGCCCGCTTTTCCTGCGCCGCCGAAAAGGTCATATTGAATCCCTGGGCGATGCAGGTCGAATAGGCAATGATGAGGGACGGGCCCGGGTACGATTCGGCCTCCTGGAAAGCACGGATAGTCTGCGAGTCGCTGGCGCCCATGGCCACCTGAGCCACATAGACGTAGCCGTAGCTCATCGCCATCATGCCCAAATCTTTCTTGGGCGTGCGCTTGCCGCCCACGGCGAACTTGGCAACCGCCCCCAGGTCGGTCGACTTGCTGGCCTGGCCGCCGGTGTTCGAGTAGACTTCGCTATCGAGGACGAGCATGTGCACGTTGAGGCCCGTCGCCAGCACATGGTCCAACCCGCCATAACCGATGTCATAGGCCCAACCATCGCCGCCCACGGCCCACACACTCTTGCGCACCAAAAAGCCGGCGATTGAGAGGAGGTTCAGCGCGTCGGGGTCCCGGGCGCCCTCCAAACGCCGCCGCAGCTCGGCCACCCGCCGGCGCTGGGCTTCGATGCCATCGTGGCTCTCTTGATCGGCATGGAGCAGCCCATCGGCCAGCTCGCCCCCCAGGCGCGGGCGCAGGCGCTCCACCAGCTCGCGGGCGAACTGGGTCTGCTTATCCAGGGTCAGGCGGAAGCCCAGGCCAAACTCGGCGTTATCCTCAAAGAGCGAGTTGCTCCAGGCCGGGCCGCGCCCCTCGTGGTTATAAGCATAGGCCATGCCGGGCAAGTTGCTGGAATAGATGCTGGAGCAGCCCGTAGCGTTGGCGATATACAGGCGGTCGCCGACGAGCTGCGAGAGCAGGCGCAGATAGGGCGTCTCGCCGCAACCGGCGCAGGCGCTATGGAACTCGAAGAGCGGCTGCAACAGCTGGACGTTTTTGGTTGTGTCGTAGCGGAACGCCGCGTTGGGCGTCACGCGGGGCAGGCGCTTGAAGAAAGCCCAATTCGCCACCGCCTGCTCACGGATGGGGAGCACAGGCTCCATATTCAGGGCCTTGCGGCCGACGGCGCGCTTGTCTTTGGCCGGGCAAACCTCCACACAGACGCCGCAGCCAGTGCAATCCTCGACCGAGACGGCGATGGTAAAGCGCTTGCCACTGAGCTCCGGCTCGCGCCAGCGGGCTGGGAGCCATTGGAGCGAGGGGGCAAGGCCCGCTGGCCGCCGCAGTTCCTCGGTCGGCGGCAAGTGGGCGCCGAGTGATGGCCTTTCCTCCATCCTGGCAGGGGGCTGGGCGCCCGGCAGCGTGCAGGCTACCCCTTCTGCGGGCGGTATGACACTGGCCGGCAGATGGCCTTCCCCTACGGTGGCCAGCACATTGCCCCCCAGCCGACGCTCTTCCACCGGCGCGTTGCCCGCGGGCAGCCCCCGACCCTGTGCCGCCAACAGGCGCTCCCAATCCTGCTCATCGACCACCTTGGCGCGCACGACCGCATGTGGGCAGTAGAGCGAACAGCGCCCACACTGGATGCAAACCTCCGGCGCCCAGACAGGCACCTCAAGGGCGATATTACGCTTTTCATAGCGCGTGGTGCCGCTGGCCCACGTACCGTCCACGGGCATGGCGCTCACCGGTAGCTCATCGCCCCGCCCCTCCATCATGGGGATCGTCACCTTGCGCACGAACTCGGGCACGCCGGCCTCGGCTTTGGAGCGCGGTTCGACCGTGCTGGTCGCCTGCGCGGGCACAGGAATCTCATAGAGCCCCGACAGCGAAGCATCCACGGCGTTATAGTTCTTTTGCACCACGGCCTCGCCCCGCTTGCCGTAGGTCTTGACGATGCTCTCTTTGATGCGGGCAATGGCCTCCTCGCGGGGCAGAATGCCGCTGATGGCAAAGAAGCAGGTCTGCATGATCGTATTGATCTTGTTGCCCATGCCCGTCTGTTGGGCCACAGCATAGGCGTTGACCCCATAGACCTTGAGCTTCTTGGCGATGATCGCCTCTTGCACCGGGCGCGGGATCTCATCCCAGGTGCGCTCTGGGTCGTAGGGGCTGTTGAGAAGGAGCGTGGCCCCATCGGCGGCGCTATCGAGGATGGGGAAACGCTCCAGAAAGCCGAACTGGTGCACCCCTATGAACCCGGCATGCTGGATCAGGTAGGGGCTGTGGATGGGCCGCGGCCCGAAGCGCAGGTGCGACACGGTGTGCGCGCCCGCCTTTTTGGAGTCGTAGACAAAGTAGCCCTGGGCGTAGTCAGGCGTTTCCTCGCCAATGATCTTGATGGTATTCTTGTTAGCGCTCACCGTGCCGTCGGAGCCAAAGCCCCAAAAGACGGCGCGGGTCACGTCGGGCGGCTCAATGTCGAGATAGTGGTCATAGTCGAGGCTGGTATGCGTGACATCATCCTCGATGCCCACGGTAAAGTTGTTCTTGCGCCGGCCCTCCATCAAGTTATCAAACACCGCCTTGGCCATGGCCGGGTTGTACTCCTTGGAGGAGATGCCATAGCGCCCGCCGACGATCACCGGCGGGTGCTCAGCCAGGGCGGGGTTATCGCGCTGGGCTGAGCCCAGGGCCGCGCAGACATCAACATAGAGCGGCTCGCCGACGGCCCCCGGCTCTTTGACGCGATCGAGGACGGCGATAGCCCGCACGGTGGGCGGCAGCGCCCGCAGAAAGTGAGGCACGGAGAAAGGTCTGAAGAGGCGCACTTTGAGCACGCCCACCTTTTCGCCATGCGCATTCAAATAGTCCGCCATCTGCTCGGTCGTCTCGGCGCCGGAGCCCATCACCACCACCACGCGGTCAGCATCGGGCGCGCCGACATAGTCGAACAGGTGATACGAGCGGCCGACCCTGGCGGCGAAACGATCCATGACCTCCTGCACAATACCGGGCACGGCGTCATAGTAGGGGTTGGCCGCCTCTCGCTCCTGGAAAAAGACATCGGGGTTCTGGGCCGTCCCCCGGATAAAGGGATGATCGGGCGAGAGGGCACGCCGGCGGAGTTCATGCACCAGACGATCGTCGATCAGGCTGCGAATGTCGTCATCACTGAGGCGCTCGATCTTCATCACCTCGTGCGAGGTGCGAAAGCCATCAAAGATGTGCATAAAGGGCACGCGCGCCTGCAGCGTGGCTGCCTGAGCGATCAGGGCCTGGTCCATGACCTCCTGTACCGAATTGGAGAAAAGCATCGCCCAGCCGGTGGCGCGGACGGCCATCACATCAGAATGATCGCCAAAGATAGAAAGAGCATGGGTAGCCACCGTGCGCGCGGCAATGTGAAAGACAGTCGGGGTCAGTTCGCCGGCAATCTTGAACATGTTGGGCATCATCAGGAGTAGACCTTGAGAAGCGGTAAAGGTCGTGGTGAGGGACCCCGCCTGGAGCGCGCCATGCACGGCCCCCGCCGCGCCGCCCTCAGATTGCATCTCGATCACCAGGGGCACCGTCCCCCAGAGATTCTTCACACCACGCACGCTCCACTCGTCGGCGTGCTCGCCCATCGGTGAAGAGGGGGTGATGGGATAGATGGCAATAACCTCGTTGGTCTTGTGGGCCACATAGGCCGCTGCCTCGTTGCCGTCGATGGTCACCGGCTGACGCACGCTGGCCATATCAACACCTGCCTTCCAGCCCTACCGACTGCTGTCGGTAGCCAAGTATTGCGAGAGTGCTGCCGTATGGTTGGTCACTCAGATAATACGGCGGGGCCTGCACAGGGTCAACCCGATTCTGTAAGGAAGGTGTATACTGAGTTGTACGGAGGTATTCCCCATGTGGAAGGAATTGGAAATGCCTGTGCGATCTCAGTACAACCCGGCATCGCCGGCCAGTGAGCTGCTTCGCTCTACGGTACGCAACCTGATCCTGGCTATCGGCAGCGCCTACCTGGCCTTGCACCTGGTTGCGACCACAATCGCGCCCGACGAGCTGGGCGCACGAGTCTGGCTGGTGACGGGGGTCATGCTTTTCACCACCCTCGTGTCACTACGCCTGCTTTCCAACCACGCGCTGTTGACCCAGGCCGTCTGGCAGGCAGGGCTGGCGACAGCGATCGTGCTGGCGGTGGCGCTTTTCCGCCAGCCTGCCCTGGCCTTCTTCCTTCCCCTTCTTCCCCTGGTGGCCGCAGCCGGAATAGGTTGGTGGGCAGGCGCCCTGGCCGAGGGGCTCGTGGCCCTGCTCGCTGTAGGCCTGTCGCGAGGCCTGCTCGGGCCTCCTCTCCCAATCCTCCACGCTGCGATCATTGCCGTCAATGGCGCCGTTGCTGCGCTCATCGGTTGGGCAGTGACGCGCAGCCTGCTCACCACAACTTATTGGAGCCTGTACTATTGGGAGCAGGCGCGAGCCAAGATAGAGGAAGCGCGCGATCAGCGGGTGGAGCTCAAGCAGGTTCAGGAGGACCTGGTCCACAGCAACAGGGAGCTGGCACGGCTTTCTGAGCGGCTGAAAGGCATGTATCAGGTAGCCGAGGAGGCGCGCCGTGCCAAGGAGGAATTTGTGGCCAATGTCAGCCACGAGCTGCGCACGCCCCTCAACATGATCATCGGCTTTAGCGAAATGATCACGCAGACACCCCATGTCTACGGTGACCGGCTGCCCGCGGCCCTGTTGAGCGATATTGCCACCATCCATGCCAACAGCCAACACCTGGCCCGCCTGGTGGATGATGTGCTGGATCTCAGTCAGGTGGAGGCCGGGCGTATGGCTCTGAGCAAGGAGTGGTCCTCAGTATCGGAGCTGATCCGGGCGGCGACCGAGGTGGTGCGCCCCCTGTACGAAACGAAAGGGCTCTATCTCAGGACCGAGGTGCCCCCCAACCTGCCGCCGATCCTCTGCGACGTCACCCGCATACGCCAGGTCGTTATCAACCTCCTCTCCAATGCCGGGCGCTTTACCGAGTGCGGCGGGGTGTGCGTATCTGCCCGGCGCGCAGGCGAAGAGCTCGTGATCAGCGTGGAGGATACCGGCCCGGGCATCTCGCCGGAAGACCAGCGCAAGCTTTTCGAGCCTTTCCAGCAGGTCGATGGCTCACGACGGCGCCGCCACGAAGGGAGCGGCCTGGGGCTCAGCATCAGCCGGCGGTTTGTGGAAATGCATGGCGGCCGCATGGGGCTGCAGAGTGAGGTCGGCAAGGGGACTTGCATCACCTTTTCACTGCCGCTGGGCGTTCCTGTGCCGGCCGCACCAGGAGTACCGGAGTACCGGCGCTGGTTCAACCCATACCAGGGTTACGAGCCTCGCACTCGTCCCTCCAGGGCGCCTGTGGCCACCGGCGCTTTGGCGCCCCGCCTGGTCGTACTGGAAAAGGGCGAGGCATTGCAGCGGGTGTGTATTCGCTATCTCCAGGGATATGATGTGGTGACGGTTCACGACGGCAAGGCAGCCCTTGCCGAGCTGGACAGATCACCCGCCCACGCCCTGATTGTGAATGCGTCGCCGTACGAGGAGCCGCCGCTCTCCGCAGACTGCCTCTCTCGCCTTCCTCATGATACGCCCGCCATTGCCTGTTGGGTGCCCGGAGAGGAGGAGGCGGCGCGGCGCCTGGGTGTGGTGCGCTACCTCGTCCGGCCTGTGACGCGAGAGACGCTACTCGCCGCGATAGACGGGCTGGGGCGCAAGGTGGAGAAGGTCCTGCTGGTCGACGACGAGCCCGATGCCCTGCGGCTCTTTGCGCGCATGCTCGCCTCGACAGACCATGGCTACCGGATCTTGCGCGCCAAAAACGGAGAGCGCGCCCTCAGCCTGCTGCACCGGGAGCGCCCCGATGTGATGTTCCTGGACCTGGTCATGCCCGGCATGGATGGCCTGCAGGTCCTGCTGGAAAAGGGCCGCGACCCGGCCATCCGCGAGATCCCAACCATCGTCATCTCGGCCAAGGACCCCATGGGCGAGCCGATTGTGCGCAGCGAGCTGACCGTGACCCGCACCGGGGGCCTGGCTGTGGGTGAGCTTGTGGCCTGCATCCGGGCGCTTACTGAGATTCTCTCGCCAGCAGCGCCACCTGCTCGTCGAGCGCAGCCAGGAACGCCTGCCGGGTGAGCGGCTTGGTGAGGAAAGCGCTGGCGCCCAGAGATAGGGCCAGCTCTTCTTCCTTCAGGATGGTACAAACGATGACCGGGATATGGCTGGTCAGGGGGTGGTGTCGGAGCCGCACCAGCACCTCCCACCCGTCGATGCGGGGCATCATCACATCGAGCAGGATAATCTGTGGGGCAAGCCGCTGCGCCAGGGGCAGGGCCTGATCCGGGTCACGCGTACCGACCAGTCGGTAGCGGGTGCCTTCGGCGTAGCGCTGCCACAACTCCAGGGTGCCGGCGTTATCGTCGATGGACAGCACCGGCAGCTGCTCCAGGCCCGGTAGGGCCAGCACCGCAGAAAAAGCATTGCTGCCGGCAGCGACTGCCAGCTTGCCCCCGCATATGTTGGCCAGTTGATACGCCATCTCCAACCTGGAAGGCTCATCTTCAGCCGGGGGCGCTTCGCCACTGCACTGCACCCGGGTCTCTACTTCCCATCCCTGCGCCTGAGCAGAGACGGCCACATCGCCATTTGCCTCGGGCTGGCCGGCGCGGGAGATGGCCACGCCCAGCAGGTTGAGCAGAACCTGCCGCAGCCCTACCGGGTCAACGGCCAGCGGCGGCAGGTCTGCTGGCGCGTTGATCTGCAGACGTACCCCCCGCCGGTCGGCGAGGGACCGCACCAACTCGGCGACCGCCAGCAGGGTGACTGCCAGGTTCGCCGGACCGGAAGGCGGCGCCTCTTTCAGCCACGCCAACTCCTCGCTCACTGCAGGGTACGCGTGGGCCGGGGCGTCTTCGGCCGACGGAGGAGACAGGGAAGGCTTTTCCAGTCCATAGCGCTCGCACAGCCTCAGGGCGATGGCCTCAAAGGCAACCTGTTGCTCACGCCGAAGC
>Ga0123519_10015249_pt1 | contig 10807 bp, 11 predicted proteins | sample YelNatPaOPRAMG02_FD_87396 | JGI IMG/M metagenome (GOLD analysis project Ga0123519, IMG submission 87396) | Hot spring microbial communities from Yellowstone National Park - Yellowstone National Park OP-RAMG-02 (version 2) | ecosystem: Environmental > Aquatic > Thermal springs > Hot (42-90C) ...
ATAATCTTACAATTGAAAAAATTTATTTTTATTGATTATTTTTATGGAGAAGTTTATTTTGTAAAAACTACTCCAATCTTTTAGGCAATATAAAATAAATTAATTTAAAAAATACTAAGAAATAATATTTAAAGTAAAATTTAGTTTAATATTTTAGTAGAGACTAAAGTTTGCATAAAGATATTGTCGGAATTAAAGATAATGACTTTAGCTTAATTCACTTCATGAAAAATGTTAGAAGAAAATATTTATCAAAAACACCTACTTGAATTTTTAAAGCCAAAATAAAGAGAAAACAAAGCCAATTTTAACAAATACATAAAAATTAAAAACGAATAAATAGAAAATTTATTGAACTTTTTTGGCTGAACGATAAATTAATTTTATTTAGAAAGGCCATTTATTTGAATGATACAATACATTAGAACATTTCTAAAAATAATAGAAATCAATTTCGTTTATGATGGTTTTGATGTTTTTAAGTAGTACTTCGACTTGAAGTAATAGTCGAAAAATTGAATAATATTTGTAATTCCAACATTTAATTTTATTTTGCGAGACAAATTTTATATAAGAAATATTTTGATATGGAAAAATATTTTTTTGTAATAATGTTTTGTATTTTACAAGCAGTTATATCCACAAAAATTTAAGATTGTTTATATGGCTGATATGACCTGGGCAGCTAACTCTACCTGGTTGGATAAGATAGAAAAGATTGGTTGGCAACTGGAATAAATGTAGTAGTGAAATGAGGTGATGTTGAGATGGATTTCCCAGGCAATTATAATTGGAATAAACTTGACCAAACTTTGGTGCAAATTGTTTACCATGTATTAGATATTTATATAAGAGTTAGCTTTTGGGCTGTAAGACCAGCCTGGTATGAAAATGGTATATATCCTGAATTTACGTTAGATGATTTTAATCATAGATATAACGGGGATTTGTGGATAAATCCTTATTGGAGTAAAATATGGTCCCGTTTATTAAATATTGCTTCAAATAATTCAAAAATAATTATGGAAAAATTTTTTAATGAACTAATGACACGCTTATATTCATCTCCTTATGTTAATCATATAGAACTGATTGTTCATGCACTAAGTTGTGATGATGAATCTGAATATTTAACACATGGTGATGATTGTTTTGGGAGTGATGTCCAAGAAGGTATAGGATTTTCATTACCTGAAGAAAACCAATTTATTTATTTCTTAAAGGAAAGATACGGGAGTGTAAAATAATTTAAAATGGGACTCAAATTTTAGTGATATTAGCCTGCCCCAAATGCCATTTTATAAATTTAATTGACAGAGTTTTAGTGGAATGGATACAGCCTTAATCAATAGAATATTTTTTCCGAAGGGGAAAATAGATTGGATTGATTTTAAGACGAATCAATTATCCATTTTCTTTAGAAAGTTAAGTAATATTGCAAAAAATATAATTTTAGTTTTGGCTTACAGTTCAGTTCGTTTTTCTCAAATACAATTGAATATTCTGGATTTTATGAGCATACATCTATTTTATTAAATTCTGCTAATTTCACAATTACTGATGAAACTATTTCTGAAAAACCATTATTTAAATTTGCAGCAGATTTTTCCCGGTCATTGGCAAAATTTGTTAGTTATGAAACCGGTAGAAGAGTCGGATTTACTACAGAAACAAATTGGCCTTGGAATGATAATTTTGATGATATTACATTACCAAAACATTGGCGCGAACTATTAGTTACTTTTAAAAATAAAGGAGCTTCTGCTTTATTTGTATCACATTTGGGGACTGAAGTTTTTCTTTATGTTGCCTTGAAATTTATTTCTGGTGCTTATAAAGATTCCTATGATATTTGGAGAATTGCATTAGCGAATGCTAAGAACGACGCATTTATAAAGCCAGCTTATATTTTTGCTTTTCATTTATCATATGAACAAGCAATGAATTACAGATTGACCGGAAATTATAAATATCCCCCCTTTAATAGGGGATTTAATTTAAATAATTTAGGAAAGATTGACTCGTCAAAGGATAGTTACTTTGTCTCTTTCCCTTTTCTGGAATTTACAAAGTCTACCACAAGGTCCATATGCTGACGAATGTCCTTATAGTAATGATTACTTAACAAATAAATATTATAACGGAACAGGGGATATTATTACAAATTATATTATTGAGCATTCGGCTGATTATGCTGCTACATAAGGAGCAATATATTTAACAAAATCAAGTTATTATATGACTGACTCAGCGTATTATAATCTTATGTCAGAAAAATTGAAAGGTATACAAATAGAAAATTGTACTAAATATTTTAATAAAAATGACAGTACAAATAATTTTGGTTTTACTGCGGGCATCAAAGATGAAAGAGATAATTATAGGTCTCCGATCCTTTTAATCTGGAGGATCCCCTCCTTACCTTAAAATATTATTCCCAAACGCCAGCTTACCTGATTCATCAATTGCAGTGAAACAAGGTTGGGCAAATGATTATTGGCACGGATATATCTCTTGTTAGAAAAATATGTTTCAAAAATATTTCCAGATGTTATAAAAAAAGATAACGGAATTTATAATTATGATAATAATATTTTTTATGTTTGGTCTCACCAAGTTAGAAATCCAGACCTCAGGAAGATTTATGTTGATGGACAATATAGAGCTTTAGCAAATAATGGTTACCCTTTAAACATGATTGAGTGGGCGAGAAAAATAGGTTATAGAATGAAACAATGGACGCAACTACAGAAGTATTTTAACTGGCAATATATTGGAAAATAAAAATTGATTATATCCATTTATAATTTGGTTTAATTAATTTACTTACGAATGAATAGCCAGTTACGCAGAATTTTTTATTTTTGAGAGAAATTGCAATTAATTTTTATTGTAAAAGTATTTCTAAAAGTATTAACTTTGTGTAAGAGGATAAAAGATTGATTTTCTTTTAAAATATTTTATTAAATTGTTTAATCCTTTAATTGTTATAATTTAAACTTCCAATTTTTAAGTAGTTTTAATTAGTTTACCTTTAAATAATACTAGGATTTCATGGAAACAGAAAAATCTAACGCAAACGAGGTTATCTCAAATAGTGACAAAACAGGGAATTCTTTTATTGAATTTTTAATTGTTGTTGTAAAGTATCGATGGTTTTTATTTTGGTCCATTTTTATTATTACAGCTTCTGTAACAATTTTTGCTTTATTAGAACCGAAGTGGTACAAGGCAACAACATCTGTTTTACCTGCAGAAAATACTGATTTTTTAAGTGCTTTTAGTGGGATTTCATCCTTAGTTAAGAACTTTTCGCCATCAAAAGGTTTAGCAGCCTTAAGCGGTAATACCGAATTTGATAAATATATGGCAATTTTAAAAAGTTCTACTATGGCTGATGATGTTATAAAAAAATTCAATCTACAAAATGAATATAAATTTAATAATAGTGATTATGATAAAGTTGTAAAAGAATTTTATTCAAATATGGAATTAGAGGTCCAAGATGATGGAAATTTAACGCTCAGTATTTATGATAAGAATCCTCAAAAGGCTGCTGATATTGCAAATTATATGATAAATAAATTAAATGAAATTAATATAAAATTAACGACTACAAATGCAAAGGCTAATAGGGAATTTATACAGAAAAGATACTTTGAAAATGTAGATACAATTAACAGTTTAGAAAGTCAGATGAAAGATTTCCAAAATAAATATGGAGTTGTTGCAGTACCAGAACAGATCGAGGCTACAGTAAAAGCGATGTCGACTATATATGGGGATCTTGCGCAGAAAGAAATAGAATATAATGTTTTAAAAAGAACATATGGTAATAACAGTCCAATAACAACAAGAGCGCAAATTGAAGTTCAAGAAATAAATAAAAAAATAAATATTTTAAATACTGGTAATCCAGATTCGAAAAATGTGAATCTTTTAATACCTTTCAAACAAGCACCAGAATTAGCTTATAAGTATTTGAAAATATATAGAGATCTTGAGATACAATATAAAATTTTAGAAATCGTTCAGCCCATGTATGAGCAGGCAAAAGTGGAAGAAGTTCGAAATACTCCTTCAGTCTTGGTTTTAGATAAAGCAGTTCCTCCAAATAGAAAGTCAAAACCAAAAGTGAGTTTGTATGCATTAATATCTTTTGTCATAGCTTTAATATTTGCTCTGTTTATCGTGTTATTAAGAGAATTATTAAATAAAATTAAAATCGGATCGCCAGATAAATATAAATACATAACATCGTCATTAAGAGCAGACTTGTCTAAAATTGGAATAAAGAAGAAGGAGAAATCTTAATGTCCGAAGCTGTGAGAATTCGTAAGAATTCTCTTTTTTCTTTCCTTTCTACTTCATCAAGATTAATTGCAAATGTTGTAGTATTTTTAATTATAGGATCATATTACGGACCTAATGTATTTGGCCAATTTACAACTGCTAATTCATTTGCCTTAACTTTTGTTTTATTTGCGAATTTTGGTTTTGATGTATTATTAACTACTGAAATTGCAAAGAATAGAAAAAAAGCATCTGCAATTTTCCAAAGCTACTTTTCGTTAAAAATATTTTTTGCAATATTTGCAGTAATTGCAATGTGGTTAGTTTCTCTTTTACACCATTTTAGTACAACGTCAAGATTATTAATCTTTATTTTTAGTTTTTACGTAATACTAACTGCGCTTACTACATTTATTCACGCCTTATTTGAAGGTTTAGAACGTTTCGAATTTGAAACAAAAGTTTCATTTATTGTCAATATCAGTCTTCTTTTTTTTGTACTTTTTTTATTATTAATAAAAGTTAATATTATATATATTGCTATTGCTTTTGTTGCAACTAGGCTTCTTGGGTTAATTTATGCTGTGTTTTACTCTTTTAAGGTTTTGCCTGATATTAAATATAATTTAAGCTTTAAGGAATTCCACAAAATAAAAAATCAAGTTGTAATATTTGGTTTACAATTAATTTTTGGTAACCTATTTTTTCAGTTGGATACATTATTGTTAGCATTTTGGAAAGGCGATTTAACGGTAGGTATTTATCAGGCTACAATAAAGTTAATTGCTTTACCTTTGGTAATTCCTGATATTCTAATAAATACGCTTATGCCAACACTATCGAGATTGAATATTGAGAATGAAGTATTGTGGACTAGATTAGGCGGTTTATTAAATAAAACCCTTACAATTATTATTCTACCAATTTCAATTGTTTTGTTTGTTTATCCAGATTATGTAATTAATTTAGTTTATCACTCTGGCAAATTTGATGAAACAATTCCTATACTTAAAATTTTTGCATTAATTCTTTTCATCCGCTTCTCAGTAGAAAGTTATGCTTTGATGTTAACTACTTCTCATAAACAAAAGGAAAGGATGTTAGTAGTAATCTTAGGAACTTTATTAAACTTAATTTTGAATGCTTTTTTAATTCCACTATATGGAGCACACGGAGCTGCCTTTGTATCGTTAATTACTAATTTTTTGGTTGGTGTTGGGTACATAATATTCACTTTACCTTTGTTTAGTAAATGGGTAACTAATTTATCTTACTTTGCTCCAATAATTATTGCAATAATTATTACTTTTATTTTATTGGCAATTAAGAAATTCGAACCTATAATTATGATTCCTGTCATTTTTGTTATTTGTTACTTTCTATTTATTAAATTTAGTTATAATAAAGAAGAAAGAAATTTGGTTTTTAAAAAAGGAATAGAATTTCCGTCTTTTTTTACTAAGCAGAAGATGAATTAAATGAATTCAATAAGTTTATTTTGCTTTTTAACAATATTTCTTCTTTTTATCAGCTTATTGGCAAAAGATAAAGACTTATTTTCGCCGGCGCGATTATTTATTTTTATTTGGGCACTTGCAATAGGTCTCGCAGAATTAAAATTCAGTAGATTTCAACACCAGTGGTCACTCTATAGCTGGCTGATATTGTCTTTAAGTATTTCTTCATTTTTATTAGGAATTTTTTCTGTTTACGTAATATATTATCAAAAAGAAATTTTAAGTTTTAAAACAATAAGGAATTCAATCAATCAAACAACAATAGATAAAAAAAAGTTTTTTAATTTAATCATATTTATATTTCTTGCCTACATGATTTCTTATATAGTTATTTTTCTAATAAAGGGCTTCATTCCTATTTTATCAAGTCATCCTTCAGAATCAAGAGTTCAACTTGAGGTTTTTGGATTTGGTCTTTTAATTCATACATCAACATCAATAATGTTTTTTGTTGTACAATATTTAATATTAATTAGGCAGGATAATTTTAGAAAGATTATCCTTGCATTTATTCTTTTAATAACTTTTATTTCATATTTTGGGTTGCTACAAAGATATGACTTAATCTTTTGGCTAATAATATCCTTGGTTTTTTATTTTTATTCAAGAAAAATAAAATTTAGAAATGTATTGCTTTTTTTATTAGGATTAGTAGCTATAATATATGCTATTCAAAATATTAGAATGAGCAAGTATTTTTCGGGATACTTATATGTTTTTTCTAAAATGAAATTTAGTCCAAAGTTTGCTTTGTTAACAGAACCTTATATGTACATAGTAATGAACCTTGAAAATTTTACAAATGCGGTTACAAGAGTTGCAACTCATACATTTGGTTATTATACTTTCAATTTTATATTTTCATTGACCGGTTTAAAACATTGGATACATGATTATGCAAACCTTGATGATTATCCATTTTTAAACAGCGGTTTTAATACCTATACAATGTTTTGGGATTTTTATAGAGACTTTGGAGTATTAGGTTTAACAGTGATTTGTTTCGTCTTAGGTTTTTTGATTTCTAGTTTATATTATAAATTCAGAACAAAACCTAATCTGCATACCTTATCGTTATATTGTATTGGAGTTTTTGTGATCCTTTTTTCGTTTTTTATTAATCCAATCGGGCAATTACACTTTGTCTTTAATACTAGTTTAATTTTCTTGGTAACTTTTTTAATACAAAAAAACAAGCCATCTGCTGATCTATGAAAGTACTAATTGACGAAGGGATGTCTTCTTTATACAATTTTACCGGTATCGGGCAGCACGGATATAATGTGTATAAACATTTAAAAAAATATTGCGAATGTTATATTACAGATTATTGGTATTTAAGTTTTGTTCCGAGATTATTAAGAAAATTTTCTTATGAAGGTATAACGAATTTTCATTCTCTATATAGAAAATTTGATATAATTCATTACCAAAATCATAATCTACCTTTTATTGCTGGGAGGGCAAAAAGGGTAGTAACAATTCATGATATGAGTGTATATCGTTTCCCCGATACTATTCCCACTATTTATATAAAACATAATCAATCTCTTATAAAAAAATCTGTTTGGAAAGCAGATGCTATAATTACACCCTCTGAATTTACTAAAGAAGAAATAATATCTTATTTCCCAAATATTGAAAAAGACAAAATTTTTTCATGCGAATCTGGTTTAAGGGAGATTTTTCTGAAGGATGAGGTCAAATCAAACATTTTTAGTAATTACAATATTACAGCATATGATTATATTTTTTTCTTAGGTAGTTTATCAAAAAGAAAAAATCTTGAATTCTTATTAAAGGCATTTATAAATGCAAAAAAAAGCAGAGCTGTTAGTAAAGATTTAAAATTGGTGTTAGGAGGGCAAAGCTGGTGGGGGGCGGCTAATATAAAAAAATTAGTTAATCCGGAATTTGGAATAATTACTTTGGGTTACTTAAGTGATGAAGATATAGTGTCTTTATATCGTTACACAAAAGCTGTAGTTTTTCCTTCAATTTATGAGGGATTCGGTAGCCCTATTATTGAAGCCATGAGCCAAAAAGCCCCACTTATAATTTCTAATATTCCAACTAGTGTTGCACTAAATGAAAGACACGGTAATCAAATGTTCGTATTTAATCTTGACGATGAACCTAAGTTGATTGAAATATTGAATAATTTAGATAAAAATTTTGAGATTATTAAAGCTCAATTAAATTATGGAGATCTTTCTTTTTATAATTATGATATTATTGCTAAGAGACACTTTGAAGTTTATAAAGCTCTACTTTAATCTTTATTATTTTTTATGAATTGTAACTTTTCCCTTGAAGCATTACACTGAGTACTAAATGAAAATTGCAATAGATGCCAGGTCAATCGAAAGAAAGATGACAGGAATTGGGAGATATTTATACGATATATTAGACGGGATTCCCGAATTTGATAATAAAAATGAATATATTTTATTCTCTACTACTCCTTTAAAAGATATAAATAAAAATTTTTATAATAACATTGTTTTAAAAAATCTAAGTATAAATAAAAAATTATTTTCTCCTTTCTGGCTCAATAATATTTTAGGAAATTATTTACAAAAAAATAATTTTAATGTTTTTTTCTCTCCCAATAATCTTTGCCCATTAAAATTAAATCAAAAAATCAAGAAAATAATTACAATTCACGATATAATGTTTAAGTTTGATAAAAGTTATTATTCTTTTTTCTATCGTAATTATCTTAATGTGATGTTGAAGAAATCTATAAATGTTTCTGATAAGATTATTACCATCTCTCAAAATTCAAAACGGGATATTTTAAAATATTATGATGTAAATGAGGCAAAAATAGCGGTTATTTATAGAGCTTCGAATCCTAAATTTAAATATAGGGCTTTAAATGAATTTGATTCAAAAAGTTTAAAAATAAAATATGGCTTGAGCGATAATTTTGTTTTGTATGTTGGTTTAATAGAAAATAGAAAAAATATCTCGGCTATTTTAAAAATAGCAGATAATTGTACCTCAAGGAAGAAAAATCTGAAGTTTGTACTTATTGGAAGAGCAGGCTATGGATTTAAAAAAATAAAAAAAGAGATTGACGAACATCGAGAAAATGTTATATATCTTGATTTTGTCAGCGATGAAGATCTTCCCTTTCTTTACAATATGGCGAAGGTATTCATTTTCCCATCTTTTTATGAAGGATTTGGTTTGCCCGTATTGGAAGCAATGCAATCGGGCCTACCAGTTATAACTTCAAATTTGTCTTCACTTCCTGAAATAGTTAAAGATTATGGGGTTATGCATGCACCTGATGATATTGATAATTTCTCTAAAAGTATTTTGGACCTATTAAATGACAACAATAAATATAAAGAAAGTTGTCTGAGAGCAATTAAAGGCTCAAGCAGATTTAATCAAGCAGATTTAGTAAAATCTCACATTCAAATATTTACAAATTAGAAATAATAAGTTTTCAATTTAATATCCCAATTTCTTAAAAATAATTTTTATGATTTGAATTTATTTTTGAGGAAGTGAACAACTATAATACTATCCCTATTTTAATTATATTTATCCTTCGAATTCTTAAATTTTTAATAAGAAAACGAACGTTTTTATTAAGTGCCTTTTGATATTTAACTCAAATTTATAAGATTAAACCAACTTGAAGATTTTAATTCTTACACCGAGAATTCCATATCCACCATATAGGGGGGACAAATTAAAAATTTTTAATATTGCAAGGCAGCTTTCTAATCATAATTCTGTCGAAATATTAACATTCTATAGGTCTAAAAAGGATTTAGAGGATACCATTCATTTCTCAGACTACAATATAAAAGTTACAACCATCAAGTTAACTTTAATTGAATCTTTATTTAGAATATGTCTTACCTTTTTTTCAAAACGTCCTTTTCAGGTTGCCTGGTTCCGTTCAGTTAAAATGATGGGAATGTTGAATAAATTAATAAATGAAAATAACTATGACGTCGTTTATTATCATTTGATAAGAAGTGCGCAATATTTTAAGCCGGAATTTTCTGGTATAACAATAAATGTTATCGACTTTACAGATGCTGTATCGCTTTACCTGGATCGATTTGTGAAGATTGAACAGAACCCATTAAAAAAATTATTTATAAAGATGGAAAGAGCTAGAATATACGAGTATGAAAAAGTTGGGGAAAATTTTCATACTTTATTTATTTGTTCTGAAGTTGATAAAGAGTTTTTGTTAAAACGCGGTATAAAAGCAAATATTAAAATCCTAAGCAATGCTATAGATAGTGATTACTTTAAACCAGAAGAAATTAGTTATGATAACAACAGAATTATTTTTACTGGTAATATGCCATATTTTGCCAATTATGATGCGGTGATTTATTTTACAGGTGAAATTTTTCCTTTAATAAAAAAGATTATTCCTGAAGCCAGATTTTTTGTTGTCGGTCAAAAACCGCCATCTAATATTAGAAAACTTGCTTCAGATGATATCGTAATAACGGGTTTCGTAAAAGATATTAGAATAGAATATTTAAAAAGCTCTGTAAATGTTGCCCCAATGAGATTTGGGGCTGGTACTTTGAATAAAGTACTTGAGTCTATTGCACTTGGTGTTCCGGTTGTTGCAACCAAAATGGCTGTACTGGGTTTACCTAAAGAATTAAGTAAATATGTCTTTGTTGCGGAGAGCTCGGAGGATTTTGCTAAAAAAGTTATTGAGATAATTAAAAACCCCAATATTCGTTTTGAACTTATGGAAGAAGGTAAAAATTATATTAAAAATAATTTTAGCTGGGAAAAAATAGTTAAAGATTTTGAAAATTATTTGAAAAAAGAATTAACAAAAAAAATATAAAACAAAGATTTATTTTGAGTAAAAAATTAGAAAAAATATTAATCCTTTTAGTTGATTTCATTTCAATAAATCTTGCGTGGATTATTTATTATCAACTTCGTGTGCAAAGTGGTTGGTTTAAACTTTTTCTGCGGCCGGAATTTTTTATCCC
>Ga0123519_10015250_pt1 | contig 10807 bp, 6 predicted proteins | sample YelNatPaOPRAMG02_FD_87396 | JGI IMG/M metagenome (GOLD analysis project Ga0123519, IMG submission 87396) | Hot spring microbial communities from Yellowstone National Park - Yellowstone National Park OP-RAMG-02 (version 2) | ecosystem: Environmental > Aquatic > Thermal springs > Hot (42-90C) ...
CCACCGGCATTAGCGTGCGGATGTCGTCCGAAGAGAAAGCGTGTGCGTGGCATTCGTATAAGTTAATAGTGCCCAGAATTCTTCCGAGATTCACTATCGGTATCACCATACAGGACTTAAAGTCAAGCGCCAAACCTAGATCATTGGGATCATAACTGCCGATAAACGGCTTCACACGCGAGAGAGCTTTGCCCGTAACACCCTTGCCGAATCTAGCTCGCGCTCCTTTGAACACCTCTTGATGCATGCCCACCGCGGCACGCACTACAAGAGTATTTGGAGCAGATTCATCTAACAAGAGAACCGCGCACGCAGCCGCTTCCACCAGTCTTCTGGTTTTGTGCGCCAGGAGCGTCAGCACCTCGTCAATTTCAAGAGTGCTGGAGAGCGTTTCTGCAATCTCAAAGAGCGATACCAGTTCGCGGTTGGCCTGAGCAATAAGATCGCCGACTGCACAGCTATCGCCAGCAGAAGCATCGTCCGATTCCTGTCTCGACGCCTTATCGGAGCGGATCGTTGACGCGATCTCGGCTTCCGCTTCTAACAGCGCCCCAACAACTCTAGGATCGAAGTGGGTTCCGGAAAGCTTTTCAATGTGTTCTATGGCCCGTTGATGAGGCCAGCCCGGACGATAGCATCGATCGGAAACCAGAGCATCATAGACCTCCGCAACGGCAATTATGCGGGACTCCAAGGGTATTTGATCCCCTGACAGGTGATCAGGATAGCCGGTGCCGTCATATCTCTCGTGGTGGTGACGCACGATGCCCGCAATATCCCACGGGTAGTCTATACGCTCGAGTATCTTCGCACCGACAGCAGCGTGGTTGGCTATCTTTGCAAACTCATCAGGGTCGAGCGGCCCCGGTTTGAGCAGAATATACTCCGGCACGCCAAGCTTGCCGACGTCATGTACCAAAGATGCAATATCTAAGGCATCCTGCATATCCGGATCGAGCTTCATCTTATCCGCAATAAGCATGCAGATTTCACGGACACGGCATACGTGGTGTTGTTCGTAGCAGTCCTTAGCCGCAATAGCGCAAGCCAACGCCTCGGTCGTAGCTCGGTAGACCTCTGCAAGCGCTGCGATCTTGTTCTTATTTCGCGGATTTGACTGCTGTCGCGATCGTTTTCTTTCGTTAGAGGCCGAGTATCCTAAGTACACGGTACAAACGAGGGCGATCCATGCCAGAGCGGCCACGGATTCCCATTTGTGCATAATCAGCGTCACAAGCGCTCCAACACATGCACATACTGCGGTTGCAACGACGATCGCCCCACGCTTTCCGCTCGACTGATTCACGTATGCCTCCTTTCATCAGCAACCGCCCAGCTTTGGACGAGTCACATTACATTTCCTTAAGCTTAAGTGTGTCTGGAGAACGCTTAGAGCGAAGGTGTACCAGTCGACCGTCCGCAACCCTTATTTGCCGGATGTACCAGAGAACTCAGACATTCGAGCAAGAAAAACACCTGGTTTGGCGTCGAAGGAGTCTTGCGCTGTCCGTCGGGTAGGGGAACCCGGTTCGTTAAGGCCGATTCCTCATTAGGGCTTCGCAAATCCGCATTGGGAATATACAACTTCAGCATCTCAACTCACGCTCCCAGACAAAGATTGCCAGGCTGCCGCAACCAACCACACCTCGCTATCCGTCCATCGATGTGCAGCCCGTAGTCATCAACTCGGACGGATCAGCGATGTGTTCGCTTCGGCAGCCTGGCAAACATGTCCCGAGCAGTCGGGATTTAGTCCCAATGGCTTTGCGTCGCCCGGTTTCCCGGGTTTTGCCTTTATCGGACGTTTGCAGCTCAACCTGATCCTTGAGCTTACATTCTGGTTATGCCATCCTACTGGGTCAATGTATCTGATAAATTTGCCGGTTTCATCCAATAATAAGTAGCAAGCGGATAAACCAAGTGCTTATAGTTCAGGATTAGCATCACAACGATCCGACGGGTGAAACCAAGGAGGGATTGATTTGAGATCAAACCGCAGTCAACTACTGGCCCTGGCTTCAATCCTGATGTTGGCCGCACTAGCGGCAGCATGGGTTGGAGCCGGAACGACTGGAATCATCTCGGGGGTGGTGAAGAGCGATACCGGAGAACCGATATCCGGGGCAAACGTCATACTGAACGGCACAACACTAACAACTGTTACCGATTCGCATGGACGCTTTGTGATTACCAACGTCCCGCCGGGCGAATATGAAGTTCGAGTTGAAATGGTGGGCTACGCTGTCGAGACCATCGGCGGAATCCATGTAGCCATGGATGAGAAAGCTGTAGTGGATTTCGAGCTGAAGCAGGAACCGATGCAAGAAGAAGCTGTTGTTGTCACCCGTCCAAGGCCGATGATCAACCGCGACATTCCTAGCACGCTTAACTTACTCAATTCTCAGCAGGAAGCCTTAACTCGGACGGATCCGAGCAACATCAGATCAGCAAGCGGCGTGCTGAGTTCACTTCCCGGCGTGCTGGTGGAAACAGACGGCAGCGGACAACTCCATCTTCGCGGCGGACGTCCCGACCAGGTAGGCTGGTATGTCGAGGGCATACCCATAACAGATCCTAACACGGGTATGTTCGGCACCAACCTCTACACAACAGGTTTGGGCAAGTTCCAGGCATACACGGGTAGCTTTGGAGCCGAATACGGCAATGCTATCTCAGGTGTTCTCAACGAAGTCAAGAAGACCGGAGCGGATATGCCAGGCTTGATGTTGAAGCTGGAGGGCGGCGATTCATCATTTAGCGATATATTCGGAGAGTTCGGCGGAGGCAACGCAGAATCGTTTAACTACTACGTTGCTGCGGCAATGCAACACGCGGATCTCGACGCGCCGATAGTGAAAGAGCAAGAGTATTCCGATGCCGTCGCGAAGTTGGTGTGGCCTTCAAAGAACGACAAGTATACTCTGCTGGCAATGCACGGATCTCTTCTCGGCAAGCTCGAGGGTTACCATGACACAGGTAATATGAACCTTCCAACACCTCACGAGAAGGATTTCATGGAACAGAGCTACACTGTGGCCGCACTTACGTGGAGCCATAACTTCAGTCCGGAGTCGTTTATTACCGTTCGGCCTTACTACCTCCAGACCGATATACTCCACAACACTATGGGCGGATCGAACCCATTGACCGGTCCGCAATATCTCGAAATCTCTTCCGCGCGGAGGGGTCTCCAGATTGGCTATACCGGTCAACTGAGCGAGCAGCATCTTTTGAAAGCGGGCGGTTCCATTACCGAAAGCGACAACAACAACTACTATTTTGTAGGCTTTCCGCTGCTGACGTCCAATGTGGATACCACACAGATTGACCTATATGTGGAAGACCAAGTCAAATTGACCGACAAACTCAGCATGACCGCGGGTCTTCGCTACGAAACAATAAAGTACGACCGTCTGGGCCGAGAATACATTGCTGGCTCCGGCTACTCCGGCGCTGAAATCGGCGACGTTAGCGAATCGGTCACTTCGCCTCGCCTGGGCTTTGTTTTCTCGGCAGACGACAAGACCGTATGGAAACTGAGCTGGGGCAAATATGCCAAATTCGTGCCCGCATCAGCCGTCCAATCAGTCTACTTTGATCCTGATATGACACCTTACGGTCCCGACACTCCAACGCTGGAGCAAATGATGCCGGGTCTCGGTGCCACCGATCCACAAACTTCAACCGCGCTGGAGCTTTCGTTCGAGAGGCAGCTTTCAGAATCAACGGCATTACGCGTGACGCCGTTCGTCTCCAAGTTCCGGAATCTGGGTGACTACTACGCCGATCCTACGACGGGAGTGATGTCGTATACAAACCTAGGCGAGGGAAAGTCGACCGGAATGGAGGTTCTTCTGCGCAAGAAGATGTCGGATAACTGGCAGGGATGGCTATCGTACACCTATCAGAAGTCTCGGTCCAACCGTGCAAACCTGGGACTTGTGGACGATATGTACTACACATCTTGGGACCAAACACACACAATCTCGCTTGTAGCGGATTACAGATCGGGCAGATTCTCACACAGCCTGCGACTCGACTACGGCAGCGGTCGAGCGGATGCAGGTGATCCGACTCTTCAAGAAAGAGCCAACCCTTCATTTGTTGTAAGCTATGGGCTAACTATGGACCTGCCTAAAGGTAGCTCGTTTGGCGAGAAATTGTATTTGAATATCTTCAACCTGTTCAACACTCACCAGACGCTCCAGTACCGCTGGACCACGGATCCAAGTACGGGAGAACCGGTTCGCAATCGAGATTCGTGGGTACCGGGGCGGTTCGTGAGCCTCGGAGTTTCTTCTTCCTTCTGACCTTACACGCCCGGAACGAGTAAGCAAGCACTAAACCAGGCGACTCCGAAAAGCGGGGGCTTTGGCCTCCGCTTTTCGGCATTTTTCAATCAGTACTTTCCCCACCTTTCTACGCATTCCATAGCGAATCGATAAGTGTCAAGCGTCGTCCCTGGTGGGATTGAGTGATCGGAATGGTAGATATATCCTCCACCCTGTTTGGCAACAGTTATCTTATCGCGTATCTCACGTTCCAGGCCTTCGCGATCGTTAGATTGAAAAAGTCGCGCGTCGATGTTGCCCATAAACGACATAACATCGCCGTAGTCGCGTTTGAGTTCGCGCACGTCCATACCAGCCTTTACTTCCATCGGCTGCAAGCAATCAATACCCGCCTCGATGAAGAGCGGCACGAGCTTGTTGTTGTTCCCACAGCCGTGGTAGATAACCTCACATCCTTTCGAGTGGGCAGCATCGGCGAGGCGTTTGTGATGCGGCATCACGAACTCACGGTACATCCCCGGTGATATAAACGGCCCAGAGCGATAAGCAACATCTCCCCATATCCAAAGCCCGTCGAACTCGATTCCGCGCGCCCACAGCTCTTCAAACGCCCATATTACCAGGTCGGTGTGTACCGTATACATATCGGTGAGCCATTCGGGATCGTCGATAAAAAGCTCAAGCTGCATTTCCGGACCGCATACCCGCCAAGTCGCCTCAAAGACCTCATAACAGGCCATGCAGAAGTACTTCCCCTTCAAGCGTGCGTCCGTATAAGCCGCTTTCATCTCGTCGAAGTTTAGCCTTGCGATGTCGGGCCGCTTACGTTCGCGATACTCCTCGAACCACTGCTCTCGGCTCTTACAGGCGAAGTCGACAAGTTCCGGCGTTGATTGTGAGTGTTTCCAAGTCTTGAACACCTCACCAAAATCGCCACGCTGGATTACATATTCCTCAGTCTCTTCTACTGTCATAATGGGGAGTCGGAAGCTCTGATCGAATTTTTGCTTGCGTATATCAAAGTCGAAATAATCTTCTTCGTTCAAATCCGCGGGCATGCCTTGTTCTCGAAAGCCTGCCAGGGCTGGCTTCCAGAAGTGCTCGTATTTACCGATCCGATCCGGCTCTTTGTGCGATAGAATGGCTTTAATGCGTTCTTGAGAAGTCATGTATAGAATACTCCGGGGCACCTCAGCTTGATATTGCTGCGATAAGAAAAATGCAACAACCTCTGCTTGACTCCAATACTGCTCAGGTGTTAGGCTCGTTATCGGACCCCATAATACAAAGCTAGATGCGGGGTGTCAATTCAAGAGGGGGAGCTATGGAAAAACTGCTGGTGTTTTTTGTTGCACTAATCGCTGTAGTTGTTGGATCTGCTCGTGCGGATGAGTTTCTGATCAGCCATTGGTGCGGACCAACGGAAGCAACTCACGAAAAGTTCGCCGAAGCAGCCGAGGCTGGGTTCAACGTAATTATGTTCGGCGGAACTATAGAGCAAAACAAAAAGGCGTTAGATCTATGCCAATCGTTGGGTGTGAAGGCGCTGCTCATTGATGGACGTATAATGGCCAAAAAACCAGGAGACGAAGACTTTGAGAAGAATCTCGACGCCGTCGTTGCAGATTATGGGTCCCACCCTGCACTTTGGGGCTACTACGTCCAGGATGAGCCCAACGCAGCTATGTTCAAGCATCTGGCCGCAGTGAACAAATATTTGATCAAGAAGGATCCCGTCCACATCCCTTACATCAATCTTTTTCCTACCTACGCTTCATCGGAGCAGCTTGGCAATCCGACCTACGAGCATCACGTGGACGAGTTTATGCGTCTAGTGAGACCTAAACTGCTTAGTTATGATCACTACGCTCTGCTGGCTAACGGCGAACGCGCAGACTATTTCCTGAACTTGGAGATTATCCGGCGGATGAGCATCAAACACAAAACGCCGTTTAACTATATACTGCTTTCGATGCCCCATGGTCCGTATCGCAACCCGTCGGAAGCAGATCTGCGTTGGCAGGTAAATACGGCGCTTGCCTACGGCGCTAGAGGCATAATGTATTTCACCTACAACACGCCGCCTCCGGACCCCAATTGGCAATGGCACAGCGGAATCATTAACGAAAAAGGCGAGCGTGATCGCAAGTACTACGAAGTCAAGCGCATAAATTATGAGATCAAAAAGCTTGCCCCTACGCTGATGAGGCTTAATTCGGTGGCAGTTTATCATACCGGAAGAATTCCGGACGGCGGGAAAGCACTTCCGCAGGATGGACTTATCTCTATCGACGGCGGCGAGTTCGTAATTGGGCAGTTCAACTCCGATGACGGGCAGAAATATGCCATGTTCGTGAACCGAGACATGAGAAAAGGCGTATATGCAAGTATTCGTTTCTCGCAGAGGGTCAATCTTGCACAGGTGAACCCAAACACGGGCAGGCTCCGACCGATTGGCGTGGCTGAAAGAGACGGTTCCTGTGTTTGGAAGACGAGGTTTGGACCGGGCGAGGGACGTTTAGTGCAAATTGATCTTCCAGACAATCTGCCTGTAAGGCACTGGGAAGACCTACCTGAGTTTAGGCCGCGCGTGATGCTCAACCCTTCGGCACAGTTTCAGAACGTTGCGCGTAACGAAAAGCAGGAGATTATCTACGTCGAGGGTGAGAACATGTATGACATTGCGGTCAAGGTGAAGGAGTATCTCGACCGCGATGGCCGAATCGACGCCTTTATCAGCCGCAATCACCGCAACCATCGCGTTACCCTTCTCTACGAAACCGAGCTTACGCGAATGCTCAACTGCGACGCTCTGGTATCGTTGCACTCCGACGCCACAGGGAAGAAAGACGATCCTGGAGGTGGAACCTGGACCTTCTACGCAGACGAAGACGAGGGTAAGCGCCTGGCGGAGTGCGTGCAGATGCCGTTGCTGGAGGCAATCAAGACTTTCCATCCAGACGTGAATTTCCGAGGCGTGCGTACTCACTGGTACCGCTTGTGGGTACTGCACGAGGCGGGTTGCCCAGCATCGCTTACTGAGGTTCTTTTTCACTCAAACCCACAGGAAGTGGAGATGCTCAAGAACCCCGAATATCAGGACCGAATGGCTAAAGCAATTGCAAAAGGGATATTGAGCTATTTTGGGGTAGAGTAGGGAGTGTTGGAAAGCTGATATTCTGCTGCTGCGGCTGTCTTGGCCCTAAGCAAGTCGGGGATGCTTTATTGCCAAAGCCTCGTAGTAAATAATTATGGAGGTACCATGAGGCTTCGTCTATTTGCATTGCTTACAATCGTCGCTTTGACAGGTTCGCCTGCTGTAGCCGTCGATCTGACCCATTGCGCCGGGTTTATTCGGGTTTTCGGCGACGTCTCCAGTTGGATGAGTTCGTGTTTCGCAATTGGTGACGGAAGTTGGATTATCACTGCGTCAGATGCAGTTATTGAAGAAGTCGGCCCGGAAGCGCACCATGTTATTCGTTATCCTATCTTTGTGAGCGCCTACACCGGACAGGCCATGCAATGTGAGCTAAAGGCATACAACAAAGAGCTGAACATTGCTCTGCTCAAACTGCCGATTAAAGGCCTACCTGCTGCTCCACTGGCGCAGATTTCGGAGTTTTCCAAAGCAGCCTACGGCACAATGGGGCAGATAATGAGCGGAGAGCCTGTCGGCAATAGCTGGCCAACTGAGATCCTCGGCGTTACCCGTGAGAAAAGCGGAAGCGAGTATAAACTGACTGTCGGCTCGTGGAAGGCAAAGAAAGTCTTCGTGACCGACATCGGAGACTATAAGTTTATGTTCCTGAGCGACGTTAATCCGGATACTCCGATCCCGAACGGCTCCATGGTTGTTCGCGGGTCAAACGTAGTTGGAATGTATATAAACAGGCTGGTGATCACGGGAGGCAACTCGGACGTCCGCTATGGTCGCTGCACAATGTCTACCGAGATTGCCCGCTACGCTTCCAAAAATGGCATTGACACTGCTACTCTCTATGACCCGCCCGCTCCAACGGCAAAGCGCGACGAGTCTGCCGAAACCGCATTCCAACTGCAGGCCCGTATATATTCGCTGATTGGTGCAGGTAAGGCGGGGCTAGCAGTGGAAAGCGCAACAGCTTTGGCCAAACTCAGACCCGATGATCCTCAGGCGCATATGGTACTCGGTGTCGCTCTAACGGGCGCGGAGAAATTCGACGAAGCGTTAAAAGCATTCGACCAAGCAGCAAAGCTCGACCCCAAACTTCCGGGGCTGCGAATGAACAGAGCACTGGCATTAGTCGGCCTGCAAAAGCGTGATGAGGCAGAAAAAGAGCTTATCAAAGCGATGGAAGAATTTCCGGCGGATCCACGGCCCGTAACTGCGGCCGCCGAGTTCTACCTGGCAGATGAAAAGACTTATGACAAGGCGCTCACCTATGCTCAGAAGGCAGCCTCAATGTCTCCCGAAAGCCCCGCTGCTCTTCTTCTGGTTGCGCAGGTTCAGAAGCGCCAAAAGGACTTCGCTGCAGCAATCAAGACTCTCACAGATGCTGTCAAAATCGCTCCCAAATGGCCACCCGCTTGGTTTGCGCTTGGTGCAACTTACGAAGCCGGCGGCGACAAAGCTTTGGCAGAGAAAGCCTATCGAAAATTGGTGGAGCTCCAACCTAAGAATCCGGACTCGCTTATAACGCTCGCCTCATTCCTTGCCGACCAAGGTAAGAAAGACGAAGCAAAAGAAATCCTTGCTAAAGTTCGCGAGCTCAACCCGCCGGAGGAAGTGCTTAAGGCTGTCAAAGAGATCGAAGCGAAACTGTAATCCGGAAGCGCTCGATTTTTCGTCAGTTCACCACAGCCCTGTAACTGGACCGTTGAGAATAGCCGAGAATGCTTCGATTAGATCAGGCCGGTTTATTCGCGCGAATATCTTCCGCCAACGCACTTTCTGATTTTCATGTACCAAAACAGGATGGAAACCGAGCTTGAGGTAGGTTTTGATTGCGGGAATGCGAAAGTCGTCGGTCAGCAGAACAGCGGCCTTCCGACCTTCCGCGACCATTTTATGCAGAGCTGCGAGACTGATCAGATATCCAAGCCGTTTACCGGTTTCCGACGGCAACACGCCTACATAATGGAGATAGCCAATCTCTGGCGGGCAACCGGCCACATGCCAAGCTGTTGCGGTTCCGACTGCCTCTTCTTCGTGCACCACAAATAGCACACGGTCGGGACTAAACGCCGGGTCGGCAGTAATCCTGCGCTCGAACCAGCCATCGCGTTGCTCTTCGGGCACATCGAATGAGGCATAAATGATCCTGTTCCAGTTTGCCTCGTCACCCGGAATGTAGTGTCTGATAGCGTATCCTTCGGGCAAACACACCTCGGGCAAACTGCTGAGATCGTCAAGTTTCATTGAAAGCTGCGGTTGACAACAATTTTGGCTCTGGATCGTCATTGTACGCTCAGCTACCTCGGAAGCCCGATTTTCTCTCGTGTCTCATCATCAATAGACTCAACTAACGACGGAGCAAGTTCCTGCGTCCGCTTGGGCCGAAGCACAAAGATGCAGATCAGCAGAACGATTGCTCCGATCGACCACGCCAGCGGGTTCAGCTCGATCGCCCCCTGCACCGCGCTGAAAACACCGAATGCAAAGAAGAGCAACGCTGCACCTATCTTGACAGCTTTATAAGGCAACCTATGTCCCAAGAGTCGACCCATTGCTATTGCAAACCCGTCGGAGACCACCATTCCCAGCGACGAACCTATCCATACCGCCGCCGCGTATTTTGGGTAAAGTGCCGCTTGTGCAACGGTGGTAAGCATTGTCTTGTCCCCAAGCTCGGCCAGGAAGAAGGTTGTCGCAACAATCCAAAATGGGGATCGACCTTGCTTGTTACGGCAGCTTTCGTCATCAAGCTCATCGCCGCGGATGGTCCATACTCCAAAGCCGATAAAAGCAAGCCCTGCAATCAATCGCACCCACGCCGTCGGCATTAGCTTATCCGCCGCTCCGCCAAGTATAACTGACCCGATGTGAACAACCAATGTGGCGCCGAATACGCCTGCCATCACGGTACGTGTCGGAAACCGTGCGGCAAAACAAAGCGCCACGAGCTGGGTTTTATCACCTAGCTCCGCTAAGAACACCCAGAATAACGGTAGAAAGAACGCTGCAGCCAACGCCTTACTCCTCCTAATAAAGCAACAAAGACCTTTGCACCCTTTATTTACCGCGCATTAAGCTCACGGCGGGTGCAAAGGTCTCGCTATGCCTGTTTCGGCAGACGGAGCCAGGCCCTCAGGCCAGCATGTTGACTCCGTCGAAACTAGCTACTCCCCTTTGCAGTTCGTCTTATGGCATTATACCAGCTAACGTCCTTACCCACAACAAAGAGTTTGCACAAGGGTGCATGTAGGATTTGTAGGCAGTATTCAGGCATAGAGTGGTCGTCAGTTTGCTTGGATAAAAAGAGAAAGGGTGTTACTCTTCATTAAAACATAAACTTAGAAAGAGTAACACCCATGAA
>Ga0123519_10015252_pt1 | contig 10807 bp, 4 predicted proteins | sample YelNatPaOPRAMG02_FD_87396 | JGI IMG/M metagenome (GOLD analysis project Ga0123519, IMG submission 87396) | Hot spring microbial communities from Yellowstone National Park - Yellowstone National Park OP-RAMG-02 (version 2) | ecosystem: Environmental > Aquatic > Thermal springs > Hot (42-90C) ...
TACAGATATATCTGTTATTACTGGTGGAGTAGTGTCAGGCAATGTTTTGAATTGCATATTAGGGGAGAAAGCTTTGTTTCCAATTGCATCAATTGAAATCACCCTGAAATTATAAGTTGTGTTGGGGATAAGATCTGTAAGGGTTACAGAATGGGATGTGACAAGCTGATTGTCAATTGGAGAAGCACTTCCATAGGACAATGTTGTTCCATATTCAACCTGAGATGTGGAGGGTTCAGAGGTTGCCCAGGTTATTTCAACCGAGCGGTCTCTTATATTTTTAACTTGAATGTTTGAGATTACTGGAGGGTAGATATCATTGGGATTTTCTGAACTCTGGATAAGGTTTGAGCCAAGATAGATAAGGTCCTTTTTCCACTGAACTGGGTTCTCTCCAATTTTTATATACTCTGCTATCGGTAGTCCATTCTGGTCATAGATGTAATAGTTTATCTCCTTTGGTAATACATCCTTTTCTTTTATTATTCTGTTTCCATCAGAGTCGTAGTAGTATAACCATTTTTCGCTTCCTTTTTCTATCTTTACAATCTGATTCTTTGCATTGTAAGTGTAGTTACGGGTTCCATCATAAAGAAGATTCCCGGCAGAATCGTAAGTAAATCCGAGAATTTGATTTTTTTCGTTATATTGGAAGCTGGCTGAAGGGGCTCCTCCTGTTCCCTGCTTACTTAGCATATTTCCATATATGTCGTAGCTGAAGGTTTGAGACCATGTGGATGAAGATGCTCTGGTCAGTCTATTTAGTCCGTCATAACTGTAATTAGTCGTTTTTGAAGGGAAGAGATTGTCAGTTATTGATATTACATTTCCGTTATTCTTTCCGTTGGAATCATAGTAATTGTAAGTTAGACTTAGAACATTTTGATGAATAATATTTACTGGCTGAAGTCTGCTGTTAAATTGGAATGTATTCAAAATCCCATTTCCATATCTTCTCTCCTTTATTGCTCCAAAGGGAGTGTATTTTATATCTTTTAGTATTTCTCTTCCTCGGGTTTCATCCCTTACCTTGGTAATTCTTCCTGCGGAATTTATTTCTTTCTTAACAACCCTTCCAGAAGGATAGGTTTCCTCAATGAGATTTCCTGCTAAATCATATTTGTAATTTATTTCAAACCTCTTTCCATCTATCTCCTTAATCTCCTTTTCAAGCCTTCCCATTTTGTCATAGGAGAATGCTTCCTTTATTCTTTCTGTGCTTATTCCTGTAAGCCTTCCCTTTGGATTGGAACAATTGATTCCAAGGGGATTATCTCCATCGTAAAAGAAGAAGATTTGAGGAGTATTGTCAGTATATGTAATCTGAGTAATTCTATTAAGGGAATCATAGGTGTAAGTTGTTTTAATTCCCCTTGAATCTGTTTTTTCTGTGAGATTGGAATTTGAATCATATAGATAGTTAGAACGCCCTGATTCAGGGTGGGTTTCTGAAGTTAATCTTCCCAAATAGTCATACTGAAAATTCCTTATTCTATTTCCTTGATTCACTCTTATAAGATTCCCAAGAGCATCATATTCATAGGATGTGGTGTTCAATCCATTCTCATTTACTGAGAGGAGATTACCAAGGGGATCATAGACAAATTCCCTCCACCTTCCTGTTGGGTCTGTGGTTTTAGTCTTATAGCCTGAATAATCATTTTGGGTAATGTTCCCATCAGGATGGGTTATTCTGACAATTCTGTCAAGGGCATCGTATTCATAAGTTGTGAAATTTTTTGTTTCTCCTGAACGATAAGGATTTGACTCTGAAAATTTTCTTCCAAGAGGGTCGTATTTTGTCTCTGTGAAGACATCCCCTTCTGGATCTGACATTCTTGTCAAAATCTGCCTTCCAAAGCCATCAAAGATTGTTTCAGATTCAGAGAATTTACCTTCTGAGATTTTAACTCTTGTTTTAATTGAAAGAGGAGGAGAGTCTTTATAGGTATAGGTTGTAAGCCCTCCGTCTGGATTCTCTATTCTAACGAGCCTTCCCATTGAATCATAGAAGTATTTTGTCTCATTTCCATTAGGATCAATTGTGGAAAGGAGAGCTCCTGTGTGAATTGAATAGATATTCCTTGTCTGATGCCCTTTTGCATTGGTTATAATTTCAGGATAGGCATATTGATAAGAAGATGTGTAGGTGTAATTAGTTTCATTACCTTTTCCATCCTTTGTCTTTATTACATTTCCAAAAACATCATAATAATTCTCAGTTGTTATATAAGATGAATCAGAGAGCTTCCTTTGAACCCTTGTAAGATTTCCTCTGTAGGAGCCATTCAAAGGATTTTGATGGTTTACTGCCTGAAATGATGCAAGGGAGAATTCATCATACTTGTATATTGTTTCTGAAACTTTATTTCCCAATGGATCTTTGACTATCTCCTTCAAAAGAAGATCAAGCATGTTATAGTTATAATATTCCCTGTTAACAGTGGGAAGGTATTCCCTTTCTGTAGTTCTCAGAAGAGTAAGAGGAATAGAAGCTTCTCCCACAAATTTATACTCTTTTATTTCTATTGGATTTCCATCAGGACAGTATCTTGGATTCTGATTGATAAAATAATTGTAATGAACTGAATAACCTTCAGGAGGATTTGAATCGTAAATAGTTATCCATTCCCTTGTAACCCTTGGATTTACAGGGGTTTTTGAGACTTCTATCTGTGGAGACACTGGATATGGAAAATTATCCTGCGTATCCCATTCCTTTGTGATTCTTTTAAGAAGTGTTCCAGATGAATTGTATATGCTCCTTTCTACTTCTAAAATATGGTCTTTGTATCCACCAAAACCTTGATATTTAACAGTGGTAATATTTCCTAAGGGATCTTTTATTTTTGTAGAGCTGTCCGAGGAAGTCTCTGAATGATATTCATAATCCCAAGAGTTTGAAATGTCTCCATTTATTTCAGTCCTTTTCACAACAACATCATAAAAAGGAGCGTTCTCATCAATGGTTTCTTTTCCATAGGTATAATTTATCCTTCCACCTGTAGGCAATATAACTGAAGTAATCTGTCCCCTCCCTTGATTAAAATTCCCATCATATTCGAATCTGTATTTTAAGCCATTGGGTAGAATGATCTCTGAGAGGACAGGAACATTTCTGTGGAAATTCTGAAGAGGTGTCCCCCAATCCCTTCCATTCCATCTTACCTCAGTCTGGGAATATTTGAACTGAATGGATTGCAAGTTTCCATTTGTATCTGTGAACTCTATTGAGGAGAGAAAAGGAGTATAATATACTGACCCATCTACATTAGTTGTAGAAATGTATTCGTATTTGAATCTTATCCTTCTTCCAAGGGTATCTAAGATAGAAGTTAAGAGTTCAGCTCCATCTCCCACCTCTATATCTGATGTAGTTGAAAGATAGTCTCCAGGTAATGAGGCTTTTATCTTTGTTTTTCCTGCACTAACACTCTTTATGAAAAGTTCTTCTTGATTTCGTTCTAAAGCAGCAATTCTTTCATTTTCAACACTCCATTCACACTTATCTGTTACCTCGTAAAACTCGTTGGGGTTTTCAGGATTGTAGCGGATAGCTTTTAAAGGTTGAGGATATTTCATATCTTTGTATATCAATTTTATGGATTCTGGAATGATTTTTAATCTCCAGCCCTGGTGATCGTCCACGATGACATCTCTTTCTGCTTCATTTCTTTCTCCAGTGCAAGGATTGGTATAAACTGCTTTTATTAAAGTCTTCCCTTCCACATCCTTTGATTGGATAACAGCCCAGTTGGGATTATCAGGCCAGAGTCCTACAGTTGCAACAGTGGGATTAGAAGAAAGCCAGTTGCAAAAACGGGTTACAAAATATCTTGCTGAATAGTAAGAATATTCACCATCTTCAATGTCTCGAGGATATCTTCTGTCGAGTCCATCAGGATCAGGTCTATCACAATATTCATTGCAACATCTTGCAAGAATAAAACGAGTTGAATTAGTTTTCATAAAAATTGGATTTTCATTAATTAAAGGACCAATCTGAAATTCTGAGCAAGAAAAAGAGAAGGCATAGAAATCAACTGATGAACTAAAACTTTGATTATCGGAAGTATAATAGGTTGCAGTAATTGAGGCTTTTCCCCCTGAACCTGCCCTTATTAAGGCAGTATCTCCATTGACAGTTACGCTAATTTTATAAGAATCTGAGCTTTCCCATTGACATTTATCAGTTATATTTAGAACACTTCCATCTGAAAAATGTAAAATTGCTTTTACATAAAGGGGAGAACAAAGAACAAATGGGTTTTGAACAGCAGAGTTATCAAGATGAGATATGGATAAATGAGTTACTTGGGGAAGAGATACATTAACACTTGTTGAACCTATTATTGTAACTGGTTTTGGAAGTTCAGGGTCATCGTAGCTTATAGATGCATATATTTCAGCTGTCCCACTTCCAATAGCCTTAATCTTTCCATTTTTTACAACTGCAACCTTTTCATTAGATGAACTCCATGTTAGCTCCGACGGATCAACCTGGCAGACCCTTTGGTTACAATCTCTGTTTATTGCCAGCCAGGGATATAGTTGGACTTCCTGTCCTGGGATTGTTAGAGTTGGAACAGGATCAAAACAGAATTTTGGACCCTGTCCTATAAACTCAAAAGGGTCACAATAAGATGGGGGTGGTTCCTGGGGAATTGGGAAATCGCTTGCTGAGTTCAAGCTAAGGAATGCATTCTGGTTAAGTCTTTCATCCTCTTCATTTCCCATTATAAAATGGATGAAATTACCATTTCTATCCTGAATTCTAATTGGGTACTTTGATGGTCTTCCGAAATCTCCCCTGAAGAATATTTTTGTTCCATCCCTCTTAGTGACATAATTTGTTGGAACTGAGCCAGGAATATCAAATGTCATATAAGTTGAGTCAAATGTTATTCCATGGGAGTAATGATAGATAATATTACCGTTGTTATCCATAGAAAGAAGATTCGTAAAATTGTGGGGGCTTCCATTCTCCCAAAAAGTGTAAGTATGATAGGCAGTCCCAAAATTGTTCTTTTCTTCTTTATATTGCATTTTAGGGATGTTTAACTGCCACCCAATTGGAAGAGTATCCAATCTTTGTAGCATTAACAACCATGTAGGATAAGCCCTATCTGCAGTTGGTTCATGATATCTCCATATTCTACTATTGTAGATTAAAGATATATTAAGATCTATTCCTCTTCCTTCAAGGGAAAGAATGGGAATATTTAGAATCAGATTCCCATTCTGGAGATTGATTGTGTCGATTGTGCCGAACTGGAATGTTCCTAAGGGTGTTACTCCTGTTGTTGTAGCATTTGTTACCTTATAGGCATCGTTTTCATCAGCAGAAAAAAGAACATTGCAAAAAGAAGAAAGGAAAAGAACTAAAAAAAGACATGCAAAGGTTAAAGTTGAAAAGAGGAAACAGAATCTTTTTTTACTTTTAAATGTTGACCCTTGTCTTTTCACTCTCTCCTCCCTACAAATAAAGAATTTAATAATTTAAGATAATTTTTTGAAAAAGTCTTGTCAAGTTTTTAATATGTCAAAATGTAAATAAAAATGTTTCTTTTTGTAATTTAAAGTTTTTTTGTTAATTTGGGTTTTACGCCAAAGGTCTTCACGAATTTTTTAAAGAATGAAGATCGTTCTCTATATCCAACAAGATAAGAAACTGAACTTATCGTTCTTCCAAGGCTTAGCAAGTAAAGAGACTCACACATACGAAGTTGATCAATGAATTCTTTTACTGATTTACCTGTGATTTTGCGAAAGCAATTTGAGAAATATACTCTCGAGATTTTTAGGGACTTACAAATATCATTCACATTTGAGTTTGAGAACCATTCATTTGCCAAATTTTTTCTAATAAAATATATCTTTTCGTAAAGCCATGTTTCCTTTGGAAATAATTCAAGGGATAGTCTTTTTTCCATCTCTTCAGCTATCTCGACAATTCTTTTTTGATTCTTATTTAAGAAGTTTTGGAAGTAAAATGAAAAGATTGGTATTGTCTTCCCAGAGGCTTTAAATTCTATTGGTCTTAGAATCGCCATAGGGATTTTTAAATTTTTACAGATTTTAAAATACTCATTGCAATTTATAGAACATTTTAAGGGACATTCTAAGAACAAAAATTCCGCATTTTTAAATTCCTGGCTTTTCTGATTTATACCGAAATTGGAAATAAATCTAAATCCTTCTCTGAAAAAATCTTCAAGAGTTTCTTTGAATATCTCCCCTTTATAAAAAACAAAAACTTTTTTAAGATTCTTTTCAACAGCTAAACTCATTTCTTCTGCAATCTTCTCGATTTTTTCAATCTGTTCCTCCTTAAAATGTCCCTTTTTGAAGGATGGAAGGACAAAGAGGATAGTCCTTTCATCTCTTAATTTGATTGGGAATATTAACTCAGATTCAATCTTTCTTTTTTTGAAAGAAAGAATTGCTTCCCTTTTTCCTCTGTTTCTTATGAAAGGCTTCATTTCATTCGCTATTGAGATTAAACCTCCTTTCTCGTAATTTTCTAAAATTGCTTTGCTAAATTCAAACTCGCCAATTCTAAGAACTGATAAAATATTCTTTTCTTTATCCATTATTATAGAAGAACCAAAATCTGTATTTACTTCTGAAATAGCTTTTTTGAGAAAAATACTCACAATGGCTTCAAACTCTTCATTTTCAAATTCCACTTTCACCCCCCAGAAAAAACATATTAATAGATAGTTTAAAAAATTGTCAACCTTTACAAAGAACTAATTGTTCTTCATCTTTTTATTGGAGGTTTCAAGTCTGGGGGAAGAGGAGATTTATATTCTCTTCCTTTTTTCTTTTCCAGCCATTCTTCTTTCATCTTTTTTATCAACTCAGGTTTTGTAAGAAGGTCAACCCCTGCTCCCGCCATTACCTTTGCAGCAGTTATCAAGCACTTGTGTCCGATTGACATCCCACCGCAAGCAACAGTTGACCAGTGATGCCCTGGAGTTCCTGAAGGTTTACAGGCAATTTCAAGGGTTGTGGTTGGGGTAAGCCAGCTAACCTCTGCAACATCTGTTGAACCTCCTCCAAGACTTCTCTGAGGATAGGCAAAAGGCTCAATCCTTGTTTCAAGACCTTTTTCTTCAAGTCCCATGTTTTTTTGAATTTCCTTTGCGAACCTTTGCTCTTCTTCATTAAATTGGGGAGGACCTACAAGAAGGAGATTACTGTAGACAATCTCCCCTCCGATCTTATTTGGAAGCATTTCATGGACTCCACTTATAAAATTGACCCGATAGGTAGTTTCTGTCATTTTAGATGCTCCTTCTATAATCTTTAAAACCCATTGATAAATTCTTTCGACACTCTCTCTGTCAACATCCCTCACATAGTACCAAGATCTTGCATAATCCGGAACAACATTCGGAGCTTTACCCCCATCGAGAATAACATAATGAATCCTTGCTGTGGGTTTGATGTGTTCCCTTAAATAGTTGAGCCCGATGTTTGTAAGCTCAATGGCATCCAGAGCACTTCTTCCATTCCAGGGATCTCCTGCAGAATGGGCTGATTTCCCGAAAAATTCAACTTCAAATTGATTCATGGCACTCGTAGATTCAAGAGATACTGAATTTTTTGAGCCAGGATGCCACTGAATACAACAAGAAAGCCCATTGAAAACCCCTTCCCTTGCCATAAAAACTTTGCCAATAATTGTCTCTTCAGCAGGGCATCCAAAAAGTTTTATTGTTCCTTTAATATTATGCTTTTCCATGACTTCTTTTAGTGCTATAGCTGTGGCGGTGCTCGCAACTCCAAAAAGATTGTGGCCACAACCATGACCTGCCCCTCCTTCCTTTACTGGTTTCTTAAAAGGGACTGCCTCCTGAGAAAGTCCAGGAAGGGCATCGTACTCAGCCAGAATTCCAATAACAGGTTCTCCTGAGCCAAAAACAGCAACAAAAGAAGTTGGAAGGTCTGCTACCCCTCTTTCCACTTTAAATCCATTCTTTTCAAGATATGAGGCGAGAAGCTCAGAAGATCTATACTCTTCCATTGCTATCTCCGCAAACTCCCATATTGAGTCACTTAACTTGAAGAGCTCCTCTTTATGGTTATCTATCCAATCGAAGGCTGTTTTTTTAGGCTTTGTAAGTTTTGCAGGATTAACTTTAATCAATAGAAGGTTTTCATTCTGAGAATGGGAATATCCAAAAAGAACAAACATCATTAATAATAAAATCACTAATTCTCTCCTCATCTTTGCCTCCTTTCTAAAATAGATTTTAGATTATATCGTTGTCATCAAGATGTCAAAGTTAAGAAAATTCCTTTTAAAATTCGAGATGTTGACAGTTAATTTTTGATAGATATAATTGGAATTCTAATGCAATATATACTTTTTATAATTTTTTGTCTCCTTACAATTTTGCCCATAATTTACATTCTTTTCTCAAAGAATACCCTTTATTCTGCAGTTGCTCTGATTTTTTCCTTTTCAGGGATTGCTGGTTTTTATGCCCTCCTCTCAGCTCCATTTCTTTCTCTGATTCAGTTTCTTGTCTATGCGGGAGCTATAATGGTCCTTTTCGTCTTTGCCATAATGCTCATTGATTTAAGGGAAAAGGAAAAAAGAAGATCACCCTTTTCATCCAAAATTGCAGTTATCCTCAGTTTTCTATTCGGTATTCAGATTTTACTTCCTATATTAAACTTAACAGGTTTTCTTCCTCCTTCAACATCTCCAGTGAATTTAAAGGATTTGGGTAAGGCTCTATTTTCTGATTATCTTTATCCCTTTGAAATTACATCCCTTTTAATTCTTACAGCCCTTGTTGCAGGAATTATAATAGCAAGGAGGGAGAGTTGATTCCAAGCATTTATTTTATTTCAATTTCAATATTTATCTTCATAGCTGGATTGATAATATTCTTTACAAAAAAGGATCTCATTTTTGTCTTTATGTCTGTTGAGATAATGCTAAATGGGATTAATCTCTTCCTCCTCTCCCTTTCTCCCAATTTAAAATCCCAGATTCTCATCATTTTTATAATAACTGTTGCAGCTGCTGAAGCTGCTGTTGGACTTGCAATAATATTGAATCTTTCAAGGATTAAAGGGGATGTGGAAGTTGACACAATTAGGATTCTAAAGGGATGAGGTTAGAGGATTTATTCTGGTTAATTCCTTTATTTCCCGCCATCTCAACAGTTCTCATTCCCCTCTTCAGTAAGTATCTCCGCAAAGCTGGTGTTTCCCTTTTAGCCTGTGGTTCTGTTTTTCTATCCTTTATTTTTTCCTCAATATCCTTTTTCCTCCTTTTAAATCAGGGTCCTGCTAAAAAAATCCTTTATGAGTGGATTGCTGTTTCCAATCTTAAAATAAACCTCTCCTTCCAGTTTGATCCCTTATCTGCGGTTATGGCTCTTGTTGTCTCTGGAGTTGGTTTCCTTATTCATGTTTACTCCATTGGATATATGGGAAAGGATCCAGGCTATGCAAGATACTTCACCTATCTAAATCTCTTCACCTTCTCCATGCTCCTCCTTGTTCTATCCTCCAACTTGGCTTTGATGTTTGTTGGATGGGAGGGAGTGGGTTTATGCTCCTATTTACTAATAGGTTTCTGGTATCATAAAGACTCTGCAGCCAATGCAGGGAAGAAGGCATTCATAGTTAACAGGGTTGGAGATTTTGGATTCTTGCTCGGTATTCTCTTCACCTTTTTCACTGTTGGAAGTTTAGAGTTTACATCAATAAATGAATACATAAAGGGAGGTCATCTTTCAACCTCCCTTGCAACAGTCATAGGATTACTTTTATTTGTAGGAGCGGTAGGGAAATCAGCCCAGCTACCCCTTTATGTATGGTTACCCGATGCCATGGAAGGACCAACTCCAGTATCAGCTCTGATTCATGCAGCAACAATGGTCACAGCAGGGGTATACATGGTATCGAGGATGAATCTTCTTTACTCTTTATCAGAGATAGCATCAGAGGTTGTAGCGGTTATTGGAGGGATAACAGCAATATATTCAGCATCAATGGGACTTGTTCAGAATGACATAAAGAGGATTCTTGCCTACTCAACAATATCCCAGATAGGATACATGATGCTTGGATGTGGAAGTGGAAGCTACTCCTCAGGGATGTTCCATCTAACAACCCATGCCTTTTTCAAGGCATTACTATTTCTATCCGCTGGCTCAGTAATCCATGCCTTATCGGATGAGATGGACATAAGGAAGATGGGGGGTCTGAGGAAGTATTTACCTGTAACATTTCCAGTATTTCTGATAGGAGCTCTTGCCATATCAGGGATACCTGGTCTTTCAGGATTCTTCTCAAAGGATGAGATATTACTTTCAGCGTATTTATCGGGCAGGAAGTGGATATGGATTATAGGGGTCATCACAGCGGGTATGACAGCCTTTTACATGTTCAGGCTTATATTTTTAGTATTTTACGGGAAGGAGAGGATGGATGAGGAGGTAAAGCATCACATTCATGAATCTCCGAAGGTAATGACTATTCCCCTTATAATTCTTGCTGGTTTATCGGTAATAGGAGGATACATAGGTTTACCTGAGGCAATGGGAGGGAGGAACTGGTTCAGGAGTTTTCTATCATCAGTAATTGAGGAGGAATCCCATCCCATATCCCATTCAACTGAGTATTTGCTTATGGGTATTTCAGTAATTTCAGCCCTTATAGGGATATACATAGCATGGCTCTTTTACATAAAGAATCCAGAATTACCAGAAAAACTCGCGAAGAAATTCAAAGCCCTCTATACTCTTCTATACAGGAAGTATTATGTGGATGAGATATA
>Ga0123519_10015259_pt1 | contig 10804 bp, 10 predicted proteins | sample YelNatPaOPRAMG02_FD_87396 | JGI IMG/M metagenome (GOLD analysis project Ga0123519, IMG submission 87396) | Hot spring microbial communities from Yellowstone National Park - Yellowstone National Park OP-RAMG-02 (version 2) | ecosystem: Environmental > Aquatic > Thermal springs > Hot (42-90C) ...
GCCATAGGTTGTGCACTATCTTTGGCATTACGAATGTCCCTGATGTATCTTGTCCTTTTCTATAATGAAATTTTCCTTATCTGCTGTATAGGAATTTTTTGAAATTCCTATACAGCAAGATATTGACATTATAAGTTTTTTCAATATAATGTTTATATGGTAATGCTTGCCCTGTTTATAATTAGCGGAAGTTTCTTGCTTCCCAATGATGGGGTAGAGATAGAAATCTGGCACCAGCCCAATTTGAGCGGTAAATATTTTGTTGATATTGACACCAACTTAAATATCCCATTACTGGGCAAATTATCCGTAAAAGATATTGCGCTGGATTCCCTCCAGAAATATCTCATTGATGAATTTCACAAATACTACGGAGAAATTTTCTTAACCATTACCTTTTATTATCGGATTGGTGTCTTTGGCGAAGTTAAAATGCCCGGGAATTATTATATCAAATCCAGTGAAAATCTTACCAATTTGCTTGCCCAGGCCGGTGGTCCTACTGATGCCGGGAATCTGAGGCGAATCAGAATTTTAAACCTGGGGAGTGAAAGGATTGTCAATTTTGAGAAGACCCTTAAAGAAGGAAAGAGAATTGAAGAATTGAATTTAAAGCCCGGCGATATCGTCATTGTGCCCAGACGATTTATGCCTGTTCTCCAGGAATGGTCTGTAATTTTGACCCTCGGGACATTTTTGTTGCAGTTATATACCGCAGTAAAATGAATAAAGAGTTAACCTTCCAGGACTATCTTTATGTAATAATAAAAAGACGCTGGCTAATTATTATCTGCATTCTCCTTGGTACATTCGGTGCTTTTCTGGCAAGTTTAAGATTACCAAAAGTTTATGAGGCAAAGGTTAAATTTAGATTGGACCTATCCCAGACCAAACCCACCTTCTTTACTGAGTTTTATCCATCCCAGCGTGTCGACCCGGTGGAAAGCGAACTTGAAATTATTCGGAGTCGGGCAATTGCCCGCTCGGTGGTGAAGAAATTGGGACTGAATTTTATTCTAAAAAACCCCCGACGAGCGCTCTTTGATTCAGTAAAAATATCTGAGAATGCCCGACCCGGCAGGTATCTTATGAAATTGGAAAATAACCATTTCACAATTCTAACAAACGGTGGCGAGATAATCGGCAAGGGATATGTTGGTGAATTATTTGATAATGGCTCAATAAGATTTTTGATTAAAGAAACCCCGAGAGAAAATTTGGAATTTGCAATCGTTCCGGTAGAAAGGGCGACCGATGATTTAATAGATCGCATCTCAGTTAGTCAGATTAGAAACACCAATCTGGTGCTCCTTAAGGTTAAATACTTCATTCCTGAACTTTGCGCCAGAATTGCCAACACAATTGCTTATGAATATATTCAGTATTCACTGGAAAATATTCGGGAATCGGCCCGGGGTTCAAAGGAGTTTATTGAAACCCAGATTGAAATTTTCGGTTCTGAACTTGATAGCGCTGAAGAGAAACTTCGCCGTTACAAACAGAAATCCGGAGTCTTTCTATTAAGCGAAACCGCTGAAGAAATCATTACCGCACTTGCCCAGTTTGAAGTTGAGAAGGAAAAGGCGGTCGTAGAATTGAATGAAACCGAAACGAGTATTAAAAAACTTGAAGCCGAACTTGCGAAAGATGAGGCAAGTTACGGGGTATATAAAAAGATGGCCTCTTTTCCGACAATTTCCAACAGCCCTTTAATTTTGAGTTTGAAGGAACAATTAAAAAATCTTGAACTGAAAAAACAGGAATATACATTGGACCCGAACAAAACCGCTGAGTTGAAAATTGTTGAGGAACAGATTGCCCAGGTTAAAGAGGAAATTAATAAAGCAACCAAACAGATTGTCCTTGCCGGACCATCCATTGATGACCCAATCTTTAAAAATATTATCACAAATATTATGAATTACGAAACAAAAATCTTTGCCTTGCAGAGTCGGATCGAGGCATTAAATCAGATTCTCAGTCGTTATAACCTGCGTCTGAAACAACTTCCTGAGGCCGAGGTAAATCTTGCCCAACTTGAACGACAGAGAAAGGCGAATGAAGAAATCTATACAATGCTTTTAAGTAAACTTGAGGAATCAAAGATTGCTGAGGCAATGCAGATAAGCGGAGCAAAGATAATTGATTATGCAATTACGCCCGATTATCCGGTTGAACCGAAACCAAGGCAGAATGCCCTTTTGGGATTTCTTTTGGGTTTACTTATTGGTGTCGGCGGCGCATTTCTTCTTGAGTATCTTGATTCATCAATCAAGAGCGCAAAAGAGATTGAGGATATTACCGGAATTTCTGTGCTCGCCTCGGTTCCCAGAATAAAAGATAAGGAAATGAAGATAATTCCCTCAATTTTTGAGATTGATTCAGAACTGGCTGAGGCCTATCGGATTTTGAGAACCAATATCTCCTTTACAGCGGCGGAAAAATCTATTAAATCCTTACTTGTAACATCCACCGCCCCGCAGGAAGGAAAAACGACCACCAGCATCAATCTTGGAATTACATTCAATCAACTCGGCTATAGAGTGTTGCTTATGGATTGTGACTTTAGAAGACCGATGTTTTATCGCTATTTTAAAACTTTTATAAAGGACAATCAGTTAGGTCTTTCTGATGTCCTTGCCAATCAGATAAAATTGAAGGATGTAATCATTCAAACCTCTGAACCGAATCTTAAATTCATTACCAGTGGAACAGTCTCAGTCAATCCCGCTGAACTGCTTGGTTCCCAGAAAATGGCAAATGTCCTGGATGAGTTAAAGAGCGAGTTTGACTTCTTGATTATTGATGCCCCGCCGGCATTGGCGGTAGCAGATACCCGAATTTTAGGTAAAATCTGTGATGGAATAATCGTCGTTGTTATGGCGGGCAGGACGAATCGTAATGCCGTGCTGGATGTAAAGGAAGAACTTCAGAAGGCGGGTGAAAAGATTATCGGTTATGTCCTCAATGGCGTTGATAGAGTTTCTCCATATTATTACTATCGTCACCGTTCCTAAAATTCTTGGGGCTAAAGGTGCACCGATATAAAAATTCTATTATCCGCTGGATACTGCTATTCTTTTTTATCATTATTCCCTTATTATATTTTGGAAGAAAATTTTTCCTCTTGATAAAGTCTCACCTTGAGGAAGAAGATTTGAAGAGAAGGTCATTAATTCTGAATGCCGAGAATGAATTAATGCAAAGAAGAATTGAGGATTATAAAAAGGGAATTACCATTGAGGCAAAGGCAAGAGATGATTTGGGTATGATTAAAAATGGTGAAAAAATTTATATAATAAAGCGATGAGATACGAGTTAGAAATCACACCTTTCTGGAAAATCCTGGCCAGTTCAGATGATTATTATCCGCCTGATACCCTGGTCCTTTTTCAAAGCGCGGAAGGAGTTGACGTGGGAAGGATAATCAACCCGGTTGCCAAGACCGAAGATTTGGTTAAAAGCAAAATCTTAAGACCAATAAATCCTGAAGACCAGTTAAAGATTGAAGAATTGAAGGAATATGAGGACTTCTGTTTTATTGAATTAAAGAATGCAATTGAGGAATTTAAACTTGATATGAAAATTGTCTATACCCATTGTCAGTTTGATGAAGAAAGGGTAATCTTCTATTTCACCTCGGAAAGAAAAATAAAATTCAGAAAACTGCATCGTCATATCTCCCAGAGACTTAACAAAAGGGTGGTAATTAAACAAATTGGTTCCCGTGATTATGCCCGGATTTTGGGCGGAATTGGCCCCTGCGGCAGAAACTTATGCTGTGCGATGTTCCTAAAAGATTTGAAGTCAATATCATTAGGATGGCGCGGGAACAGAAAATTTATGCCTCACCAAGTAAATTATCCGGAGTTTGTGGTAAATTATTATGTTGCCTGAATTTTGAAGAAGACTTTTATGCAGATTTTAAAGAAAAAGAACCGACTGTCAAAGGGTCAAACAACAGTGTCGAAAGCGAGTCTTGAAGAAAATCTAATCACACTTGTCGAGATAGTTAAAACCCTGCGTAAAAAATGTCCCTGGGATAGAAAGCAGACTCTCAAATCTTTAAAGAATAACCTGATTGAAGAGACCTATGAGGCAATTGAGGCGATAGAGAAGAATAAGTTAGAAAATATAGTTGAAGAAATCGGAGATATATTATTTCTTACCATCTTTTTGAGTGTCATCCTTGAGGAAAAAACGGGATTTTCTTTTAAAAAATTGGTAACTAAAACAATTGATAAATACCGAGAAAAGCACCCCCATGTCTTTAAAAATATAAGATTTAAAAATTCTATAGAGGTTGTAAAATTCTGGCATAGCAAAAAGAGAGATATATTTGAGGGAATACCCTGTTCGTTACCCGCGCTCCTTGCCGCAAAGGTCATTCAGGAAAGGGCAAGCAAATTGGGATTTGATTGGAACTCCCGAGAGGGACCCCTGAAAAAGATAGATGAAGAGATTGATGAATTAAAAAGGGCAAAAATGAAAAGAAAGAGATTTGAAGAAATGGGTGACCTGCTCTTTTCCTGTGTAAACCTTGCCCGACATTTGAAGATTGACCCAGAAGGGGCGCTTCGTTCGGCAAATAAAAAATTTGTAAAGAGGTTCAGGAAAATCCTTAAAATACTAAAAAAAGAAAGAAAGGGAAAAAATTTGAGTCTTGAAGAAATGGACAGAGTCTGGGACAGAATAAAATCTAAAACTTGCCGGAATTTGTCAAAGGCGGAACAGACCAAATCTTAAGATTCAAAAAGACCTTCAATCTTCTTTAAAAAATCCATATAACGAAATTCGCTCTTTCGGGCAATTTTAATAAGACCGCTAAAGAATTGATATAACCTCTCTATTTCCAAATCTTGCCTAATTAGATTTTCTTTATTAACTATTAAAAATTTTATGAATAACCAACTAATCAGGTCTTCAAATCTCTCTTTATTGAACCAGACTATTCCATTATAACGGTGGACGAGCAAAAACTCCTTGACCATTTTGTCTTCAAAAAAATTCCGTCTTAAAAAATCTCCCTTTGAATGCATCCCATTACTTAAAATGATCCTAATAAGAACCGGGTCTAAAATTTCGGGTATTCTATCTTTTAAGTTATAGATTTCATCACTCTTTAACAAAATAAGGACTTTTTGCGCCACCGGACAGTCATTATCTTCCCTACAGATTTTTTCCAATAAACCAAATTCTTTTAATTTCAAACCCTCGGCCAGAAAGGAAATGGCCTTTAGTGCGGACTGAATATCCCTCACCCCTTCATTATTTAAAAATTTATTCAACCTCTCGTAATCCCGGTTTTCGTTCTCATAGACTTCTTTAATATCAATGAAGATTCGGTATCTGTAAGCACCCAATTCCAAAGGAAGACCACTTCTGGCAATTTCCTTACCCGAATATATAAATTGTAGTTTACTGTGGTGGTCATTGAATATATAATAAACATCTTCAGCGTCTTTTAAGTCAAGCCCTTCGGAAAGATTTTTTCGGACAAGATTTCCCTTAAAACGAAATGGTGTGGAAATGTATATCTTCCCTCTTGTCCAGAGATAGCGATTATTATATATCACCAGAGCCCGCTCTGAACCGAGGCGGTTTGAAAAGGCAAAGACATTTTCATTAACCCTGCCGTGTTCATCATAAAAATCGTAAACATAAAAATTTTCCACGCCACTGAAAAGATAACGCTTCTTCAACAAAAAAAAGATTTCATCCTTGTGTCGGTTTATCAGATATTCATCAGGAATTTCATCCCAGTAAGGTCTTCTATATTCCATACCATATTTTTCTCTAAATCCCTCTATCTGACCATGGGCAAACATACAAAGCCCGGGCATAGTGGCGAGGAGAACACAAACACCAAAATATTTATCGTCTTTCCCAAACTGTTCAATTGCCGTGAGTTCATCAGGATTACTCATAAAATTAACAAACCGCCGCAGGATTTCGGGATTGAATTCCAGAATGTTCTTTAAAACCTGATGGTATTCCTTATTCTGCTCCATCTTCAGCATATTCATAAATGCACTATTATAGACCCGGTGCATTCCAAGATTTCTCACAAAATATCCTTCCATAAGCCAGAATGCCTCGGCAAGAAGTAGTGTATCAGGTGCCTCAATTGCCACCCGTTCAACAACCTCACGCCAGAATTCTTTTGGAAATAGCTTATTAAACTGGGCACGGTTCATACTGTATTCACTCCTGGAAGGAATGTCCCCCCCCTTACCGGGCTCAGGAAACCATAATCTCTGATAATGCCTTTTGGTTAAGGTCATTGCTGCATCAAGCCTGATGATTGAACTTCTTCGGGCAATTTCAATAATCTTTTTAATCACCGCCTCACGCACCTGGGGAAGGAGGAAGTTTAACTGGGCAGTATCATTCCAGGGTGTGCTTGTGCCGTCATTCCCGTGGTAAATGTATCTGACCCGGCTGGTCCTTCTCTCAACAAATTTAAATACCACTGCCGCATCGGTTCGGGTGTAGTAATTATCTTCTATATAAATCTCAAAATCCGGATCCAGGGAAAGATTGGGACCATTAAAACTATATCTGAAAAATGGTGGAGAATCGGTCTGGATGAACCAGTCCGGATGCTCCTTTATCCACCGGCTATCTATTGCCGTATGATTGGGGACAATATCAACTGCAATTCTGATATTCTTTTCAAGCGCCCTTTGTTTCAGGTTATCAAATGCCTCATCACCGCCCAGGTCCTTTGCCACCACATAATCCACAATGGAATAGGCTGATGCAATCGCCTCTGGATTGCCGCAAAGTTTCTTAATCATTGCCGAGGCTGGGCTCCTCTCCCAGATTCCAATGAGCCAGATTGCATTGAACCCCCAACTACTTAAGATTTCCAGTTCTTCATCCGGAATCTGGTCAAGCCTTGTTATCGGTCTATTATACTTTTTGCTCAACTGATAGAGCCAGACATAGGTATGCTTGGCGATCATAACAACATTGGGCATCCAGTTTGTATCCGGGGAGAACCTCTCTTCATCAAAATATAAATCCTCTGATTCCTTCTCCTTCGGGAAAAATTGTGGGACCAATATCGGCCCCGGACCACCCGGGCGCTTCTTCTCTTCTTCTTTTATGAAGTCAAGGGCAATCAGAAGTTTTTCAGGAAACTTATCAATCAATTCGGGTAAGAGCAATATATTCCAGTGCTTTTTGATATATAGTAATTGCCCTTCAAGGGAATTGGGGGATGCCTTTATCGGTGAAAAAAGGAGTTCAAAAAGATTCTGATTATAGGGACCAAAAGTAGGCTGGGTTTTAAAAAAATCTTCAAGGAAATCAATAATCAGTTTATAATCTGTATTATTTCTTAAATCTGTATCATCAAATAATTCTTTAAATTGATTAAAGGCGGGATTTTCATTTGCCAGAAATAGAAGAATAATCTCCTTTAAGGTAGCAACAAGATTAGAATTCTTACCAAGATATTCCCCACTTGATTTATCACCAAGGTAGACCGAAAGGGGCGGGAAGTTTTCTACAAATTTTTCCATCACCCTTTCAAATTTCTCCTTCTTCATCTTCTTTTTTAATTCTCTGATTGCATTCTCAAATGCATCGGGGTTTTTCTCTTTTTGATATTTCTCAATTACAAAATGGAGTATTTCGTCAATCAAGCCCATTGCATTCAACTGACTGACCTTTATTAGTGGAAGACCTTTTTTTTCTCTGTCTCTATTTAACTTATCAGCAAAGATTTTAACCGATTTTAAGTCCACAAAAACCACATTTCCGGTTAACTGGTATAGACTTCTATCAAAATTAAACTGGTCCCGGATTTTTTTCTGGATATGGAACTCAAATTCCCTTTTTCGCATCAGAATTTAGCTGCGGTGTTTTTTAGGTATTTTTGAGAAAAAAATTCAAATTTCTTCTATTTTGGCTCTTCCTTTTTTGATAGACTCTCAAGTTTGGATTCAAGTTCACTAATCCTTTGAGCAAGTTTTTCCTTTTCCGCTTCCTTCTCTTTCTGGGCAATCCGGGTGAGCATTCCGAATGCAATTACCATAAGAATAACTGCCCAGAAAGGGGTAAACCATTCAAAGATGTTAAAGAGATGAAATATGAGTGCCAAAACACCCAAAATAAACAAAATCAGTGCCCAAATTGCCATATTAAACCCCCTGTATATGATTATAACTATTTATTTATTCAAGTCAATAGTAAGTTGCAAACGTTAAGGGACCTTATTTACACCTTAAAAAAGATGTTAAAGTAATACTTCAAGTAATAGGACTCCCGGGGAATATTAAAGAACTAATAAAATTATCAAAATACCGGGTGTATTTATGGTTAGAATAATAATTTATTATTACACAAAAATAACTTTTAAAGGAAAAACTGTTTGGCATTTTTTCGTAATTTTTTATGCGATTTCAGCATTACAATTTAACCTCACCTTTTGTTATGTTAAATTGTAAACCCATTATTAAGGATTATACTCAGAATTTACTATGCTTTCAAGAGGTTTTGTTTAATTTTTCACGCAGAATTCAGGTTAATACAATACAGAAGGCCCCGCGCATTACAAACTTTACTTTAGCAAAATTCCCAAGGGAAAAAAGACCAGATAACCCAGCACAAGAAGAATTGGGGCAAGAACAATGTCGCCGTTCCTTAAAAGAATAAAACCGATGACTATGGAAATGAGTCCGATTCCAAAGAGGAGAAAATTCTTGCTCGTAAAATGGACATCAATTATTGCCTCTTCTCTTTTCTCCCTTTTTTCTTTCTTCTCCTTTTTTGCCATTAAATACCTCCTGATTTATTCCCCACTCATTTCAGCGAGTTTAACAAACTCGCCATTTCTTATCGTCCAGATATTAAAAGTTTCTCTTTTCTTAAAGATATTATTAAGGGCATCAATAAGATTTATCCTTTCATAGTTTTTTAATTCCCTTAAACTCCAGAGGACTTGAAAGAATTTTGCGGATATAAAATCGTCGGAATTAAATCCATTTTTTTCCAGTTCTTGCGCAACCAAAGAATCAACCTGGACCGGTGAGGTAAAGATTGATGACTCCACATATCTCTCGCCCAGTCTTATGACCTTTTCATTATAAAAAAAATCAAGACCCAGTAATTTCACACCGGTTAAGCCATAATAAAAAACTTGAGGTGCAGTATTGATTATCATCTCTGTATCCATCGCAAGGAAGATTGCCTCAGGTCTTTTCTTTTTTATCCTCTCCAGTTCCCATTTCAAAGTCACCGAATCGGGATTAAATGTCTCAACTGCCACAACCTCTCCATTATACCTTCTTACCTCATTTATGAAGATATTCCCGAGCCCTTTATATTTAAGAATATCAGCCTGGAGAACTGCAAATTTTGTGTAATGGAGCGAATTGATGCTATAATGGGCGACTATCTTAGTCTGCTCCTCCAGGGTCTGCCCCGGCATAAAGCAAGAAGATATCTGGTCAAATCTTGCCTCAAGCGTTGTTGGAATTATTACTGGAACACCCCGGGCAAAGGCAAATCCTACTGCACCCAGTGCTTCAATTGTAAATAATGGTCCAATAATAAAATCCACCTTTCTGTTTTCAATCAATTCTGAGGTTGCGATGGTTGCTTCAATCGGGTCAGATTTTGTATCCATCGTCACCAGAGAAAATGGCAGAGACCGGTTTTTTTCAAAAAATTTTATAATCTCTAAGAGTTTCATACCGTACTGGGAAAATTTACCACTCAAGGGTAAGAGGACCCCAACCCTGCCCGAGATGAGACCAAGGGAGGATACCTTCTTGAAGTCTTCAAACTCACCTCCATAATGGGTCTCGGGAAATCTCCTGGTTAAAAGTTCAAAATCTCTTCTTGCCTCTTTCTCTTTACCTTCTCTAATTTCTGCCTTAATTAAATTGTATAAAATCTCTTCATCAATTTGTTCACCGATGAATGTTCGGTGGAGTTTTTCTAAGTCAGAGACGGTTAATTTTGAAAGCAGGGTGCCGATCTTCTCCTTCACAATCCTTTTTTCTGAGGTATCGGGTGTTGATTTATAAAATTTTATAAAATAGTAAACCGCCTCATAGTCTTTTACCAGTTGGAGATTCGCCTCACCAAGTATTTTCAGGGTCTTTGTAGTATAATTGGAATTGGGAAATTCCTTCAGGAATTGTCTTCCATAATAGATGGAATTCTCGTAATCGGTAAGTTTATAGTAAGAAAAGGCAAGAAGATACAGGCCGGGTTCATAAACCCTTGTCCCGGGATAATTATTTACAAGTTTCTTTAGTTCAATCGTAGCCTTTTCATATTCCCTTGCCTTGAAATAGTTATTACCATTTTCAAAGATAGAATTTGCCTGTTCCTCAAAACTCCCTTTTAAAATTTTGGTTCTGATTATTGTGCACCCTTCAAAGTTCAGACTAAAAATTATTATATAAATTAGCAGATATTTCATATATAATATTAACCAAAAATTGACAAAAGTCAACAAATACCGCACCCGTGTTATTGAGGAGCGTAATAATATATTTTCTGTGCAAATGCAAGACTTTTTTGAGGTCGTCAAGGATTTCTTCCTTCAGTGTCCTTGGTGCCTGCTTATAGATTTCCGCATTTGATTTAATTATTGACCTTTTAGCCTTCATTGTGTATACTTCCTTCGGGAGGTTTATAATCATAGCGACTCCTTTCAGGCAAAATATACCCGGGAGTCGCTATTTTTTCAAGTATTGGGGTAAGAATTTTTATTTTGAAATATAGGAATTTGAGAAATTTCTATACTTTCAATAAATTAACAAGGGACCCCTCACCTTAATCC
>Ga0123519_10015268_pt1 | contig 10797 bp, 9 predicted proteins | sample YelNatPaOPRAMG02_FD_87396 | JGI IMG/M metagenome (GOLD analysis project Ga0123519, IMG submission 87396) | Hot spring microbial communities from Yellowstone National Park - Yellowstone National Park OP-RAMG-02 (version 2) | ecosystem: Environmental > Aquatic > Thermal springs > Hot (42-90C) ...
CTCCACCGAGAGTTTCTATTCCTAAGGAAAGAGGAGTTACATCGAGGAGTAATATATCTTTCATCTCTCCTGCAAGGACAGCACCCTGAATAGCTGCACCTACTGCAACTACCTCGTCTGGATTTACTGATTTGTTTGGCTCTTTACCAAAGAAGTCTCTTACTAGTTGCTGTACCCTTGGTATTCTTGTTGAACCACCCACAAGGACAACTTCATCTATCTGATGGGGTTTTAGTTTGGCATCCTCCAAAGCCTGTCTTACAGGACCCATTGTTCTCTGGAGAAGATCCTCAATCATTGACTCAAGTTTTGCTCTTGTCAGTTTCATCAGAAGATGTTTGGGACCTGAAGCATCAGCTGTGATAAAGGGTAGATTAATTTCTGTCTCAAGAGCTGAACTTAGCTCAATTTTTGCTTTCTCAGCAGCTTCCTTTAGTCTCTGCATAGCCATAGGATCTTTAGAAAGATCAATACCATACTCCCTCCTGAACTCTTCCACCATCCAGTCAATAATCCTTTGATCTATATTATCTCCTCCAAGATGGGTATCACCATTTGTTGCCTTCACTTCTATCACACCTTCTCCAACCTCCAGAATAGATATATCGAATGTTCCACCACCGAAGTCATAGACAGCAATTATCTGGTCTTTCTTTTTATCAAGTCCGTAGGCAAGGGCTGCTGCTGTAGGTTCATTTATGATTCTCCTAACATTCAACCCAGCTATTGTTCCTGCATCCTTAGTTGCCTGGCGCTGGGCATCATTGAAATAAGCAGGCACTGTTATAACTGCGTCTGTAACCTTCTCTCCTAAGTAGTCCTCAGCTGCCTGTTTCAATTTAGCAAGAATCATAGCGGAAATCTCAGGGGGTGAATAAACTTTACCCATTACTTCAACTCGGGCATCATCATGAGGCCCTCTCACAACCTTGTAAGGAACCATTTTTATCTCTTCAAGAACCTCATCATATCTCCTTCCCATAAATCTTTTTATTGAATATATGGTATTTAATGGGTTTGTTATAGCCTGTCTTTTAGCAACCTGACCTACAAGTCTCTCCCCATCCTTTGTAAAAGCAACCACTGACGGAGTTAATCTGCTCCCCTCCTGATTCAATATTACCTTGACATCCTTCCCCTCCATAACAGCCACAACAGAGTTTGTGGTTCCAAGATCAATTCCAATTACTTTTCCCATTTCAAAACCTCCTTAAAAATTGTTTCCATATATAAATATAGGAAAATTTTTAGTATTTGTCAAGCATAAAATTTTAGCAAATTATTATAAGATTTTTAGTACAAAGCTTCTAAGCTCTGAAATTTTTACAATTCTCTTCCCTTTTATTCCTTTTCTTCCAAACTGACTTTCTCTTTCTTATAAACTATAACAAGGATACCAATCTTCTGGTTCAGATTAAATATTGGAGCAACAACCCTTATGTTTTCATTGATGTCTTCCTCAATTTTTATTGAGCCCAAATCCATAAGCTCCATTGGAATAATTGAAAATACTTCCTTACCTTCAAGACTTTTGTCAGTGGAAACAAGAATTTTCCCTTCCATATTGGATAAAAGGATAAGTTTCATGTTTTTTTCTTTAACAAGTTCAATGAAGTAGCTGTCAATTAGTCCTAAGTTTCCAGATACCATCTCCTTCTGGACAGCCCAGCAGAGAGGGATTACACTAAGCCTTAAAAAATCTTTTGTTTTTGACTCCATAAGCCCCTGAGCCCTCTTTGTAAGGATTATCTTTTGCTCCTCCATCCTTTTCTCAAGACCCTTTACCTCTAAACTTTTCCAAATGTAAATGCCCAAAATTACAATTATGAGAAAGAGAGCTAAAAATAAACAGAACTTTTTCATATTTGCCTCCTGTAATTTAAAAGAGTTTTACCTCGACTTCCTCCCCTCTTTCAACAAGCTCTTTATTCCCGGGTATTTCAATGTATCCATCAGCCTCTGCCATTGATGTTATGGTTCCCGATTCTTTAAAGACAGGAATAACCTCTTCACCGTTTAATTTAACCGAAAGAAATTGCATCCTTCCAATGGTAACTGAAATTCTTTTGCTAATTTTCCCTTTTATAGTTTGAAAATTTTTAGGAGGAAGTTTGGCAATTCTTCTTAGTATTGGTATAAGAATCAGGTAGCCATTTGAGAGGCAGGATGTTGGGTGTCCTGGCATACCTAAGACAATCTTTCCGTTTATTAGAGCTCCAAGGGTTGGCTTGCCAGGTTTTACTGCAATTCCGTGAAAGAGAATTTCACCCATTTCTGATAGGACATTACCAACAATATCCCTTTCCCCAACTGAACTACCTCCAATAATTACTATGAGATCACAATTAAGAGCTTCTTCCAGTTTCTTTTTTAACTCCTTCTCCTCATCAGGACATAGGGGAAATACAACAGGAATACAGCCGTTTTCTTTGACAAGAGCTGAGAGAGTAAAGGAGTTTATATTGTAAACTTTCCCCATTACAAGAGTTTCTCCTGGCGTGATTATTTCTTTACCAGTTGGAATAACTGCAATCTTAGGTTTTCTGTAGACTTTAATCTCCTTTAGACCAAGGGATGCTATTGCTCCAATCTTTGAAGGAGTTAGATAACAACCCTCTTTTAAAACTATTGAGCCTTTTTTAATATCTGCACCTCTCTTTGTTATGTTGGCTCCAGGAAAAACAGGCTTGTATACAAAAACTTTACCTTCGATAATCTCAGTTTCTTCTATGACTACAACAGAATCAGCTCCCTCTGGTATCATAGCTCCAGTCGAGACTTTAAAACATTTCCTCTTTTCCACACTCCCTTCTGGAATATCTCCAGGAAAGACAGATCCAGCAAGTTCAAGGATAACAGGGTTTTGAAGGGAGGCACCGTATGTATCTTCTGCCTTGACAGCATAACCATCCATTGCAGAACGGTCAAAATGGGGAACATCTATTTGTGCAATTATTTCTTCCGATAAAACCCTCCCACCCGCTTCATCAAGGGATACTATTTCCCACTCATCAACACCTTTGACATGGGAGAGTAAAATTTCCATTGCTTCATTGAAACTAATAAGGGTATTTAAAGGTTTGAAATCGTCCATTTTCAAGGTATCAATCCATTTCTTCAGGAGGATAACCGATATCTTCTAACCTTTTAAAAAGAAAATCTTTATCAAAATCTCCTTCAATTTCCGCTGACTTTGTTGTTAACTCTACTTTAAAATTTCTAATACCCTCTATCTCTTTTAGAATATTTTCAATCCTTCTAACACATCCCTCACAGCCAATATTAGAGATTCTTACCTTGATCTTCATTATGCTCTCCTTTGCATGTTAATAGTTTAACATTGAAAAGGAATTAGTTCAATTTATAATAAAACCTAAATCCTTCTCGATCTTATCAATGTCGCTTTCAAAAATTTTAAATCTGAAGTTTTTTATAGCTTCCAATTGCTTCATACCAGAGCCTGTAAGAACAATTATTACTGTTTCATCTTCTTTTATTTTCCCCTTTTCTTTCAACTTTTTTACTGCATAGAGGGCGGTTGCTGAAGATGGTTCTACAAAAAGACCTGAGGAGGCAAGTACTCTTTGGGCTTCTAAAATCTCTTCCTCCTCAACATCCTCTGCAAGCCACCCATATTCTTTTGCCTTCAAAACAATCTCGTCCCCACCAGGTGGATCTCCTGAGGTAATGGCTTCAGCAATTGTATGGAATTTTTTAAAGGGAATTATATGGTCAAGTCCCATTTTTATTGCTTTTACAATAGGAGAATTGTTTTTTGCCTGCACAACAATCATTTTCGGGAGCTTTTTTGTCAATCCAGCACAAAGGAGTTCGCGATATCCCTTGAATATCCCCCGAATATGTCCGCATGCTGATGTAGGAACAGCAATGTAATCTGGAACTTCTCCCTCCATCTGCTCGAACATTTCAAAGGATTCTAATTTGTAACCTTCAACCCTTATAGGATTATTCCCAGAAACAATTCTTAAATTATAGCTTTTTGACAGTTCCATAACTCTTTTTTTCATAACTGAATAATCATCTGCTCTAACCCTTACAATGGTGGCTCCATGGATAGCCATTGAAAACAATTTTTCCATTGGAACAAATTCAGGAAGGAAAACAATCACTCTAATCCCGGCTCTTGCTCCATAGGCTGAGATTGAATGTCCCATATTCCCGGTTGAGACGGTTGCGGTAATCTCTTCACCCATCTCCTTTGCCATAAAAATTGTTGTTAAAGAACCCCTGTCCTTGAAACTTCCTGTTGGATTTTGGGCTTCATTCTTTATCCAGAGGTTCCTTATACCTGTAAATTCCTGCAACCTTTTTCCAGCTCTCAAAAGAGGGGTTCCTCCTTCTCCCAGAGAACATTCAGGATCAAGAAAATTGAAAGGGATAAAGTCAATAAATCTCTCCCATATGAACTTTCCACTCCTTATCTTTGCCTTCTCAATTCCTGAAACAAAGACCTCAAGGGATTCCCCCTCTTCTGAAAATTCGCTTATGGTTTCAAAAGGGTACTCTTTTCCTGATAAAGTCGAAATCAATTTTCTCAACATTTCATTGTCAAAAATTCTTTCTTTATCTCAGATATTACGAAAAAATTCTTAAGCTATTTCCAGACATTGCCTATAAATACAAACTTTTCAAAGAGTAAAAAATTTATCAAAACCGCAAGGCAAATTCCAGCTAACTGGGCAATTAAGTAGTTAACTCCAAAATGAAGGAGGAAGATATAGAGAAAATAGTTGAAAATAGCTGAAGTGAAAAGAGTTATAACGTTGTAACGAACAAATCTTTGAAGGAATGAAATACCTCTTCTCCCTTTCCATGTCCAGTAGTTATTCCAGAGAAAGTTATTGATTATGGAAATTTCGATTGATATAGCACCTGCAAATCTTTTATCCCATTTAAAGAGTTCGACAAATATCCAGAGGAGCCCCATATTCACTATAACACCAGAAAAACCAACAATGGAGAATTTTATGAAGGTTTTAGCCTTTTCAATTAATAATTCAATTTTCATTTCACTATTCTAAAACCTTGTTTTAAACTTTGCAAGAATTTTATTCATTGCAATATTTTAAAATTGTTCCTGAAAGTATTTCAGTGAAGATTTTAAGGGAATAAAAATCCACATATTCAACAGAAGAATGTAAACCTGAACCTTCTGGACCAAATATGACAGAGGGGATTCCGTGCTCACTAAGAATTGCGCCATCAGTCCAGAAGCTAAGCCCTGAATATTCAGGATCTTTTCCTGTTATTTCCCTGTAGACTTTACTGAGGGTAAGAACTATGTCCTCCTCCTTGGAAATTATTAAAGGAGGGCGGGAAAAGAATATTTCAAATTTCCCTCTGAAATCTTTATCATCCTTTGTAACTCTTTTGAAAATTTCCTCCATTTCACCTTTTATCTCCCTTTCTATCTCTCCTGGAATTGTTCTCCTTTCCAGCTTTATTTCACAGTAATCAGGATATGTACTTAGTTCTTTACCCCCTTTAATTAAAGATGCATGAATTGAAGGTGAGCCAAGCAACTCATTTCTTTTTGTAGAAGTAAGAACTCTGTAAAAATTCTCCATTTCCCACAAAAATTTTCCTGCCTTCACTATGGCATCAACTCCTTCTTCGGGTTTGCTACCGTGGGCAGATTTACCAAAAATCTCAACTTTAATCCATGAGAAACCTTTGTGGGCAATTCCAATTTTAAGATTGGTTGGCTCACAGACTATTGCTGAATCAGCTTTGAACTCTTTTACAAGCGCCTCAGTTCCGATGCTCTCATACTCTTCATCCACAACAAAGGAAAGGATTAAATTTCCTTTTATTTCCAAATTATTTTTTAAAATTGAATCAACTGCAATAAGCATTCCAGCAAGACCAGCTTTCATGTCAATACTTCCTCTTCCAAAAACTTTTCCATTCTCGAACTTTGGAGTGAAAGGTTCGATATCCATTCCTTCCCCGCCAACTGTGTCCATATGGCCATTTAAAAGGAGGGCCTTCCCTTCACCTTTACCTTTCAAAACCCCTATAACATTTTTTCTTTCTGGTTTTACTTCTTGAGTAAAAACCTCCAATCCAAGGTTTCTCAGGTAATTTTCTATATACTCTGAAATCTCCTTTTCACCCTTCCCTCCTTCTACGAGGCAGGGGTTAGTAGATTCTATTGCTATTAGATCCATAATAACCTTCAATAGTTCTTTTTGATTTATTAGAATTTTTTCCTTCATTTGTAAATTATAATTTAAAAACCTTCGTTGGAAAAATATGAATTGATAAGTTGCAAGAAAACCAAATTTAAATTATCATATTTTCTTAATTGGGAGTAAATTGCTCACCAATTTAAACCAAGAATTTAGGAGGAAAGATGAATCTTCCAGAGATAAAGAATATAAGAAATGTTGCAATAGTAGGTCATGGTCATACCGGGAAAACATCCTTTGTTTCTGCTATCCTCTTTGATAGTGGAGCAGTAAACAGATTGGGAAAGGTTGATCAGGGGAACACTGTTACTGATTTTGACCCTGAAGAGATTGAAAGAAAGATAACCATAAGCTCTTCCCTCTGCTTTTGCGACTGGAAAGGGAACAGGTTCAATATCATTGATACTCCTGGATATGGGAATTTTATAATGGATACCAAAGCATGCTTAATGGGAGTTGACTCTGCGGTAATCCTTGTATGTGGGGTTTCAGGAGTTGAAGTTCAAACTGAAAAGATATGGGAAATTCTTGAAGAGCTCGGGCTCCCCAGAATTTTTGTGATAAATAAACTTGATAGAGAAAATTCTGATTTTGAAAGGGCTCTTTCTTCTATTAAAGAGAGTTTTGGAAGAGGATGTGTACCAGTCCAGCTTCCCATAGGTAAAGAAAGTGAATTTAAAGGGATGATTGATCTTTTAAAAATGAAAGCATACATATTTGAGAAGGACGAAAGTGGTTCTTTCAAAGAAATGGAAATTCCAGAGGAATATGTTGAAGTCGCCAAGAAGAAAAGAGAAGAATTAATGGAAATGGTTGCAGAAAATGACGAGACATTAATGGCTAATTTTTTTGAAAAGGGAGAGCTTGATGAAGGAGAGTTAAGGGAGGGGTTGAGGAAATCTGTCCTTAATAAACTTATATTTCCAGTTTTTGTTTCTTCTGCCCTTTTAAATATAGGAATTCAGCCAATCCTTGACGCATTTGTAGATTATCTTCCCTCCCCCCTTGACAGAAAGCCTCCAAAAGGAAAAATTAACGGAAATGAAGTTGAGATTATCCCTTCTTCGGATCAACCTTTCTCAGCCTTTGTCTTCAAAACAATATCTGACCCTTATGCAGGTAGAATATCAATATTCAGGGTTTTCTCAGGAAAAGTAAGTCCAGATTCTTCTGTTGTTAACTCTATAAAAGGAACCACAGAAAAGTTGGGTGGCTTATTTTATCTTCAAGGGAAACAACAGATTCCTGCTCCCCTTGCCCAGGCAGGGGATATTCTTGCAACAGCCCGATTGAAAGATACATTAACCGGGGACACCCTTTCTTCAAAGGACAATCCTATTGCCTTTGAACCAATTAAATTCCCCCAGAGTTCAATTTCCTTTGCAATTGAGCCAAAGACAAGACAGGATGAGGAAAAGATATCAACCGCTCTTCAGAGAATTGCAGAAGAAGATCCTACTATAAGATTTGAAAGGGATCCTCAGACTAAAGAGTTATTAATATCAGGAAATGGACAGCTTCATGTTGAGATAATAGTTTCAAAGCTAAAAAAGAAATATAATGTGGATGTAGTTCTAAGAAGACCCAAAATTCCTTATAAAGAGACAATTAAAGGAACATCAGATGTCCAGGGGAAGTATAAAAAGCAAACAGGAGGAAGAGGTCAGTATGGAGATGTAAAAATAAAGATGGAACCCCTTCCAAGGGGAATGGATTTTGAATTTGTAGACCAGATTTTTGGTGGAGCAATTCCAAAGAACTACATTCCATCAGTGGAGAAAGGAATACAGGAAGCAAGGCAGAAAGGAGTTTTAGCAGGATACCCTGTTGTTGACTTTAGAGTTATTCTTTATGATGGTTCTTACCATGAGGTTGACTCATCAGATCTTGCATTTAAAATTGCTGCTTCAATGGCTTTCAAAAAGGGCATGCTCGCTGCAAATCCAACCTTACTTGAGCCTATAATGAATGTGGAAATATATGCTCCTGAAGCATATCTTGGAGATATAATGGGTAATTTGAACGGGAGGAGAGGAAGAATAGTTGGAGTTGAGGAAAGGGGTGGTAAAAGCGTCATAAAAGCCCAGGTTCCAATGGCAGAAATGCTGGATTTTGAGCCATCCCTAACATCAATTACAGGAGGTAGAGGCTCTTACTCAATGGAATTTTCCCATTATGAGGAAGTTCCGCCCCACCTTCAGCAAAAAATAATTGCTCAGGCTAAAGAAGAGGGGAAGATCCCATCAGAGGAAGAAGAATAAAAATTTGTGTCTTAAAATATTAACCTTCAGGAGGTAAAAATGAATAACTCTCGAAGGAATTTTTTTAAGAAAATCCTTGGTTCAGTCTTCATTCTTTCAACATTTCCAAAAGTTGCATTTTCTCAAACAAAGAAGGGTGGTCCAGTTGTAATATCCAGTGGGAATGGGTTAAGGGCAACGGAAAAGGCAATGGAACTCTTAAAAGCTGGAGCCGATCCCCTTGATGCTGCAATAGCTGGTGTAAACATTGTTGAGGACGATCCAAACGATATAACAGTTGGCCTTGGAGGACTTCCCAATGAGGAAGGAGTTGTTGAGCTTGATGCATCTGTAATGCATGGACCAACCCATGATGCTGGAGCAGTTGCTGCCCTTAGAGGTATAAGAAATCCTTCAAAGGTTGCAAAACTTGTAATGACCAGATCAGATCATGTCCTTCTTGTAGGGGAGGGAGCTCTCAAATTTGCAAAAGCTCATGGTTTTAAAGAGGAAGATCTTCTGACGGAAAAAGCAAGAAAGATCTGGCTTTACTGGAAGGAAACCCTTTCTGATAAGGATGATTGGTTCCCTCCAAAAGACGAAGAAATAGAGGAAGAAATAAGGAATTACTTTAGAACCCATGGAACAATTACCTGTCTTGCTCTTGATGCAAAAGGGGATCTTGGTGGAGTTACAACAACAAGTGGGCTTGCCTTTAAAATTCCAGGAAGGGTAGGGGATTCTCCCATAATTGGAGCAGGTCTCTATGTAGACAATGATGTTGGAGCAGCTGGTTCAACAGGAAGAGGTGAAGCAAATATTTTAAATGTTGGTGCTCACACTGTTGTGGAACTAATGAGAGCAGGGAAAACTCCAGTTGAGGCATGTCTTGAAACTCTTGAAAGGGTTGTTTACACCAACAAAAAGCAAGGTTATTTACATGATGAAAAAGGAAGACCAAAATTCAATTTAAATTTCTATGCAATTAGAAAAGATGGTCTCTACGGCGCAGCATCCATATGGAGTGGTTCGAAATTTGCGGTTCATGATGGAAAGGAGAATAAGCTCCTTGACTGTGCTTATCTTTTTAAGAGATAAGTCTCAAAAATCTTTAAAACTTTTGGAATAATTTAGCTACTGCTCTTCTCCACAGTAAGGACATCTCTCTAAAAGATTTGAAATTAATCTTTTACAATTCCAGCATTTTTTCTCTTTCTTTATTTCCCTTGTCTTTATTCTCTCTTTTATGTCTCTAATAGAGTCTTCATGGAAATCCTTTCCAAGGAACCTATCTATCTCTTCTATGATTTCTGAAACATTCTGAAATCTTTCCTGAGGATTGGGTTTTAGAGCTTTCATACAGATATTTGATACCTCCTTTGGAATTGATGGATTTACTTTGTGGAGGGGGGTTATTTTCCCTTCCCTTGCAAGCTTCTCGATTACAAAGGGATTTGGATCAAGAATTGGAGGAGAACCAGTGAGCATTTCATAGAGAATACAACCAAGGGAGTAAATATCAGAAAGAAAGGTTGCTTTTCCCGCAAACTGTTCAGGAGCCATGTAAGGTGGAGAACCAATCTTTGTAGTTGCATATGGAGCCCCTTCAATCCAGGTTGATGTTCCAAAATCCCCTATTTTTGCAATTCCATCCTTAGTAATCATTATATTTGAAGGTCTAAGGTCTCTATGTATTATGTTGTGTTCATGGGCATGCTTAACACCAAGGCATATCTGTCTGAAATAGTTTAGAGAGGTAGACAAAGAAAGTTTTCCTTCCCTTTCTATTATTCTGTGAAGGGGCTCTCCATCAACATATTCGAGGACAATAAAAAAGTAGGGATCGATTTTCTCAGCTGTTATGACCTGAATGATGTTGGGGTGCGTAAGAGCTGCTTGAACCTGTGGCTCTTTTAAAAGGTTTATTAAATCCACAGACTGCCTGTGGGGAACTTTCAATGCAACTTTCTTTTTAAGCCAAAGGTCCTGAGCAAGGTAAACCGTTCCAAATCCACCTGTTCCAAGGACCTCAAGAATCAAATATTTCCCAAGCTTTTGACCTTTTAGAAACAATTTAGTTCCTCCAGAAAATATTGAAAACTGTCAATGCTGAGATAACAGCTGTTTCACTTCTAAGTATGTACTTTCCAAGGGATACTGATTTAAAACCATTTTTTATTATTAGCTCCTCTTCTTCCCTTTCCCAACCACCCTCTGGTCCAAAAAGCAAGATAACAGGTTTTGGATTATCTTTTATAATCTCTTTTAAACTAATATTTCCATTCTCACTGAAGAGCAATCTTTCCCCTTCAAAAGGGGTTTTAAGAAGATCTTCCAGTTCAAGA
>Ga0123519_10015272_pt1 | contig 10796 bp, 14 predicted proteins | sample YelNatPaOPRAMG02_FD_87396 | JGI IMG/M metagenome (GOLD analysis project Ga0123519, IMG submission 87396) | Hot spring microbial communities from Yellowstone National Park - Yellowstone National Park OP-RAMG-02 (version 2) | ecosystem: Environmental > Aquatic > Thermal springs > Hot (42-90C) ...
AAATAAAGCTCGCAAGGTGCTAATTGAAGAGCTAAAAAGGTGCGAACAAAAAAAGGAGAATATAAACTAAAATTAGCTTTTTAAAAAGGAGAAAAGGTAATTAAAAATGAAAGAAATAACACCAATTATTTATAGCAAATGTAAACATGGCGTTCTTTTTCAAGTTACAACCTTAATAATTGAGCCTGATGGTACTTTGTTTTTTGAATGTAATGGTTGCGAGCATAGAGAAAATTATCATTGCACCAAAATTTGGTGCTTAAAATTAAAATTAGAAGTTAAACAAGAAAATGATTAATGAAAAGGAGGTGAACCACAATGCTTGTAAATGAAGATAATGCACATAATTATTACTGCCCATTTTGTTTTGCAAATAATGAGGAAAGTTCAACAAAATGTGAAGGCGATAATTGTATGCTCTGGGTTTACGTTTACGGTGTCAAAGGTAGTTGTGCTTTAGCTGTTCGTGATGATCAAAAACATACCAGTCCTTATGACAGTTTACCAAGTGAATTTTCAAGACCAATACCTTAAATTAAGGAGGTGATGTGTACGGCAGAAGCTGAAGCAGAAGCAGCGGCGGCTGAAGCACAGGCCATGAATTAAGGGAGGGTAGGGTGGGAATAAAATAAAAAGAGGTTAAGATCATGAGTAACGAAATAATAAAAGCTGAAAACTTCATTGAGAAAGCCATAGAAAAAGGTGTACCTGTAGAGACACTTGAGAGGCTCCTCTCAATGAGAAATCAATTAAAACAAGAATTTGCCCGTGAAAGTTTTTATAAAGCCTTAAAGAGTTTTCAAAGTGAATTACCTAAAATAGAAAAAACAACCGAAGTAAAAATAACGACAAAGAGCGGTTCGGTCTATTCTTATAGATATGCAAAACTTGAACATATAATAAATATCATAGAACCTTTGCTTATAAAACATGGTTTCAGTTATTTTTTCAAGACAGAGTTTATAAATAATATGCTCATAGTTTCATTTGTACTTTGTCATGAAGCAGGACACCAGGAAATAACATCCTTTCCAGTTCCTATTGATTCTTCAGCTGTAATGAATCCAGCCCAAAGGGTTGAGAGTGCATCTTCGTATGGTCGGAGAATAGCATTGTGTCTCGGTTTGGGTATCGTCACGGCTGAGGATGATACAAATTTACAAGAGTTTGAACCTGAAATAAAAAATGAAGAATTTTTATAAGGAGGTAAATTAAAATGCCAAGAACGAATTTAACAAAGATAGGTAATCTTTGGATTCACCCTTCCAAAGATGGGAGTAAATTTTTGAGTGGGTATATAAATAGCCTGCAATTGCCAAAGGGTGAACAAGTATCTATACTTGTTTTTAAAAATGGGTTCAAGAAAGGTGGTACAAGAGCACCAGATTTTCATGTTTATATTTCTAATAACGTTCCTAATCAAAACGAAGATGAGGAGATTCCATTTTAGTATGCCAAAAAAATCTAATAATACAGAGATAGATGATGTTGTGCATGAGCTTCTTAGTTTTTTTGAAGAAAACTATGGAGAGGATGATAAATTATTTTCATCTTTCTCCAGAAGAGCTAAGAAATTAGCCTATGTGGTAGGATACCTTTATACTCTATATGAGCAAGGATGTATAAGTAAAGATGATTTCAAAAGAGCTTTAAGATTTTAGGAGGTAAAAAATGAGAAAATATGAAATTAAAAATGAAGTCGATTATCAGGATTTTTTGTATGGGAAAATTTTGTCACTTGCGAATGAAAAAGGATGCTTTGAGGAAGCTTTAAAATGGTTTTACATTGTAAGAACCACAAAAGAAATGGAGGATTATCTTGAAAAGTTACAAAAAATGAAGGAGTAAAAAAATGATATATTACTTTTGCAAAGTACTAAACAAAATAGTATCAAATAAAGAATGTTATGAGCATTGGGATTATGAAAAACACAAGGATAACATCACTTCAACAAGAGCCGAATGTGTTAAAGAAAATGCAAATTTGGTAAAAGTTGATTCAAAGGAGGATAATAAATGATTTTTAAAAATAAATATGATTTACCCGAATCCTGGTGTACTGCTGTTATGAAAAGTTATTCTCAAGAGCCATATTCCCTCGATTTAATTTCAGCTACAGCTTTAGATATGCCACCAAGAGTAAGAATTTTGCAGGCTCGCCATTGGGATGAGATTGAAGTTGAAGTATCAGAAGAATGTCACAAACTATGGGGTACATTACTCCACAAGAAAATAACCGAAATGCAGGATTCCGAAATTTACATGATTGAGCAAAGAATAAGTTTACCTTTTCAAATACTTAATATCAAAAAAACCCTTGTCGGCAGACCAGACCTCTATCATAAAAAGCTTGGTATCATTGAAGATTATAAGACTACCTCAGTATGGTCATATATTTTTAATAAGGAAGAATGGGATAAACAATTAAATGTTTATGCATATCTTATTAATGAGGCCCTCGGATTGCCTGTGAACGATTTAATGATTGTAATTTTCTTTAAAGATTGGTATCAAACTGAAAGTCAAAAATACAAGGATTATCCTAAGACAAATCCTTGTATTTATAAACCACGATTATGGACTAAAAAAGAACAATATGATTATATAGCAAACAGAATAGTCATGCATGGTGAAGCTGAAAGTCTGCCCGATGACCAACTTCCTATTTGCACTCCTGAGGAACGTTATCACCAACCAGATATATATGCTATTTACAAAATTGTAAATGGTAAAGAAAGTTCTAAAGCAATTGATGCTCAATGTAAAACTGAAAAGGAAGCTCTTGATAGAATAAAAGAGTTAAAAGAGAAAAGTTCAGGTGAATATATAATCAAGCTTAGAAGAGGATATGATAAACGATGCTATGAATATTGTAATGTAAACAAATTTTGCAATTTTTATAAGGAATTGATTAATGGAAAGCAAGACTCAGACAACACAGAAGAAATGCAATAAGTGCGGTAAGATGAAATCAATTGATGAGTTTTATAAAAAACCTGATGGAAGACCAAGATATGAATGTAAAGATTGCTATAAACAAGATGCTAAAAATTATAGAAAGTCACATTCAATTCAAGTGATTATAAATAAAGAAAAATATACTGATTATGATTATTTTATAAATAAAACTGGTAAATATAGTTTTCTTAGATACGTTAAATCAGGAAGCTACAAATATGATGGTGGGGAGCTTTTAAAACAATGTCCAATTTGTAAAAATTATTTTCCTATGAGAGAATATCGGAGTGACCATCAGGGTACAAAACATTATTGTAAAAAGTGTCAAAACCTACCCATTGAGGAACGACGTAAATATATTAAACAAACAAAAAGACAATCTAATTTTGATCCATTTAAATTAATCGATAATGAAAGGTTTGAATTAAACTTGAAATCAATACTTGCGTTTGTATCATATTTAAAAAAATCTCAACAAGAGGAGGTTTAAAAAATGGTTACAAAAATACTTGATTACTGCTTTGGTACTCAACCTATTGTTACAGGGTTTAACAACAATTTAAACACCTCAGAAGAAACAGTTTCAGATGTATCTGCTTTGCTTGCTTCTCCAATATTAGGTAGTGGTGCTCAACTTAAAATAGCTTCTGCCAGTGCAAATGATGCAGTTGCGGGGACAGGTGCAAAATCAATTATAATTGCTGGATTGAATGATGGTTACATACCTATCTTTGAGACTGTTTCTATGAATGGACAAACCGTTGTGACAACAACCAATTATTTTCTCTTTGTCTATGGTGCTGAAGTAAACTCAGCGGGTTCGGGTGGTGTAAACGCAGGACAAATCTATGTAGCTGACCCCAGTGTAACATTTACAAGTGGTGTGCCAGGTGATTTAACAAAAGTGTATGCTTCAATTTTAGCAGGTAAAAACATATCATCAAACGGTTTCTGGTGTGCCCCAGCGGGAATGAATTATGAACTACACAAAATAATTGTTGCAGCAAGAACCCAGATTTCCCACTTACTTCTCAGACAAAAATTAACGATGCAAGATAACTTGTGGAAGGTTATCAATGAATTTCCAATTGGTAACATGGGAATATGGGAAATAAATATGCCAAGACCAATTGATGTACCTGCTAAAAGTGTAATTGAGTTCAGAGCATATTCCACTACTGCGGGTGGAGTAATCTCAGTTGAAGCTTATTTAAAACTAAAAATTTGAAGCAGGTGGGATAACCCCACAGTAGGGTATTAATTTACTCTCTGTGGGGTAATTTAATCTATAGGGAGGTTACTAAAATGACGGTTACTGAATTTTTTGGTTTTATACTACCGATTTTAGTAATTATAGCACTCATTATTGAAAATCTTGACACTGAAAAAAGAATAAAGAGGAGAATAAAAAGAAAAACAGAGCGTATGATACGTCAAATATCAAGATTAAAAGGAAAATTATATTATATCAAGCTAAAGAGAGATAGTGTGCTTCCCTGGGGTAATTATTAAGAAGATTAATATGAAAGGACAAAAATATGAATGATATTTTAATAATAGACCCACATACACATTTCTATTCCTATATTTGGTTAAATGATGATAAATTTGTTATCATGAATAGTGAAGCCTCTTTAAATCTGGTTGCAGATTTAATAGGGAAAAACATGTTCAAATTGGTAATAATTGAAGACCAATATATGGGAAGAAATGCAAAAACATCTTTAGATTTAGCAGCCGCACAGGGAATGATTTTAGGAATTTGTGAGTTGTTCAAAACAAAAGTAATTCAGATCGCCCCAATGAAATGGAAATCCTGGTTAAAGCGAATGAAAATAACGAAAAAAGATTTAGAATTAGCAATTGAAAGTGATAATGAACATTTATGTGATTGTTGGGGTATGTATTTATATTATCAAAATGTTTTAAAATCAGAAGAAAAATAAAAACCCTTCGTAGAGGTAGGGGGAAACCTTCTACGAAGGGTATATAGGAAGGGAAGAAATAAGGCTAATACAATGTCTCTTCACATGTGGATAGAAAGTGATATATATCATCAATTTGTTCAGGTAAAATTATTGAGCCATCCGCACGCAAACGTCCACCTTGTTTCAATAAATAATCTCTCAAATTATAAATTATTCTCTTTTGTTCCTGCAAGTCATCAGAATAGCTAAAGCTCAAAAAAGGATATTTTCTTTTCAATCTTCGTGCTTCCGCAAGCCCTTTACTCGCCGTAGGTGCGGGTCTTAAAGGCATTTTTTCTATTTGTGGCTTTTCGTATCCCACTATAATAGGATAACCTTCTACTTCTTTCTTCATATATATTTTCTTCTTGTATTCATCTACTTTGTCACGGTCTACCATAATTCTTATTGTGGAATTGGGGGTTAACCTCTTAATTGTGTTAAGTGTTGGCATTTGACTTTCAAAAAAATACATGTATCTTGCATTCATCATTAATCTCAACTCGCCTGTATCAGGCACCCACGATATTTTCCACAAGTTTGGAAAATATTTACTTAAAGGTGATTTCGCAAGACCTATTGCCCATACAGGTGCTTCTGTATAATAATCATCTTCTATCGTTCTTGTCTCAGGAAAGAAATAGGTTTTAGTAAAAAAAGATGCAACAGATGCAATAGGACCAGTTAAACTAAATATATTACCAACTGCATTTTCAAAATCAAGATACTTATTTAAATCCTTAAAGGGTGCTGGTATAGAAAAATATACATGAATATTCCCATCTCCAATTGGTAATTCATACAACTTATCAAGGTTGTTTGGTGGATATTTTGTTTTTACAGGAAACATCTTTTCAAGAGCCATACTACCTCTTCCTATTTGCTCTATTTTATCGAGCTGAAACATAAATCTTATCATTTCTGGTACATTTTCAACCTGCCACTGAACAAATGGAATAAAAGGTTTTAAATATTTACGAACTACAGGTGTTGATTGATAAGAATACATGTGTTTAAAAACATGAGCAAGAGCATCAATAAAAGGCTCTGGCATTTTTTTATAACCTTCTTCCCAGGGAAGTTTTAAAAAGGCTTTTAATTCCTCTGGTGTAGGAAGTTTATAACCTCGTTTTACTGCATCTTCAAGAGCATTTTCAAATAAAGCTATTCTCGGAATATCGTCAAGATGCTGAGTAATTGAAGAAGGTCCATGATAAGCAACTTTACCTATTTTTCTCATAAACATCGGAGACATATAATTTTGCATTATATCTTCTATCATTTGCTCTTCACGAGCCCCAAGAAGCCTTCTTGCTCTGCCAGTTACTCCTAAATTATTCAATAATTTATAATAATCCTCTGAATCATATAACTGATTTCCTACGGCTATCTTATAATTGGTTTTATGTGAAGTTTTTAATATAGTAGATTTTATAAGTCTCTTCGGTATCTGTAAAGGATGCATCCCACCTTTCCATATTTGAAACAAATCAGTAAATAAATATTTTGATGTAAAAAACGGGTTTATTCCAACTGCCATATATTTAAACGGTATTTGTATAGCTCTTAATACTTTTGTAAATGTTTTAACACTTTCAGGTTGTACAAATTGCTCAAACTCTTTAAAATATTTGACAATCTGATTATCAGTTAAGTAGGCTGGTGTTCTTTTAGTAATAGCAAGAAGTTTTTGTGTTTCAGGTTTAAATAGAGCAACTCTTCCTCTTGGTCTTAAAATAGCATGACCTCTTAAAAAGTTTTTTATGTTGTTTACATCATTTATATTCATGCCAGCATCTTCAAGAAACTTAATAACTGGCAAAAAACTTTCTTTCGACCTCCATGATTGTACAACTCTTACTGCATTCTCAAGCCCTTCATGTCCAGTTTCAGCCAGCTTAAATAATTCATCAAGCTCACTTTTTATTTTTACTGAAACTTTAGTTACTTCTTCGCCTACTTTAATCTTGATTTTTCTACTCTCTGGTATTTTTTTAGCTATATTGTTTTTTTCAAGAAACTCAAGTGCATCAGCCCAGAATCCTTGAGTAAATTGTTTATGTGCATGCTCAATAATATCCTCAACCATAGAAGTGGGTATATCACCTTTCAAGCTATATTTCCATTTTTCAAGATAATCTGTAAAATCTTCAATATTCTTAATCGTTCTTTCAATAGTCGATTTAGGCATTTCTTGCTTTCTCAATTGATACGGTTTTAATTTTAATCTTCCCGATTGTTCCGTTCTCAAAGGAAACCACCATAAATATTTTTCATAAGCTTCTTTTTTTATTTTTATTTCTTTTAACTTTCTTATTTTAGGAACTTCCGAAAATTCTTTTGCTTTTTCAAAAAAATCTATTACAGCTCTTTTTTTCGCTTTTGAAGCTCCTGGAAATACTTTATTAATAGCCTCATCCAAAGTTAAAGCAAGCTTATCTCTTTCGGTCATTCTTTCAATTAAATACAAATCGGCGGCAACTTCTTTTGTAAATTTCTTTGTTACTTTTTTACCACTTTCTTCTGCCATAGTTTCCAGAAGAGTTTTATAAGATTGTTCTACGGGTTTTATTTTTTCTGCGAGTAAAGCAGTTATCTTTGTTCTTTCTTCTATACCTGTTTGTATAGCTTTTATATCTAATCTTTTTGCTCCACCTGTCCATAAACCAAAAGCACCTTTTAAAGCTAAAACTGGTGCTGAATTTTCAATGGCCGTAATTATTGTGTTTCCTGCAGATGTATTTTTTAACAATCCACCAATTTTCGATGCAAGTTTAGGTGCTTTTGAAGCTAATAAGCCATATCCATAAGTAGTCGGATCCATAAAAATATCAAGAGCAAATGCTCCTGCCTGTGCGGTATATTTTAAAGGTTTAGGTGCAGAAGGATATACAGCAGTTAATATATCTCTTGTAATATCGCCTGAAAATGCGGTATCTCCTTTTAGCTTAAAACCCTCAATAGCTCCCTTACCCATTAAACTAAGTATTTTTTTAGGTATTTCTCGTCTATCTTTTACATCATATAATTGTTCTGGTGTTACATCTACAATTCTGGTTGTACCATTTTCTTTATTGTAAAATATGTACCTTCTGTTGGCATAAGGATAAAATGTTTTTGGAGTTTCCTCTTCTGGTTTTTTCCATGTACGTATAGGATAACTAATCCTTATTTCACCAGGTTTTGCCCATAGTCCTAATTCTTTTTCTCTATTAAGAATGTATCTTACATGACTTAATCCGTACGCACTCTCATAAAACGCCGCCGAAGGTCTTGCTAATGTTCTAAAATACCCCATTCCCAGTTTAATAGGTGCAAGTGCAACATTAAGAAGAGTAGACTTTATTTTAGCACCTTTTTCTTTTTTTAAACTCTTTTCAACTTCCTTTATATATTCTTCAGCTGTTTTTTCATCAATTGTATCCGTTAAAATCTCACCTTCATTTTTAGGTGCAAGAACTTTTTGTTCAAAAAGACTTTCGCTAAATTTATCAAAATCTGAACCAAAATTGGTATCAACTTCTTTTTGCTGTGCTTGATAATCAAGTGCTGCAAAATCAAGAGAAGAAAGTTTACTTTTTTGTTCTGCCTGATAATCAAGTGCCGCAAAATCATCATCAGTTAACTCTCTTCTTTTTTCTTGTTTTTTAATAGCTAAATCAGACATAGTTTACCTTTCCAATAGTAATTTAGCAAAGTCTTTAAAATAATCTGGGTCATTTAAAGGATTTATATGATATTTTTCTATCAGTTCATTCTGAATATTTTTAACCTTTTCAGTTATTGTCGCAAAATTCTTTTTAACTCTTTCCATCTCTGTACTACTTCTTGTTGCTGGTATTTGTGCTCTTGCTTCCATCCACTCTCTATTTGCATCTATATATTTTTGTAATACTTCACTTAAATGAGTTTTATTATCAAGAAGATCAACTAAAACTTTTTTATCTTGAGGACTTAATTCCACATCAGATAAAACGGTATATTGTCGGTAACCAAGTTCTTTTGCAAGATAATCATTAAACATCTCATAATATTCAGACGCACCTTTTTTCTCAAAAGTCATAGTCTGTGGTTTTGGTAGTTTTCTATTTACTGATTCTTCCGCTTGTTTAAGATACTCACTAAGTTTTTCATAAACTAAAGGTGTAACTTTTGCCTTATCTTGTTGTGTTTTAAATATATCAAGTCCACTTTGTTCAGCATCGTTTAATGCTTTAATATAGTTATTAAAATCTTTATATTTATAATTGGTTGCAAGAGCATAAGCATACGTTGGTGACACAAAATGATAACCACTTAAAATACCACTAAGTCGAGGTTCTATACCACCACTCCGATTCCACACTTCAGCAATTGGCAATTCATTATAATCCATAGTAGGACTCACAACAACACCCGTAGAGGTAATATTGGATGATGGTGTACCAACTTGTGATGCTGATGGTACATTGATAGCAGGCCCGCCAGTTACCGCAGGTTGTATAGGCGAAACTTGAGCTGAAGTTTCAGGTACGGCTTGCTTTTTAACAGGTATCTGTATTTTTTGACCTTCGAGAAAATAAGCTATCCCTGTTTTTTTATCCACTTCAGGTTTATTTAAACTAAGTAATTCTTGTACTGTTAAGCCAAACTTTTTAGCTATCTTTACGGGTGTTTCACCTTTTTGAACAATATATTCTTGATAACCTTTTTCCTCAGTTACAAAAGGTTGAGATATTTCTTGTGAAGGTTTTTGTAGGGGGGTTTCGACTGGAGGTTTACCTTCAGCAGGTGTCTCAATTGGAGTTTCTTCTTTAGTAACCGAAGGAATAGGTTGTTTATTGCTAATAACATCTGGAGTTCTCTTTTCTTCAGGTTTTCCAAATTGTGGTAATCTTATTGGTAATCCTAATTTTTCCATTTGTTCATAAAATTCACGAGGTATTTCAATATTAATACCAAGTGTATTAGCTGTCTCTTGTGCAGCGGCAAAAGCACTGGCATAAGCTTTAACAACATTCTGAAGATTAGCCATTTGTGTGTTTATGACTTCTAAATCTTTTGTTTTTTTGGCCTTTTCATTCTCAATATTCTGTCTTTCGGTATCCGATTGTACTCGTTTAATTTCAGTATCAAGTCTCTCTATATCTTTTAATAAAGCTTGTTTTCTCAAATTAGCATTATTTAATTCCTCAAGCATTGATTGTCCTTGTAACTGTAAATTATTTATTTGTGTTTGTATTTGTTGTTTTTGTAAAGGAAAAAGCTCTTTTTGCTGAGCCATCTCCATTTCAGCTTGTTTTTGAGCCAATTCCACCTGTCTTTGAGCACGAGCTTCCTGAGCTAAAGCAAGCTCTTTATTAAAAGCAAGTTCCTTTATATTTTGTTCAAACTCTTTTTTACGTAAATTTAATTCCTCTTTCTGCATCTGCATAAGTTGTTTACGATTGTACATTTCTTTAGCTATCTGAGTGGATTGTACAACATCACGTAAAAAAGAGCCTATTGCAGTTCCAATATCACTCATTTTTAATCTCCTTTACTTCTTAACTTTGTTTATTTTGCACCTAAAATATAGGGTCTGAAAGTTACATCAGTATAAATGGAGCTTGGTGAAGGTCGTCTGTAAAGCAAATAATCAGGATAATTGTAACCAACATATGGATACCCTTGTGTTTGCAGATAAGACGCCATAGGATTACCCGCAAGAGGCACAGATATGGGACCTGTCATACCGCCACCATACATTGGTGAGATTGTAGAATAATTTGATAATGGTTCACTTTCAGATTGTTCGGTTCCTTTTCTAATATGAACGTTACCCAGACTACCGCCGAGAGGCCCACCTAAAGCCATCCCCACTATTGGCGCTATACCTGATAGCAAACCTCC
>Ga0123519_10015273_pt1 | contig 10796 bp, 8 predicted proteins | sample YelNatPaOPRAMG02_FD_87396 | JGI IMG/M metagenome (GOLD analysis project Ga0123519, IMG submission 87396) | Hot spring microbial communities from Yellowstone National Park - Yellowstone National Park OP-RAMG-02 (version 2) | ecosystem: Environmental > Aquatic > Thermal springs > Hot (42-90C) ...
CTTTCATGAGGTTTTCAAAACCGGCAAGCCCAACAATGGGTTCAGCTGGCGGATCGTCGCGAAAAACGGGGCAATGAGATACATTGAAGGCTCCATCTCTCTCATCAAAGACTCTTTCGAAAAACCTGTGGGCTTTCGGGGAATCGTCCGCGATATTACAGAACAAAAAGAAATAGAGGAAAAATTGCATGAAGAGGAGGAAAAATTCCGCGCGTTAACGGAACAATCCTCCGACATCATTTTACTTATCGATAAAAAAGGGGAAATTATTTACGAAAACAAAGCCGTCGCAAAATTGCTGGGATACTCGCCGAAAGAAAGAATCGGCGCCCGTTTATTGGAAAACATTCACCCCGACGATCTTGAGAAAAATGTCGCGACGGTCAGAAAATTATTTGACAGTCCCGGCCAGCCGCCCGTCCGCGCCGAATTGCGCATCCGAGACAAAAACGGCCGCTGGCGGGTTTTCGAAGAAGTCGCCAGCGGCTTGACAAAAGGTAACGTTGTAGAGGCCCTGATTATCAATCTTCGCGACATCACCGAACGCAAGCGCGCGGAAGAAGCCCTGGTCAAGAGCGAAGAGCGTTACCGCAATTTGGTAGAAAACGCGAACATCGGCATTTATGAAATAAATTATGACACAGGCCGTTTGACGAACGTGAATGATAGAGTTTGCAAATATACGGGATATTCCCGCGAAGAAATTTTAAGCATGCCGTTTCTCGAGCTCTTCACGCCGGAAAGCCGAATGGCCCTCATGGGGCGTTTCGCCAAGCTGCAGGCGGGCGAAAAACTTCCCCCCACCGCCGAATACTGCGTCAAAACAAAAAGCGGCCAAACCGTCTGGATCAGCATCCACGCCGACTACATTTATGAAAACGGCCGGTTAAAAAGATCCAGGGGTATCCTCCAAAACATCACGGAACGCAAGCTGGCGGAAGAAGCCATGCGCGCTAGCGAGAAAAAATACCGGGATATTTTTGAAAACGCCATTGAAGGCATTTACCAGGTCACGCCCGAAGGAAAATTCATCACCGCCAATGCCGCTTTCGCCCGCATGGCCGGCTATGATTCTCCCGAAGAGTTGATAGACCATATTCAAAACATCCAAACACAGCTTTACGTTCACCCCGAAGACCGCATCCGGTTCCTTGACCAAATCAGAGAAAAGGGTCTCGTAAATAATTTTGAGACGGAATTCAAAAGGAAGGACGGCTCCGCCTTCTGGGTTTCCATCAACGCCCGCGTGGTCAAGGATGAAAGAGGAAACATTACTTATCATGAAGGCTTCATCGAAGACATCACGGCGCGGAAAAAGGCGGAGGAAGGATTGAACAAGATTCTCGATAATTTGAGAAAGGCCATCGGCACAACCATTCACGTGCTTGTGTCGGTTTTGGAATCCAGGGACCCTTACACGGCCGGACATCAATCGCGCAGCGCCGATCTCGCCTGCGCCATCGCCAGAGAAATAGGTCTGCCGGAAGACCGGATTGAAGGGATTCGGATGGCCAGCGTAATTCATGACATCGGCAAGTTATCCATCCCGGCGGAAATTCTGACCAAGCCCGCCAAACTCACGGACTTGGAGTATGCGCTGATTAAAGAACACGCTCGCAGCGGCTATGATATGCTCAAGGACGTGGAATCGCCCTGGCCGCTGGCCGAAATCGTCTATCAGCACCATGAACGATTCGACGGCTCCGGCTATCCCCGGCATCTCCAGGGAGACGAAATACTGCTGGAAGCCAGAATCCTCGGCGTGGCGGACGTCGTGGAAGCCATGGCCTCCCACCGTCCTTACCGGCCGTCACTGGGCGTCGAAGCGGCTCTGGAAGAAATTGAAAAGAATCGGGGCATTCTCTACGATCCGAAAGTCGCCGACGCCTGTCTTCGCCTTTTCAGGGAAAAAAATTACAAGTTCGAACAACAAAAAGTGTCGCCCTAAAAAGCGGGCGGCACCCGCCGCATGAAAAACTCTCGTTTGCAAATGACGCGACATTGGTGATATAAGAAAAACCGACTTTTTAAGCGGTCAGGAGAAACCTGCAATGCCCTCTGCAAACATCAAAAATATTTTGAAAAAGAAATTTGTGCTGCTGGACGGCGCCATGGGCACCGAGCTGCAAAAAAAAGGAATGACCGGCGGGGTTTGTCCCGAGCTCTGGTGCCTGCAAAATCCCCGGCTGCTGCGGGATTTGCACGCGTCTTATCGGAAAGCGGGCGCCGAAATCGTCTATACCTGCACCTTCGGCGCCAATCGCTTCAAGCTCAAGCAGTATCACGCCGCGGAGGACACCTACAAAATCAATTATGAATTGGCGCGACTGGCCAAGGACGCGGTGGGCAACGAGGCGCTGGTCGCGGGCGACATCGGTCCCACCGGATTGTTTGTGGAGCCGTTCGGTCCTCTTCCCTTTGAAGAAGCCGTCGAAACGTTTAAAGAGCAGGCGCAAGGCCTGTTGGACGGCGGCTGCGATCTGATCGTCATCGAAACGATGATTGATATTCAGGAAGCGCGCGCGGCGCTGATCGCCGTCCGCGAGCTTCAAGACGTTTTTACCATGGTCTCGATGACGTATGAAGAAGACGGCCACACGCTGGGCGGGACCCATCCCGTTGCCGCCCTGATCACGCTGCAGAGCCTGGGAGCCGACGTCGTGGGCTGCAACTGCTCCACGGGACCCGAAAAAATGGTGGACTTCATCGCGGCGATGAAACCCCACGCCACGGTGCCGCTTCTAGCCAAACCCAATGCCGGCATGCCGAAACTTCAAGACGGGAAAACCGTTTTTGAAATGGACGCAAAAGTTTTCGCATCTTTCGGCCGCGCGCTGGTGAAAGCGGGCGCCAATCTGGTCGGCGGCTGTTGCGGCACGACGCCCGACCATATCCGTGAATTGGGAAAAACCATCCGCAGGCTCAAACCGATCGCGCCCCTGCGAAAGTCCATCGGCGCTTTGAGTTCCGCACGGGAATTTCTGATTTTCGAGGAAAATCAGCCCCTGGTGATCGCGGGCGAAAGAATAAACCCCACCGGCAAGAAAGCCCTGCAGCAGGAACTCATCGAAGGCAAATTTTCCCTGATCCGCCAAATGGCCCTGGAACAGGAAGAACAGGGAGCGCATCTGCTGGATGTCAATGTCGGACATCCCGGCGTTGACGAACCCAAGAAAATCAAGGAAGTCGTTTCGCTTTTGTCCACGATAACGAAATTGCCGCTGGCGGTGGACTCTTCCAACATCGAAGCCGTTGAAGCGGCTCTGCGGATTTATCCCGGCAGAATGCTGATCAACTCTATCTCCGGCGAAAAGGAAAAATTATCCAGACTGCTGCCCTTGGCGGCAAAATACGGCGCGATGTTCATTCTCCTGCCGCTCACGGGCGGCGACTTGCCGCTCAAGGCGCAAAAGCGGCAGGGGATCATCAAAGCCATCTACCAGCGGGCGAGAAAACTCGGTTTCACGAAAGATGATTTCATCGTTGATTGTCTGGTGATGGCCGTCGCCTCCAATTCTCAGGCGGCTTACGAAACGCTCAAAACGCTCCAGTGGTGCGCCGAAACGTTTCACTGCAGAACCAATCTCGGCATTTCGAACGTGTCTTTCGGCATGCCCGGACGTCCCTGGCTCAACGCCGCGTTTCTGGCCATGGCCCAATACTGCGGCCTGACCATGGCCATCGCCAATCCCGGAAGCGCGGAAATCATGAACGTCCAAAAGGCCGCCGATGTCTTGATCGCCAGGGATCCTCGCGCGGCCCGTTTCATTGAGCATTTCTCCGCGCAGACAGGCCCCGCCGCTCCCCAAACTCCGGCGAAGGACGGCACCGCGGAGGAAAAAATCGCCCAGGCCATTACGCAAGGCGATCGGGAAAACATCGTAGCGCTTTTGGAAAAAGCCCTCGCCCAAGGTCAATCGGCCCAAGCGCTGGTGGATTCCGTCATGATTCCGGCCATTGTCCGCGTGGGGGATTTGTATGAAAAAAAGATGTTTTTCCTTCCTCAACTGATGGCGGCGGCCGAAGCCATGAAAAAAGGACTCGCTTTCCTGGAACCGCTTCTGATCAAAGACAGCGTGAAAAACAAGGGGAAAATCATTCTCGCCACCGTGAAGGGCGATATTCACGATATCGGCAAGAACATCGTGGCGCTGCTGATGAGAAACTACGGTTATCAGGTGATTGATTTGGGCAAGGATGTTTCCGCGTCGGAAATTCTGGAAGCGGCACGGAAAGAAAATCCCGATGTGATCGGCCTTTCGGCCCTGATGACCACCACGATGGTGCAAATGAAGGAAGTCATTTCCCTGGCCAAAAAACAGGGATTTGAGCAACCCTTCCTCGTCGGAGGAGCGGTGGTCAATCATGACTACGCCGTTTCGATCGGCGCCACCTACGCCAAAGACGGGGTCGAAGCCGTAAAAGTCGTTGAACAATTGATAAAAAAATAATTGCTTCATGAACACGCCGATGGCAAAAAACGAACGCGTCTTATCCGCCGTTTTATTATCCGCCCTGCTTCATGTTGTCGCGGCGGCGGCATTGTTTTTATCTCTGTCCCGGGAGATGCCGGTTTCGCCCTGGCGTCAAGGACTTCACCTGGTTTGGGTTTCTTTGGAAAAAAACGCGGGCGGAAAACCCCAACCCTGCGTCAGCGCGCGGGCATCCGATGCTCCGACGCGGCGGCGGATGGAGAAACAGCCACCGGCGGACGCCCGGAATATTCCCGAAAACAACGTCCGAAATTCTCAACAGTTTGCGGTTCATGAAGGAACCGGCGGGGAAGCGCCGGTAAAAGAAAATCCTTCACCGGTCATCGGCCAAACGGGATTTTCCGGTTTGAACGGCCGGGACGGCGGTGAGGACGGCGCGTCCGGGAAAACCGACATGCTGGCCTATCCCTTATACAAGGAAAATTCCCCGCCCGCGTATCCCACCATCGCGCGCCTCCGCGGTTACGAGGGAGAGGTGGTGCTTTGCGTGGAGATTTTACCGAACGGACGCGTGGGCGATGCGAAAATCAAAAAGTCTTCGGGCTACGCCATCTTGGATCAGTCGGCGCTGGAAGCGGTCAAGCCGTGGAAATTCGAGCCGGCGAAAAAATCAGGCGCGCCGATGAAAGTGTGGGTGGATTTGCCGATAAAATTCATCCTGAAAAACCAAAATTCCAAATCTTAAAAACTCGAAAGAAGGAAAAAGATGCTTGGGGACAAATTAAAAGAAAGACTGGCGGAAATCATTTTGGAGCGATCGTTTCAATACCGGGAAGATCCGCCTTTCACGCTGGCTTCCGGAAGACAAAGCCCTTATTATTTTAATTGCAAACCGACGACGCTGGACCCCGAAGGCATGAATCTGATCGGCGAAATTCTGTTTGCCATGCTCAAGGATACCGACATCACCGCCGCGGGCGGTTTGACGCTGGGCGCCGATCCCATCGCCAACGCGTTGGCCGTGATTTCCTATCAGAAGGGGCAACCGATCAAATCATTCATTGTGCGCAAAGACATCAAGGATCACGGCACAAAAAGCGCCATCGAGGGGAATGTCAAAGCCGGCGAGAAGGTCGCCATCCTTGACGACGTGATCACCACCGGCGGCTCCACGATCACGGCCATCGAACAGGCCCGCAAAGCAGGCCTTGACGTGCAACGGGTCATCGCCCTGATTGACCGCGAGGAAGGCGGACGGGAAAATATCCTGCGTCAAATCGATCATGTGGAATCCGTTTTGACGCGGACGGACATCATGAAAATTCGCGCGCTCCGGTTCTCGGCGAGCGGCACGAAAACATCCTCTTGACGTCTTGACGAAGTCCGGACATCATGCATTGCGGAAAGGAAACCATTGCGATGAATCACAAAAAGATTTTCTCCATTTTCATGGCATTGCTTTTTTTAAGCGGTTGCAACGCCGTCATTCATTTCAACGACAAGGTCGCCGGCATCAGTTCCGGAAAGTTTCTTTATCAGGATGGCAACTTAACCAGCACCTATGCCGCGGATATTGACAGGGTTTGGACGGCCTGCGAAAAAACCGTTGCCGAATTGAAGGCCTCCCATGTTCAGAAAGAAAGGAAAATCGCATCCGGAACCATCGAGGCGACCATCGAAGATGAAAAAGTAACCATCAAGGTCGAATACGTGGAAAAGAACATAACCTCCGTTTCCGTGTTTGTCGGCTTGGTCGGCAACAACATGGCCGCCCGTCTCATTCACGACCGGATCCTCAAAAATCTCGCGACCAACTGAAGGATTCCATCCATGACAGATTCATCAAGAAAAGCTGAAAAATCCGTTCGTGTCTTTGCCTGGGCCTCTTTCCTCAACGACTTGGGTTCGGACATGATTTATCCGGTCTGGCCTTTATTTGTCACTTCTTTTCTGGGCGCGAACATGGCCGTGCTGGGACTGATTGACGGACTGGGAGAAGCGTTTGTTTCCATCTCCAAGGCTTTCTCCGGCTATCTTTCAGATCGAATCAGAAAACGAAAATTCTTTATCTGGTCCGGTTATATTCTGGGCTCCCTATCGCGGATCGGCTACGCCGTCGCGCCCGTGTGGTCATGGCTGATTCCCCTGAAAATATTGGACCGCGCCGGAAAAATCCGCGCCGCTCCGCGCGACGCCATGGTGGCCGACCTCTCCACGGATCAAAACCGCGGCGCCCATTTCGGACTGATGAAAGCCATGGACAATCTCGGAGCCGTCTGCGGCATCGGGGTTTGCCTTTGGCTTTTCGAGCCTCTCGGTTTTACCAAACTTTTTCTCGTCGCCGCCGTGCCCTCGCTGGTGAGCGCTTTCCTCATCTACCAATTCATCCGGGAAGAGAAATCTTCGGATCAAAAACTGTTTGCGCCCTTTGCCTTCAAAGACTTGGACATGAATTTTAAATTGTTTCTCGTGCTCAACTCCATTTTCACCCTCGGCGCATTCAGCTATTCTTTTTTGCTGATTTTTGCAGGCAAAAGCGGCTTTAAACCCGCGCACCTGCCTCTCTTTTACCTGTTGATCACGATAACGGCGTCTGTCTTTTCTTTGCCCATGGGAAAACTCTCCGACAAATTCGGCAGAAAAAGCATCATGTACCTGGCCTTTATTTTATGGGCGGGGGTTTGTCTCGGGTTGATCGTGTCCAACAGCGCCGCCGTCGTCATCGCCGTTTTTTTCCTCTACGGGCTACACAAGGCGGCCTTGGAAACCGTGCAAAAAACCTTCACGTCGGAACTTTGTCCGGGCGGCTTCCGGGCGACAGGCTTGGGCGTTTTTCAGATGGCCATCGGCCTTTGCGCCCTCCCCGCGTCCTTGATCGCCGGTTTGCTCTGGGAAAAAATCAGTATGCAGGCGCCTTTTTACTTTTCCGCCGCCCTCGCGCTGGCCGCCAGCTTCCTGCTTCTGTTCGTCAAGGAAAGCTCCTGCGAAACGTGACGCAATGATCGGTCGCCGTCACGAACTCTTTTTCGCCAGTAAAAGTCCCTTTAAGTAGCGGCCCTCGGGATGTCCGAGCAAAACGGGATGGTCCAAACCCGCCTCCAGCCGGCACAAAAGCTGCAGTTCCGCTCCGGCGTCGCGCGCCGCCCCCGCAACAATTTTATAAAAAAGTTCTTCATCAATGAAATTGGAACACGAAAACGTGGCCAACAGACCGCCCGCCGCCAGGCGCTTGACGGCCTGCAGGTTGATTTCCTTGTAGCCTCTGGCGGCCTTCGCCACATCTTTTTTCGTTTTCGCAAAAGCCGGCGGATCGAGGATGATGAGGTTGTAATTTTCCGGCGTTTGGCGCAGATAATCAAAAACATCGGCTTCGATCACGGGGTGGTTGTCCGCGGAAAACCAGTTCAGGTGCAGGTTCTTCCGGGCCCTGGCGCAGGCCTGTCCGGAAATGTCCACGGACACCACTCTTTTCGCGCCGCCTTCCGCGCAATAGACGGAAAAAGCGCCGGTATAGGAAAAGCAGTTCAGCACCAAGGCCTCCTTGCTCACGTCGGCCAGTTTTTCGCGGTTAACGCGCTGATCGAGAAAGAAGCCGGTCTTCTGACCTCCCCAAATGTCAACCTCAAAGCGCAAGCCGTTTTCCATGATTTCCACCGGCCGGAGGTCGTTTTCTCCAAAGACCACCGTCTTGACGCTTTCCAACCCTTCCTGACGGCGGGAAGCGCCGTCGCTTTGTTCATAGACGCAAAACGGTTTTAACTGGGCGACGAGCGCGTTTAAAATATGGCCTTTGTGCTTTTCCATGCCGGCCGTGGAAACGGACATGACCAGCGTGTGGTTATAGACATCAACGATCAGACCGGGGAAACCATCGCCCTCGGCATTGACCAAACGATAGGCATTGGTCTGTTCATTGATCATTTTCCGCCGGAGTTTATAGGCCGCATTCAGACGGGCCTGCCAGAAGTATTGCGAAATATTTTCCCCGCATTTTCGGGTCAAAACGCGCAGGGCGATATCCGTGCGGGGATTGTAAAACGCAAGCGCCAAATGACGGCCGGTCGCGTCACAAACCGTCACAATATCCCCCGCATCGGGATGACCGCTGACGGACGCGATCGCGCCGGAGAACACCCAGGGATGCCCCCTCAACAGCGCCTCTTCCCGTCCTTTTTTCAAAGTGACTTCGGGATAAATAGACGTCGGCATTGACGCATTTATTATCTTTTATCCCTTGAAATTTCAAGAAACATTATACTATAAGCAAGCCATCGCGCGGGGAAAAATCTTCCGCCTTGCAAGGAGCAATCAATGCACGCTGTCATCATGGCCGGCGGCCGGGGAACGAGATTTTGGCCGCGCAGCAGGGAACGCAAGCCCAAGCATTTACTGGACATTTTGAGCGAAAAGACGATCATTCAACAAACCGTGAACCGTATTCAGCGGCTCATTCCCCACGAAAATATTCTCATCGTCACCGGGAAAAAACACGCCCGCGACGTTATCCGCCAGCTGCCGGACATTCCCGAAAATAATATCATCATTGAACCCGAGGGGAAAAACACCGCCGCCTGCATCGGCCTGGCCGCCTTGCACATCCAAAAAAGAATGCCCGATGATGTTATGGTGGTTTTGCCTTCCGACCACGCCGTCGGCAATGTCCGGAAATACCTCTCGGTCATCGCCGCCGCCGCCAAAACCGCCGCCGAGGAAAACGCCCTGATCACCGTCGGCATCAAGCCGACCAGCATCCAGACGGGATTCGGTTACCTTGAACAGGAACCGCTCGGCCGGCAGATCGGCGATGAAAAGATTTTCCGCGTCCAATCCATCCGGGAAAAACCGGACTATGAAACGGCCGAAGCGCTGGTCGCAAAGGGAAATTTCTTCTGGAACAGCGGCATGTTCATCTGGAAAACCTCCGTGATCCTGAAAGAAATTCAGCGGTGGCTGCCGGAATTGCACCAAGGTCTGATGGAAATCCAATCGTCTCTCGGTTCGCCCGAAGAAAAAAAAACAGTGGCCCGCGTGTACAAGAAAATCGCATCCGTTTCCATTGACTACGGCGTGATGGAAAAAGCGACAAACGTCCTCATGTTGACGGGCGACTTCGACTGGAATGACGTCGGCAGTTGGGACGCCGTCTGGGACCTTTCGGAAAAAGATGCGCAAGGCAATGTCCATGCCGGCGGCAGCAAAATCCTCTTCGAGGACACGCAGGATTCTCTCGTGTACAGTCCGCACAAGCTGGTTGCCACGGTGGGCGTCAAAGATCTCATCGTTGTTGAAACCAAGGACGCCCTGCTGATCTGCCGCAGGGGCCGTTCCCAGGATGTGAAAAAAATCGTGGAGCGGCTGGAGAAAAAGGGTTGGAAACGATTCCTGTAATCGTCATTTCAGAAAAACAGGCGCCCCCTCCACGGGATTGCCGCCCTGTTTCAGCTTCTGAACAATGACATCCACGGATGTCTGCTCATCGTCAAACGTAATCACAAGTCCATCCGGCCTCTCCAACCGATGCGCTTTCACGCCATCAATGCTTTTCAGGACAGTCCCTATCCTGCGGGCAGCCCCTCAAGCCGAACAACCGGGCACTTTCAGACGCACGATTTTTTCTCCCGCTGAAGCAAAAGTTGCAAAAGCAGCCAGCCAAAAACTCACTATCAGGATTATGAAAACCTTTTTCATGGCGTCTCCCTTTCGATTTTCTTCGGCAATCATAGCGCCGGCCGAACTAAAAATGCAACCCCAATTTGCAATTGACAGGGACGGTGAAATTTGGGATAGGCGGTCCATAAAAAATATCGGAAACGACAGATGTCCAACCTGTTCAATGACGCATTCATTCTGGCTTCCGCCTCGCCGCGGAGGAGAGATCTGCTGCGTTGCGCCGGACTTAAATTCAAGACGATTCCGGCGGACGTTGACGAAGACTACCGGCCGGGAGAAAGCCCGAGGCGGCACGTCAAAAGACTGTCACAGGCCAAAGCGATGGCCGTCGCGCAAAAATATCCCCAGGCGTGGGTCTTGGGCGCCGACACCATTGTCGTCATTGACCAGGAAATTCTGGGCAAACCCGCCCACAAAGTCGAGGCGGAAAAAATGCTCAAGAAATTGAGCGGACGCGAACATCAGGTTCTGACCGGCTTCACGGTGGCGCAAAGCGCATCGAAGATCGTCCGCACAACTGTGGTTCGGTCATGGGTCCGCTTCAAGAACATCACGCCGGAAGAAATGGCGTGGTACGTCCACAGCGACGAACCTTACGATAAGGCTGGGGGCTACGCGGCGCAGGGCAAGGGGGCTTATTTTATCCGCTCCATCCGGGGATCGTTTACGAATGTCATCGGCCTGCCCCTTTGC
>Ga0123519_10015274_pt1 | contig 10795 bp, 6 predicted proteins | sample YelNatPaOPRAMG02_FD_87396 | JGI IMG/M metagenome (GOLD analysis project Ga0123519, IMG submission 87396) | Hot spring microbial communities from Yellowstone National Park - Yellowstone National Park OP-RAMG-02 (version 2) | ecosystem: Environmental > Aquatic > Thermal springs > Hot (42-90C) ...
GAACAATGATGCTCGGGGAGCAACTTCGTAGCGCGAGAGTTCTCCAAACTTCTCACCCATCTCGGGTACCCAATGAGAGAAATCGAAGCGGCGACCAAGCGCCAAGGAAACCGTGGTGCGTAAATCATCGAGAGGAATGGGCGTGGCTTCCGTCTCAAGTGCAACGCGATTATTTGCCTCCCGCGGCATCAACGGGTCATATCCACCAGTCTCCCATAGCCCATCGATGAGGTGTCCCCTGTTAGCAAGAGAAGGGGGAAGGCTGACGCGCCAGGGCAGTCTATTTTCTTCCCCGCTGCGTTGAAGCTCGCGCGTTATGGCGTTTGAAAAATCCTCTGGCAATTTGATCTCTGAGTAGGGATGTCGCGAGACAAAGGCGCGCACATGTGTCGAAAAAGGCTCCACCACAGCTGCCGTCAGCACAAGAAGTCCGCACAATCGCGGCTTCGAAAAGAAAGCAGCAACGAAAAGCCCCGTAAGAACCGACCAGCCTACCACCACGCGGCAGCTTTGCACAACCCCATCCACCACCTGAGCCGGATGCGCTAATGCATACTGCCATGCCTCGCTCCGCCCGGAATCGATGGGAATTCCACTCGCGAGAAGCCACCGGCCAAAAGATTCTGCATAATGGGGCATAACGAGAATTGCCACCATGCCGATCGCTGCGGGAAGAATGGCAAGGAATACCAGCGCAGAACGGACATTTTTGACAGCTCTTGCGCGGCAGAAACGCAGAAACACCGCCAGCCACTCCCAGCCAGCGCCAGCAGCAAGCGCAAGCCCTAAAGCTACTATCGCACGAGCTTTCAGCGGCTCACGGAAACTACTAAAGCCGGGAAGCCACCCGCCCCAGCACAAGTAAACCCCCAAAAGAAGTACGCCCCACGCGATCCGAATTTTCGGCGAAAGCCCCTTCATCCTCCATCGGCGCATCCCGATAAAAGGCATCGCACCCAATATGATCGCGATCATACCAGGATAGGTGCACGTCTCCCACACGTTCTTAAAATGCAAGTGGGCACGGGTCAGATCGTCCCCGAGAGGAAAAGGCAAACACAGCTCGAGAAGAAAATTCCACCGATCATGCGCTGAGGGCGGCAACATCATATTGCCATGGGAGCGCCCCGTAAAAGGAAGATAGAAAAGCGTCGGAAGCCACTGCGGGGCAGCGAGTAATATCGCCCAGCCCCACACACAGAAAAGTGCGAGGAATCCTTTAAAAAAAGCCCCTTTATGAACACCTCTGCGGTAACATATCGCGAGTACCGCCAAAAGCTCCACATAGAAAAGATAGACGACATATTGGGGAGAACCGGCGAGAATCACGAGCGCATTGGCAAGTACAGCTCCTCCGAAGGGAGAAGCAAAGCGCCGAGGGTTCCGCCAAAATCCCATCATCTGAAGTCGCGACAGGAGAGCCCACAGCGACGCCAAAGCCGGGATCCACATTGCGGTCGCCCCCACAACGGCAAAGTGGGCTGCAGCAACACGGGTCGCCATGGCACCTCCAAAAAAGAAAAGGAGCGTAGCGAGGGCTGCCGCCGGTTTTCGGAAACATCGTCCCCGCGCAAGCGCCAGATAGCTTGCCACTATTCCGATCGAAATATACCCCGCCATCGTGAGATTCAAACCTAGGGAAGGTGAAAAAAACAAAGACGTGAGCAAAGAGACTGGATGAAACATCGCATGCTGTTGGGTCTCGACTACGGGGTAGCCGCCGAACGCATGCATATCCCAAAAAGGGAAAACGCCCCGCTGAAGCCATCGGCAAACGAAAACGCGCCAAAGAAAAAACTGATTAACCAGGTCCGAATCGGCCGCGCCAAAGTAAAGTCGCCCACCTGACCACAGCATCACCCCGTTCACGATAGCCAGGCAAAGAAGAAGAACCACAATGCTCCAAAACGACGTGGCATTACGCGGACGCTGAATCATGAACGATGACCTAATCTGCAACGGGGGCAGCTCGCAAGATGGAATTAATGTTTCCGACCAAAGATAAAGCACGAGCACGTCGAGACGTTTCCGGGCATCAATCGATAAGTTGATCTTCTGCTCCCAAGCGAGGCGTCGCTCTGCGAGAGCTCTTTTCGCCTGTGCCAAGAGAAAACTTTTGCGCCCACGAATTGGAGGTTCAACCTGCCAACCGTCTTTGGGATGCTATCCGAGTAACACACCTCTGTCCCAAATTCCGATCTCGATAGCAGCTACGCACACAAACGCACGAGGCGCAAAGAGGGAAAGGAAAAGACAGCGTAGAGAAGGGCCGGGACAGCGATAAAAAAGAAAAGTGCCACTGAGTCGAGACTCAGCGGCACGTACCGTTCGTTCAAAGCTAAATAGAGAGCTGAGCTGGAAGTTAGTCGGCTTGAAGGACTGGATCGACCTTGGGAATCGAAGCGTGGCGCTCCGCGGCGCGACGACGCGCGCTCAGCGTTTTGAGCCCAGCTTCGTGTCTCCCTAGAAAGGAGGTGATCCAGCCGCACCTTCCGGTACGGCTACCTTGTTACGACTTCACCCCAATCACCGACCATACCTTCGGCGCCTCCCTCCCTTGCGGGTTGGTACAGCGACTTCTGGTACAGCCGACTTTCGTGGTGTGACGGGCGGTGTGTACAAGGCCCGGGAACGTATTCACCGCGGCGTAGCTGATCCGCGATTACTAGCGATTCCAACTTCACGGAGTCGAATTGCAGACTCCGATCCGAACTGGGACCGGGTTTAGAGATTTGCTCCGCCTCGCGGCCTTGCGTCTCTCTGTTACCGGCCATTGTAGCACGTGTGTAGCCCCGGACGTAAGGGCCATGATGACTTGACGTCATCCCCACCTTCCTCCTGCTTGTCGCAGGCAGTCTCGCTAGAGTGCCCGGCATTACCCGCTGGCAACTAGCGACAAGGGTTGCGCTCGTTGCGGGACTTAACCCAACATCTCACGACACGAGCTGACGACAGCCATGCAGCACCTCTGCAGCGGCCACCCGAAGGTGGAGGGCGTGTTTCCACGCCTGTCCCCTGCAGTTCAAGCCCGGGTAAGGTTCTTCGCGTTGCGTCGAATTAAACCACATGCTCCACCGCTTGTGCGGGCCCCCGTCAATTCCTTTGAGTTTCAACCTTGCGGCCGTACTCCCCAGGCGGGATACTTAATGTGTTAACTGCGGCACGGAAGGGGTCGATACCTCCCACACCTAGTATCCACCGTTTACAGCTAGGACTACCGGGGTATCTAATCCCGTTTGCTCCCCTAGCTTTCGCGCCTCAGCGTCAGTTTCGGCCCAGAGCACCGCCTTCGCCACTGGTGTTCTTCCGGATATCTACGCATTCCACCGCTACACCCGGAATTCCATGCTCCTCTGCCGAACTCCAGATCGGTAGTTTCCAGCGGCGCCTCCCCGTTGAGTGGTGGAGATTTCACGCCGGACACGCCGATCCGCCTACACGCCCTTTACGCCCAATAATTCCGAACAACGCTCGCCCCCTCCGTCTTACCGCGGCTGCTGGCACGGAGTTAGCCGGGGCTTATTCCTCTGGTACCGTCAGACCCAGGTTCACGACCCGGGCTTTCTTCCCAGATAAAAGCGGTTTACAACCCGAAGGCCTTCATCCCGCACGCGGCGTCGCTCGGTCACCCTTTCGGGCATTGCCGAAGCCTCTAGACTGCTGCCCCCCGTAGGAGTCTGGGCCGTATCTCAGTCCCAGTGTGGCTGACCATCCTCTCAGACCAGCTACCCATCGTAGCCTTGGTAGGCCTTTACCCTACCAACTAGCTAATGGGAGGTGACCCGATCCCTGAGCGCATTGCTGCTTTACTTTCTAGAACCGAAGTTCCAGAAAGACCATGCGGTATTAGCCCACCTTTCGGTGGGTTATCCCCCACTCAGGGGCACGTTAGTCACCTTGTACTCACCAGTTCGCCGCTCTACTCCCAGTATTGCTACCGGTTTCGCGCACGACTTGCATGCCTAATCCACGCCGCCAGCGTTCGTTCTGAGCCAGGATCAAACTCTCCGTAGTTTAAACTTTTGTTCAAACCTGGAGGTTCGAACCTAACTTTCGAGTTGTTCGGAAAACCTCGGTCGCTCCCGCGAACTTACGTTCGCACTCGGAGCGGACTGGCTTCCGTTCTGCCTCGCGCTTTCGCGCTAGGCGTCCCGAAGCTTCCAGTCCTTTACCCTTTTTCAAGGGCGGCCGTTTGGCTTCCAACTCAAAGGATCGACTAGGTTGTCGAATCCTTTCGCTCTCTATTTAGTTTTCAAAGAACGGTGATCACTCGGGCACAGGCATCTCTGCCATTAAACCCGAAACTTGTTATACGCTCGCCTGCCCCTCGTTATTCGCCTTTCGACTCCGCTCTCGGAGCGAGCGTCACGTTGTCCTGCTCCTACTTTCGCGGGGCTATCGTGACGCGCTCTTGCGCGTCGCGAGTTTTACTTACACTCGTCCGCTTCGCTTTATTTTGTGACATCGCATTTTTTTGCGATTTGTCACTTTTGCTGCTCTCTGTGGCCGAGCGGATTGATTTTACGCTACGCGCAAATTCATATTCAACCGACTCGCATTTTTCTCATATTTTTTTCTACTTCGACGCGTCCCCGCTGCGAGCTTCTGCCGCCTGCAGACACGTAACCGTGATCACCCGCACTATATCGTCCACGGAACAGCCTCGCGATAAGTCGTTCATTGGCTTGCGCAGCCCCTGAAGGAAAGGCCCGAGTGCTTGTGCGCCAGCAAGACGCTCCACCAATTTGTAACTGATATTTCCCGCATTTAAATCAGGGAAAATGAGGATGTTCGCACGCCCACCTAAAATTCCCGATGGCGCTTTGCGCCGCGCGATTTCTGGAACTATCGCAGCATCTGCCTGCAACTCGCCATCAATCACAAGATCTGGAGCTTGACGGCGTGCCAGAGCAACTGCCTCGCGCACTTTTGCAACGCGCGGATGCTCTGCACTTCCATATGTTGAAAAACTCAGCATCGCAACCCGCGGCTCGCCGCCTACAAGCGCGCGAAACGTTCCCGCACTCGCAACAGCAATCTCCGCCAATTGTGCCGCCGAAGGCTGAGGAATCACTCCAGCATCAGCAAAAACAAACACGCCATTCTCACCAAATGATGGGTCCCGACCCACCATGACAAAAGCTGACGACACGCTCGAAACGCCTTCTCGGAGACCAATCGCTCCTTGCGCAGCGAGAACGACATTTGCCGTCGTGTTGAGAGCTCCCGCGACAGCACCGTCGGCAACTCCTTCGCGAACCATCATGGCGCCAAAAAAGAGTGGATTTGTTAACATGCGGCGCCCCGCTCTAGGACTGAGCTGTTTGCCTGTCTCCTGACTTCGTATCGCACAATATCGCTCGACCAACCTTTCAAAAGCAGGGTGCTCGAGGTGATGTGTGACAGTCACCCCTTGAAGGTTGATTCCCCTTTCTTGCGCTACCTGGGCAATTTTTTCTGGCTGGCCAAGGAGTTCAACGTGGGCAAGCCCTTCATCCACAACTCGCCGTGCTGCCTCAATCATTCGGGGTTCTTCACCCTCCGGCAGAACAATACGCATGCCGAGAACTCTCGCTCGTTCTGTCCACTTCTGGATCAAGTTCATCGTCACTTACTCTCCATCAATTTTTCTTTTAGACGTAACACCACAGGAGCAGGAACATACGCGCTCACATCTCCACCATATCGCGCTATTTCTTTTACAAGAGAAGAACTTAAAAAACTATATGATGGTGCAGGAGCCATGAACACTGTGCATATATCTGGATAGAGGCTTTCGTTCATCATCGCCATCTGAAGCTCGTATTCAAAATCGCTCACCGCTCGTAAACCACGGATAATAACATGAGCGCCTATCTCCCTTGCAAACTCGACCGTGAGACCGCGGAAACTTGCTACGGAAACATTCGAGATTTCCTGCAACGCCTCCCGAAGCATCTCGGTTCGTTCGGCTATAGAAAAAAGTGGCTTCGTCTTTTGAGGGTTCTCTGCAACTGCCACTGTCAGACGCGAAAAGATCGTCGAGGCTCGTCGGATAATATCAAGATGTCCATAAGTCACGACGTCAAAACTTCCCGGGTACAAAGCATGTCCACGTGTCACGCTCATGAGCTACCTTTCTTTTTGCGACTCCAAAGGGGCGATTCACTTGCAGCACCGTTTGCGAGGCAATCACGCTCGCCCCAGTCTCTCTCGCCTCGTTCAACACAAAGGCACGACGATCTTCCTTAAAGACCGTCGTGCCCAAATGATCAAGCGAGAACTCGAAAAATGTCCTCTCAGCTCATAGTGAGCGCCATTACCGACTTGCATGTATGGAGTCGGTTTTCTGCTTCCTGATAGACGATTGATTGTGGACCATCGATGACCTCATCGGTCACTTCATTGCCACGATCAGCCGGCAAGCAGTGCATGTACACCGCGTGGGGCTTCGCAAGCTTCATGCGTCGCTCATCACAAATCCAGCTCTTATAATTCGCCGCCAGTTTGAGAGCTTCTTCAGGTTTGTGGAATAGTTCTTCGATGCCCCAGCTCTTCGGGTAAACAATATCGGCATCCTTGAATGCCGCATCCATGTCATCGACAATCTCGAATTTTGTCCCGTTGCGCTCAGCATTCTTTTTGGCGATCTCGATCGTGTGAGGCATGAGCTTCCATTCCGGAGGATGAGCGAGGGTAACATCGAGCCCAAAACGTGTCATGAGCATGATGAGTCCTTGCGGCACACTCATGGGCTTTGCATAACTCGGCGCATACGCCCAGCTTACAGCTATTTTCAGACCGCGGAGATTTCTCCCAAAACGTTCCCGGATAGTCATGAGATCAGCGAGTGTCTGGAACGGATGATCCACGTCGCATTGCATGTTGAGAACAGGAACGCTGCTGTGTTTGGCAACTTCTCGCATGAGCTTATTGCCCTCGCCAGGAACCAAGTCATGGCGGATAGCTATGGCGTGTCCATAGCTCGAAAGAATAATTCCCATGTCCTTAGGAGATTCGCCATGAGCGAGCTGCGATGTTTCCGAATCGATAAAATGCGCGTGTGCTCCGAGCTGCGTAGCTCCCGCCTCAAAGGAATTACGCGTTCTCGTCGACTTATCGAAAAAGAGCAGAAAAACTGTTTTGTCCGGGAGGTAACGATGCGGAATCCCGTTGCGGAACTTGAACTTCAAATCAGCAGCCAGTTCAAGAGCAACCTCGAGTTCTTCATCGGACCAGTCGTTTGTCTCGATGTAATCTTTTCCCCGAAGTCCTGCGACGACTTTCTCATCAAAAAACATTTTGCTCTCCTTTTAGTTGTTTTGTTCATATTTTATCACAAAATTACTGCGCCGAGTACATCTCGGCAAATGCTGCATAAAAAGCAGCTGCCTTCCACAGATGATCGACCGGGATATGCTCCTTGGGCGAATGGGCAAATTCTTCATTTCCAGGTCCTAACCCAAATGAGGGAATTCCGAACATTCCCATAGTTGCAACACCGTTGGTCGAGAACGTCCACTTGTCCACCTTCGGCTTTGTCCCTAAAACCGCCTCATACGCATTCACAGCTGTTTTCAGGGCCGGATGATTCTCCTCAAGAACCCATGTGGGATAGTACTTCTTTGTTGGATAAACCAGGCCCGTGTACGCAGGGCGGGCATACTCGAGAACGACAACATCCGCCTCCGCCGCCTGAACACTGGGAAGCTCCTTCAGTTCTGCAACGGCACTTTCGATTGTTTCTCCCTTCGTCAACCGGCGATCCAAGTGAATAGTGCACGAATCAGCTACCGCACACTGCGAAGGACTCGTGGAACGGATTTCCGAAATCGTAACGGTTCCTTTTCCGAGGAATTCATCGTAGCGTAAGCGTTCGTTCAATTTTTCGATATCGAGAATAATAGGTGCCATCTTGTAGACCGCGTTGATGCCACGCTCCGGGGCACTCCCATGTGCTGATAGCCCTTTGACGCGGATCTCGATTTCCATTCGCCCCCGATGGCCTCGATAGATATTCATGTTGGTCGGCTCGGCAATAACAACACACTCAGGCCAGGGATCGATGACCTTTTCGCGAAGAATGTATTGCCAGCACAACCCGTCACAATCTTCCTCCATCACCGTTCCCGTGATGTACACACTGAGGTTTTTTGCAAGCCCCAATTGCTTGATGAGCTTTCCCCCATAAACGAGCGACGCCATCGCGCCCTTCATGTCACATGCGCCTCGCCCCCAAATAATACCATCTTTGAGAACGGCTGAAAACGGATCTATCTCCCACAGCTCGGGGTTCCCCACATCAACCGTATCGATGTGGGCATCCATGGCAACAACTCGACTACCATTCCCCACGCGCCCGATAACATTTCCTAGCCCATCGATGCGAACTTCATCGAATCCTACCTTGCGCATCTCTTCAGCGATGCGCTCAACTACCTGCTTTTCCTCGCAGCTCAAGCTTTTGATGCGAATGATGTCTTGGAGGAAACTAGCAACCGCATCACGGTCTTTTTCTGCAGCGGCATAGATCTGCTTCATGTCCATCGCCCGTTCTCCTATCAGTTAGTTCAAGTGCCAGAAAGACACGCCTCGCGCCTTTTGCATTTCATAAAAAGACATTCATTGCCATCCCTACAACATCCCTCTGTCAAGAGAAAGTCCATCCTTCGCAACTAGCGCTTTTGGATAGAGATTTCTCCTGCCGCTGTCCGGCATCTCATGACTGGATCGTACATGCACTCTGCCCACGCCGGAGGCAAAACAAACTTACCGGCGCTGATAACACGACATGCGTATCTGAAGGAGACTTCCTTCCCCGCCTGAGGAATGGAACCAAACAGAATCAGTCGATCGTCGCGTGCTTCCGTCCGATCAACCACAATAGTGTCGCCGCTCTGGCGCTCCTCAAAATGTTCCGCGGAGGCAAGATTGGGATTCTCTATCTCCAAACACGCTGGAAGGAGATCAACCACAACCACGTTGTCCATTTTCTTTTCCGCTGTCAGTGAGATCTCGACATGGACAGACATCCCTTGCTTGAGCTCTGCCAACGAAATATCTTTCCCGAACGAATCACTGTAACGGCGCTTTATCTTCAAGCCATGTTCTTCTGGGGCAGAGGTCGGACGAAGAGGGATCCCCTCGACAAACCATGAGAGATAAAGCTCGGCCGGTCCGTGAGAAATCACTTCGACGGGAGAAGTCGGTGTAGCCAAGCCAATGGCAAACGGTCGATCTGTGCTGAAGACTTTTTCACCAGCTGCACCATACCGAATGACACCGCGACTCACAGGGCGAGCAGATTGCATCCGCTCAAAACGCGCCAGTGCCCACACAGCAAAAGCGTTGTCCTGCGTGGTCCCCCAATGTCCGTCGCTTTGCCTCATATCGTAAAGCCGTTGCGCGAGAGCGTGGGCACGAGAATCGAATTGTTTTGTCTCAAGTAACGATGCGAGAAGCAACGCTGTTTCACGGGCAGGCGAGGCGAGGGTTTTTCCAGTCTCACGCTGCTCTTCGCCTTCGCGTGCAAGACCTAGAAGTAGTCTGGCTGGCTCTGGCAGTCCAGTGAACCAGTATGCCCCCGCAAGCAACGCCGACGCTGAAGCTGGAAGCAAATCTCGCTTATCGAACAGCAATTCCATCTGGTCGCGCGCCGGTTTTTCCGCCAGCGCCAATACGTAGGCAGCGTAGGCTCGTTCACGCGCCACTTCTGGCGTCAAACGTCCCCCCTCCTGTTCGCGAAAAGCCTCTGAGCGGATGTACCGCAACAGGGCGGCGAGACTGTCCTCTCCAACTGGGTAGCCTGCCTTTTTTGCTTCGATCAGGAAATGGGCTCCGTAGAGCGACGCCCACAACCACGGTTCTCGCTGGCCAGGCCACATGGCAAGCCCGCCTGTCGCTGTCTGCAATTCACTCATCTGAGCGACTGTCGATGCGATGAGCTGGCTCAGACCTTCCGATGTCAGTGTTTCTTCTGGAAAAACAGCGCTGAGCTCATGTGCAGCCAGCAATGGAAATGCACGTGATACAATCTGCTCAGCACAACCGTAGGGATATCCCAAATTGTGCCGTAAAGCTGGGAGGAGTTCACTTGCACGTGAAGACGAAACCGTAAGAATTCCCGTGGTTGTTCCTTCGAGGAATTCCTGCGGCAGAGAGAGGGGACGTTTTTCATTTGGTCCGACTGTGAGCCAACCGGCTCGTCGCTCTATGCCCGCCGCAGGACGCACGGCAAGCTCGCACTCCTCACGCCAGTCGAAACCGCTTGCCTCAGCAATGAGAGAAATCCTCGCCGCTCCGATCCGATCGCCAGAAGCTTTGAGGCCAACATCGACCGCTTGCGAGCTCTGAGCACCAACCGTGACGGTATATGTTGCGCTCGATGAAGAGATTTTTTCATCGCCAACGACTTCTGCCCCTGGCTGAGACACAAGGCTCACTGGACCGGAAATGCCGACCCGCAGGCGAACTTCTGTTGTCGCATCAGTATTGTTGTAGAGCACCACGGGGACCAATGCTTCATCCGAGGGGGCAAGAAAACGTGGGAAATGCTCTTTGAGCATCACGGGACCGCGCACGAACACGGGCGCTTCTCCAGAGCCAAAACGCTTCCCCGCCGCAGCCATCGCCATGATCCTGAGACGCCCACCATACTTCGGTACGCTAAACTCCACCACTGCCTTGCCCTCCGCATCCGTCCGCACAGGTCCATGCCAGAGAACAACAGGCCTGATACGCTCAGCCGACACAGGCGATAGCCGCCGCAAGGCTGCCCCCTCACCACCACCGGGAGCACTCGGGGCGCGGGCAACAA